>ENA-OUOG01005068-OUOG01005068.1-marine-metagenome-genome-assembly--contig:-NODE-5068-length-10930-cov-6.614208_pt1 | contig 10930 bp, 21 predicted proteins | sample MGYA00248635_ERZ508505 | MGnify/ENA primary metagenome ERZ508505 (study PRJEB26176, sample SAMN06267871) | marine metagenome | isolation source: Saanich Inlet, British Columbia, Canada | place: Pacific...
TTTTTTAGATAAAATTGTAGTATATAGTTTAGTCTTACAATTGGTTGATATATAAGTGCTCGCGCGTGAGTCACACCTTTTGATACATATAGATCACCATTGTCTCGTTGCCAAACATATTGAGTGTTTTGCATATAGACGGGATTTATTTGATATGCAGTGTATGCACCGTTTTGCTTACGTACATAACCTGATTTGAATGAAGCAATACGAAGACGAGGTAAGTCTTTTAAGTCGTATTTCTTTTTCTTAAACCGTTTAAGTCGCGGCTTTGAATAGCAAGGTACAGGAAACTCAAACTCACGAGTACCATTTTTAGCTTGTTTAGCCGTTGTAACCTCTCTAATTCCATAATCGATAAGCATACGCTTTACGAATTGCTCTTCTAGCATAAATTGTTCTTCTTGATAGTTTGGCATAATTTTTAATATTCATAAATTTCTGCATCAGAGTGAGACATCCACTCGATGTTGTTTAGTTTAAACCCTCTGTCAATGATTACTTCTTCGTAGCCTTCAGTGCTCATACCTTCTAATACTTCGATACGAGCAACAGTACCGCTATTGTAGTCTAATATAGTTATATACATTTCTTTATAATATTTAATTGTTTAGTGTCAAATTTCTTATGTGTTTCGCGCCACATACCGGAGTGAGTGAACTTTCTAGCCTTAGAAAAGCTAGATTTTTGCTTGTGTATAACTTGTTTATACTCTTTATTGGTAAGTCCACGACACAATCCGTCATGTTGGTGCTTGCGTCTATGCTCCGCCGCACGTTGTTTTCTTGCCTGCTCTACATAAAGACACATTTCTTTCATACTACTTAGCGACATATGTAAGACCTTTGTAGTTAAACCAAGAAGTAATACCATCTTTGTCTTGTTCTTCATCGTAAGTGAAACCAAAGCTCGTTGGTAGTTCACCTAATGTATAACCTTTGTAAGTTACGCCGTCAAGTTTTATAGTTGTCTTGTCAACTTGTTTGAAAGTTCGCATAGTTTATATTTTTATTACATTTATATTATCCAAAGATATTCGTATTATGTTTGTATTAAGCGTACATATCTGCTTGCCACTTTGGTATTTCACCATTTAATCTTCTGAAGTAGTCACGTTCTATTGCTTCAATTTGAGCTAGAGTTATTTTATGGTGACTAAATTTTCTTTTATTTCTACGTTTGTTCATTGTTAATCTCCTTTGTATTTACCCATTGTAGCGTAGAATTCTGCTGCCGCTTTCTCTGATTGTTTAGTTTTAGCGAGCAATTCATCTTTCTGGTCAATGTAAGTGTCAATTAAATCTTGAATTCCATTGATAGTTTTACTACTTATAGAAGTTGTTGTTAAACCACTTAGAAGTTCTTTGTCATCACAGTAGTAAGCGCTTGCTTGTTTACCGCTCCAACTAGTCCATTCTTTTAGATAGTATGGTATGTTTCTGTATTTCATATTATTATTATCCATAGTGTTTCGTATTTTATTTGTAAATTCCAAAGTTAGCTTCACCACCTGTTAGTAAATGAATTATTAAACTTGCTGTTCCGATTAGCGAAAACGCTATTAGTGTAAAGGATATTGTTTTTAAAACGATTTCAGTGTGATTAAATTTTCTCATTGGTTTGTATTTTTATAATAGTTAATTCTTTCTTGTACTTGTTCACGTGTTACATCACCACTCATTTGTAATAGTATGTAGTGTGACATATCTATTTGTTTACCGTTAGGGCAGGTTAATATGTATTTCATAGTTTATGTTTTTAGTAGTCACGGTGTGAATCGAACACACCTATTTACCATAGTGACTTGTCATTAGTTAATATTGAAGAGGCAACTAATTTTATAAAACTCTTGAAGTATTAAATTACTTCGGCAGACTGTAATACTTTTGGTATTGAAGTAGAAGAGGTATAAGACTTGTACTTTTCCCAACAGTTAAGTTTGGTTAAGTTATCTTTCATAAGTTCAAACGCTTTATCGTGATTGTACTTGAATGTTTTACCATTTTTGAAAGTTACTTCAATGATTTGGTTTTTACCGATTAAAGATTGTCTGACAACAAATCTTTTAGAAATTAAATTTGACATAGTTATTATATTTAAAAGTTATTATTTATTTACATTATTATTATCCAGTTGTTACCGTATTTTGTTTGTAACGAGTGTAGTTTTATTTGAGTGTTTAGAATATGGTTAGGTTGTTACTCATTATCTCTCTGTATCTCATTACCATCATTAGTACGTTAGTTACATATATATTATCCAATGTGTATCGTATTTTGTCTGTAAAATAGTTAGTTTATTACACAAAAAAACTTAAATATATTAACGTAACTGGCTGGTTTTCACTCATATATATACGAAAAACATAAGAAAATAGGGGGACCCGGTGATTTGAAACGTAAAACGTAAATTGTTGATTGTCAGTAGGATAGGGCGTAGCCCCATAGCTCTAAATATTTAACGTACTTTTTTTCACAAACTGTGACATTAGCCCTATAAGGTTATATAGTAAGGGGCTGTTGTCACACTTTTGCAAATTACACAGCTCGATGCTTAGTGTAAATACTTCGCTTTTCGTGTAAGTATATAACATATGACATTAACACAAAATATATGCCTCAAAAACTAAGTAAAGAAGCTGCAGAAGCTAAGAAAAAACGCGATTTAGCAGCCGCTAATTCAGAGGACAGGAAAACTAAACGTGCAGATAATCAAAAAAAACGTCGTGAAGCAATAAAAGAACACGGTGTTAATTGGTTAATTGGTAAAGACTATGATCATACTAAAGGTAGGTTTGTTTCTGTTAAAGCAAATAGAGGTAATTACGGTAAAGGAACTAAAAATACATAACATACACATCGACAATGGCAAATATATCAACATATCCAACAGCTACACCTAAAGCAGGTGACTTAGTGGTAGGTACTCAAACATACGACATAAACGAAGCTAACCCTGTAGTGGGTAATCCAACTAGAAACTTTACAGTTGGTAGTGTTGTGTCTAGTCAACTACCTGATTATATAAACGGTACAATTAACACTATACCAGTTTTTACAGCGGCTAATACGGTTGGTGATTCTATTATGACACAACTAGCAGGTACAGCTATTTCTATATTTGGAAATCTTAACGTTACTGATATTGATTGTGAAAATGTTAGTGCTTTAGATATAACAGCTTCAGGAACAACTAGGTTAGAAAGTAATATAATTGCTGCTTTACCTTCTTTTGCAGATGATGCTGCTGCTAGTTCTTTAGCTCAAGGAAGATTATACCAAACAGATGGAACCGGTGCTGCGCCTTTAAATGTTGCGGGCATAGTAATGATAAAACAATAATACATGGCTATAATTTATTCATACCCTCAAATTATCGAACCGCAAGATTCAGACTTGATGCTAATAAGCGACATGGGTTCGATTAAAAAATCTACGCGTAGTATATCTTTATTAAACCTTGCTGATTTTATAAACAGTAAAGTAAATTTATCTACAATAGGTGACACTGGTACAGGTGTAGTTAATCTATCAACACAATCATTATCTATATTAGGTACTAGTCTAGAAGTTGAAACATCGGCAGTTGATCAAACTATAACTATTGGGCTTCCAGATAACGTTACTATAACAGGTAATTTAACTGTTAACCAAGAACTAACAGTGGAAGGTGTTAGCACGTTTAATGATAGCGCTACATTTAACGAATCAGTAAACTTTTTAAATACAATTTTAGATGTAATAGGTGTACCTGGAGTAGATGGACAAGTATTAAGTTCTACAGGTACTAGTGTTAAATGGATAGATAACACAGCTACGGGAACAGTAACTGGTACTGGTACAACTAATAAATTACCTTTATGGACTGATGGACCTAATAGTGTACTTGGAGATTCAATGGCTACACAAGATCCAACAGCTGTTTCTTCTGTATTTGAAATAAACGCTATTAAAGGTACTGATGAATACACTACACCAACAGGAAGTACTGTATATAAAATAAAGTCAGGTAACGCTCATAAATTTTCAATTACACAAGACGGAGGTGGAGGAGTTATATTACCATCTGGTGATATATTAGAGAACGGTCCGTCAATTAATTTAGGAGGCGGTGCTTTTGCTAATGGAGAAAATGCATTAGCTGTAGGAGGTGCTAACACAGCATTTGGAAAAGGATCTTTTGCTATTAACTTTTTAACTTTAGCCTCAGGAGGAGGATCTTCTGCTTTTGGTTTATTAACTGAAGCATCGGGACTAGCTTCCGCAGTTTTTGGCAATAAGTCAATTGCTTCGGGTACTTACAGTATTGCTTCAGGTCAAGATTCAGTCGCGTCAGGTCAATCATCTGTAGCTATTGGTGAAAAAGGAGAAGCAAACGGAAAAAATTCTTTTGTACAAGGATTTGGTGGTACAGCAGCAGGAAACAACGCTGCTAAATTCGGTTACGCTGGAAGCGCTGATGGAAACAATGCTGTTAAGTTTGGTTATGAGTCTATAGCATCTGGTAATAATTCATTTGCTTCAGGATGGCAAACAACAGCTTCTGGTCTATATTCATTTGTAACAGGTGATGGCAATATAGCTTCTGGAGAAAGAACAGCTGCTTTTGGAGTTGACAATAATGTTTCAGGTAAAGGAAGTTTTGCTATTGGCGCTAGAAACGTAGTGCCTTCTGAAAATTCTTTTGTCGGCGGTGCGGACAATGCGTTAACAGGGGCGGCACCTGGTATTAGTGGCGCACAACAATCACTTGCTTTTGGTAATAATAATTCAGTTGCAGGAAATAAAAGTGTTGTTTTAGGTGCAAGTAATACCATTGTTGATGGTGCGGTTTCTTCCACTGTTATAGGTGATAACAACAATGTTTCAGAAGACCAAATAGTTATTATTGGTAGAAATATAAACACCTCTACAGACGCGCTTATTGATTCAAGCACATCTGCAGTTATTGGCGCATCAACCTCAGGCAGCACTGGAAATATAGTAATTGTTGATAGACAACTTCGAATAGGTAAAGGTGAAGGTACTTTCCCGTCTGGAACTCCTACAGGGTTTATAAACTTTAATGATAGTGTTTACGCAAACAACGCTTATTACAATAACGGAGGCATAATTGGGTATTTTCCCAATGTAGGAAACAACACAAGTACGGAGAATTTCTTTACTGCAGTAAGTGAAAATGTAAATTTTCCAGTATTTAACCCAGGATTAAACCCAACTTCTGCTAGATTTAATATAGGCTTTGATGTATTTTCTTCAGGTGGCGACGATCAAGGAGGAGTAAGTCCTAGCGTAACGTATACATCTAATGCAAACACAGCGAACGGACACGTAGAATATAGATTAGCTAGTCAAAGCTACGATTATGCTACTGGCCCCCAAAGTTTACCTGGTGGCAATGGTGTATTTACGTTCGACGCAAGATACCAATCACAGAACTATAGTATGCCAAATGGCTCAGTTCTATTCCAATTAAAATCAGGAGCTGGTCAAACTAAATTTGAAATAAAACAAGCAGCTGGCGGTGGCACAGCTAACGGCGCAGCTGCATTAAATTTTGGTAAAAGTAACTCTTCTACAGGTCAAGGTTCAGTAGCTATGGGACAAGGCTTAACCGCTTCAGCTGATAATGCTTTTGCAGCGGGTATAGGCAATCAGGTAGCCTCTATATACGCTGCGGCTTTTGGCGACAGCAACAATGTTACAACAGGTTCTTTTTCAAGTTTTGTAGCTGGAACAAATAACTCCACTAATACTAAACCTAAGTCTATAGTATTGGGCCAAGGGCTTACATCACGAGATGAAAACGCAATTACACTAGGTAGATTCAACGCTGTACCTACACAGAACTCTATTTTTGTTTTAGGTAATGGAACTGGTAGCGCAGACATAGACCGAAAAAATGCTATAGAAGTCACTAAAGCTGATAGTCATATTGTTTTACCAGCGTACGGATCCGGTACTGTTTCAGGAACGCCTGTATACAATTTGTCTGTTGATGCTAACGGTGTGATAATTGAAACCAATACCGCTGCTGGTACAAATTATTCAAGTGCAGTGTTTTTATTAAACCAATCAGGCGCATCTGCCCCTGTTAATGCTAATCTTTTAGAAAATAGTCTTGGTATACCAACGCCTTTTAATTGGACAAGAATATCTAGCGGAGAATATAATTTAAACGCACCTGGTAAATTTAGCTTGTTAAAAACAATTGTGTTTATAAACGGGGGATCAGCGGAAAATAATCATGATGTTGCTTGGGAAGTAATTGATACAGACAACTTAGCAATAAGAACACACAATAGCGATGGTAAGCTTACTAAAGCTTCAGTAGAAATAAGAACTTATAATTAAAAAAAATAAATATGGCAACCTGGAAAGTGTTAACAATGGAATATGAAAATAATGCTGGTGAAGATAAGTTGGTAGTAATATCCGCGGCTCAAGGTCAAGATGGTGTTGGTTATGCTAGAAAGGTGTTTACAAATACTTTGTCAGGTGTAGTTGGAGTTCCACCACTTACACCTTATGCAGATTTAACAGAATCTCAAGTAGTAGGATTAGTACAAGCAGATCTAGGTCCTACAGTCGTAGCTGATGCTGAAGCATATGTAGATGCTCAAGCTACAATTAAAAAAGAACAAATAGAAGATTTACCTACAAACGCGGGACTACCCTGGTCTTAAAATTAAATAAAAAAATTATGAGTTGGAAAATATTAGATATGCAGCACAAAACATCTGATGGCTTTGTTGTAGAAGTTTTATCTTGCTACGAAGTGCAAGATGGTCAGGGTTATGCTAGAAAAACATTTAATCAAGAATTCGAAGGAACAACTGGTCCAGGGTTTATACCTTATGAAGATTTAACAGAAGAAACTGTTATAGGTTGGGTTAAAGAGGATTTAGGCGCAGAACAAGTCGCTGCTACAGAAGCAGAGGTTGCTGCTGCTGCTCTTGTAAAAAAACAAGAACTTGAAGCTCCAAAAGTAGAAGGTGGTGTACCGTGGGAAGATAATAGTACTAACACTGTTGAAGTTTTAGACGGTATTAACCCACTATAACGTAAAAAACCAAAAAAACAAGTAATAATACAAACATACCCTGCTCGGGAAGAGCGAACCAATAAATAACATAAAACCAAAACCAAATGACACTATTTTACAAGACTAACACGTGGAGTAGTCAACCACAACCAAGTAAAGACCGTATAGATCTTTGGAAGCATATTGCTAAAAAAGAAAACTGGAGGATTGTTCAACTCCTAAACGGTTATTATCAAACCGAATATCAAGATCTTAAAGACGAAGATCTATGGCATGACGTTACAAGACGGGAAACTTTAGAAGGCGCTGAAATCGCTATAGACCAAACCGTCAAACACTACAGTGATAAAGTTGAATTTATCAACGGACCTAAAGTAGTAAAAACCTTTAAATAATATTATTACAATCAAATTAAATTAAATTAAATTATGTCAGACAAAATTGTCAAAAACCTTAACTTCGGGGAAGACGCGAAGAACACGGTATTTAAAGGAATAGAAAAACTCACAAAAGCCGTTAGCTCTACATTAGGAGCTAGCGGTAAATGTGTGATCCTAGAAGACGGATCAGGTAAACCAGTTATAACAAAAGATGGTGTTACAGTCGCTGATTCAATAATTCTTTTAGACCCTGTTGAAAATATGGGTGCAACTCTTTTAAAAGAAGCAGCTCGCAAAACAGTTAAAGAAGCTGGCGATGGAACAACTACAGCTACGGTTTTAGCTCATTCCATTTTAAAAGAAGCTTACAAACTTGATAAAAATTACAATGATAGAGAGTTGAAAAACGGTATAAATGATGCTGTTGAAAAAGTAATAAAATACTTAGAGAAAAACTCTATACAGGTTACAGGTGATATGATTGACTCTGTAGCTACTATATCAACAAATAACGATCCAATACTAGGTAAAGTTATTGGAGATGCTTTCAGATCAGTAGGAGAGACCGGTGTGGTTATGATGGAACCTACTAGCGAATCTGAAACATACGTTGAAGTTGTTGAAGGAATACAATACGATAAAGGACTTACTAATTCTAACTTTGTAACAAACAAAGCTAATAAAACAGCTGAACTTGAAAACGCATTAGTACTTCTAATCGATTCACCAGTTGAAAGTATTAGACAGATACAATCTATTTTAGAATACGTAATAAAAAATAATAAACCTTTGCTAATTATAGCCGACATGGAACAACCTGTTGTAGCTGCTTTAGCAATGAACAAGGTTAAAGGAAATATAAAAGTTAATGTTATTAATGCACCTACTTTTGGTATAACTAAAAAAGATGTGCTTAATGATTTAGCGATGCTTACTGGAGCTACTATAATAAATGAAGATCTTGGAGATGATCTTGATTTAATATCAGCTGAAAAACTAGGTGAGTGTGTTAAAAGCGTTACTAGCGATCAAGAAACTATTATACAAATAAAAGAAACACCAACTGAAGTAGATGACGTTATTAACGAAATTAAAAAACAACTTGAAACTGAAAAATCTCCTGCTCAAGTTATACGACTTGAAAAACGTCTTGCACGTTTATCTGCTAAAGTGGCAGTTGTCAAAGTTGGAGCAAACTCAGAAATTGAACTTAAAGAAAAAACGGATAGAGTAGAAGATGCTATCTGTGCTACTAAAGCCGCGATAAAAGAGGGTATAATTCCAGGTGGAGGTATTGCTTTGCTCAACGCGTCTACAAATATAACAGCTAAGAATGAAGGTGAAAAAGTTTTATTAAAAGCTATTAAAGCACCTTATAAAAAAATTCTTACTAATGCAGGTCTTGAGATTGTTTACCCTCAAACTAAAAATAGAGGTTTAAATGTGGTTACAGGTAAAGACGTTAATATGGTACGAGCCGGTATTATCGATCCATTACTGGTTACTAAAAGTGCACTCAGAAACGCGGCATCAGTAGCAACAACAATATTATCTACAGATTGTGTAATCAATAATTTAAGAGTTGGAGATGAAAGCAATAGGTAGAAACTTAATTATAGAAAAAGTAAAAGAAGGGACCACTAAAACAAAAGGTGGTCTACTTCTTGCTGAAACTCATAGAGACGATATAAGATATACAGAAGCTAAAGTTATCTCTATTGGAAATGACGTTGAAGGCGTAAAAGAAAATGATAGTATATTCTTTGATAGACACGCTGGTCATAAAATAGAGATAGGTAAAAATTCTTATCACGTTATTAAATTACAAGATGTAGTTATTGTTTTATGAAAAGGCTAGAAGCAAGAGATATTAAAGATATAAACTTGTTAAAACATTATCGTATAATACGTAAATGGGCTTGTAAAAACAATAACCTTAATGACGCTGAATTAGAGCTTCTAATATATCTTGATTGTATGGAATATTTTTCTAAACAAGATTTTAAAATAGGTACTTACTCTTATAGTTGGGATAACCGTCGATGGAATAAGCTTTTAAAAGAAGGTTGGATTAAAGTTTGGAGGCACAGAAATAGAACCACTCAAAAATATAATATATATGAAGTTTCTTTTCAGTGTAAACAACTAATAAATAGAATGTACAGAATTATGCTTGGTGAAGAAGATATACCAACAAGTTCAAGAAGAAATAAAATAATAAGTGGTAATAGTTATACAGATAAGGTTTTAACTACAGCCATATACAACGTTAACAACGATAAAAAAAGATAATTATGCCTACTTACAATCAAGATTTAAAAGCTACTACTGGTAATGCACCTACGATGTATATCGACCCTATTACTGGGCAACAAACTCCAGATCAGCAAATGACATACACACCTCCAGTCCCAGCTAATCAAATGGGTGTTGCGAAACCTTTATTTAATGATTCTGTTGTAGCTGCTGGTAATCAAGTTTTTGGTGGTGTAGATCAACGACAAAGATCATTACAAAATGCATCTGGTCAAATTACAGCTCCTATGTATTTTAAAGATCAAACAGGTGACGGTAAAATAACACAAGCCGACGTTATAAAGGCTAGAACAGAAGGATATAAAAAATAAATAAATAAATTATGGCAAAGAAAACAAAAGATGCTTACGGAACTGTTGGTGAAAACACTTTATGGGATGGGCCGTTAAGTCAAGTAGGAAGACCTCATGGGTCAGGATCAAGTAGCGGTATTACTGGAATGAAATTAAAATTGGATGGTGTACCTTACTCTTCTGGGCCAATCACCCAGAAAGCTAAAAAATAATGGGTTCATTAAACGATATAAAATTGTACATATTTAACGCGAGTGCATTTGCAGTTTCTTTATCAAATATTGATGTTGCTTTAAAGTTGACTTTACTAGCGGTGTCAATTGGTTACACTATACAGAAATGGTACAATTTAAATAAAAAATAAATGGCTAATTTAGACAAATCTAAAATGGCTTGTAACAAGCCTAAAAAAACTCCTAGTCACCCAACTAAGTCGCATGTTGTTAAAGCTTGTGAAAGTGGTAAAGAGAAAATAATTAGATTCGGTCAACAAGGTGTTACAACGGCTGGTAAACCTAAAGAAGGGGAATCAGATAAGCAAAAAGCAAGACGTGCTAGTTTTAAAGCTAGACACGCTAAGAATATTAAAAAAGGTAAAATGTCTGCTGCTTGGTGGGCTGATAAAGTAAAATGGTAATTATGGAAAAAGGACACTACGGACAATATACTGGAAACGCTAGATGCAGTAGAAAAATGGAAATGATTCACGATAGAGAATTAATTTACGATGCTAAGCAACAATTGCATCGAGCCGATGAAGATTATAAATCTGATTCTCCAGCTAAAAAGAAAAGTTGTAGCTACTAATATGGCTTTTAAGTTAAAGTCTCCGTTTGACTGTGATAATACACCTATATATAGTACTGATATGGAGGATGGTGTTTTAGGTTTAGCTAA
>ENA-OUOG01005069-OUOG01005069.1-marine-metagenome-genome-assembly--contig:-NODE-5069-length-10930-cov-5.450843_pt1 | contig 10930 bp, 8 predicted proteins | sample MGYA00248635_ERZ508505 | MGnify/ENA primary metagenome ERZ508505 (study PRJEB26176, sample SAMN06267871) | marine metagenome | isolation source: Saanich Inlet, British Columbia, Canada | place: Pacific...
TAGAAGATGTTGCATAAGGGGTAGAGAATAATGTCTGACGCATATATCGGTGTTCCATTTATAAACCAAGTCTCTACGACCTTTCCCAAAGAGGATTTTGTAGGGTCTAATTTTGGTAGTATTACTGTTGGTTCAACAACTTATTCCTATGCTGTTGAGTTGAGTGTAGATGTTCCTGGCTCTGAGTCTGGTAACATTGAAGTTGTTTTGGACAACGTAAGACAAGAACCCGATACTGCTTATACTGTTCATGAGAATAGTTCTTCTCAACCAAGAATTCTAAACTTCTCTGAAACAGTTCCTTCTAGTGCAGTTATCTATGTAATCCATAAAGGTGTTGGGCCATACAACATGTCCCCTCCTAACAATTCGATTACACATATTCATCTTACAGATAACCTAAAGACTTTCACACTAGACGAATTCACTGGTGACGGTTCTACTACAGATTTTACTTTATCAGAAACTCCTCCAAGTGCAAATACACTTTTAGTCGTAGTTGATGGTATCGTTCAGAAGCCAGGCGCAAGTAACAACTTCACGGTTTCTGGAAACACAATTGCATTTACATCTGCACCAGACGCTAGTGCAGAGATTGAAGTTAAACATTTGGGTGTTCGTTCTTATGTTAAGAGAGGCCCAGACTTTCAATTAGAACAGTTTACTGGTGATGGTTCGACAACAACCTTCACAATGAATAATACTGGAGTGTCTACGAATAATGCATTCATATTCATTCAAGGTGTCCAACAGATTCCTTCGGATGCATATACAATTAACACATCAACTGGTGTGATAACATTTACTGGTGTTCCGTCAAATGGTGATGCGATTACCGTTAGATACCAGTTATAATAGGAACAGAAGATGGCATTAACAAAAGTTAAAACTACAAACGCTGAACTTGCAAACCTAGAGATTGAAGGAACAGAGGCATCTCGTATGCCTGTGGGAACAACTGCACAGAGAGCAAATGCACAAGTTGGTGATTTGAGACACAATAGTGACCTCGGCGTATTGGAACAGTATACTTCTGATGGATGGACTTCTATTGCTGCATTTCCAACAATTGCTAGTATTAGTCCTTCTGCAATTCCAGCAACAGATTCTAGTTTTGATATTACAATAACTGGTTCAAATTTTTCAAGTGGTGCAACAGTTAAAGCAATTGGACAGGATGCATCTGAAATTACTGCATCAACAGTAACACGCACAAATGCTACAACACTAGTTGCAACATTTGATGGAACAAGTTTTTCTGATGCACAGGAAGATTATGATATTAAGGTAACAAACTCAACAGGGTTGGCGACTACTTATGATGATTCATTATCAGTTAATGCAAGTCCAGTTTGGACTACTGCTTCTGGTTCACTTGGTTCTTTTAACAATGGTGATTCTGTTAGTGTTAGTGTTGCAGCAACAGATGCTGATGGCAACACTCTAACATATTCCATTGCCTCTGGTGATTCATTACCTACAGGACTTTCTTTAAATTCTTCTACTGGTGCAATCACTGGAACAGCTTCAGAATCGGTAGGGAGTTCTACTGCAACTTCTTTCGATTTAGAAGTTGGTGATGGAACAAATACCGCAGTTTCTCGTGGATTTTCAATAACTACAGTAGGCCCAGACTATCCAACTAATGGGTTGACTCTTAACCTTCGTGCTAGAGACCAATCTTATTCAACTGGTAATATTTCATCTGGAACAAGTTTGACAATGGTAACTAGTGGTATTCTTGCACCAGATACAGATTATGGTGATGCTGCAACAGTTCGTGATAATAACCTATATTTTGAAGCTGGTTTAGGTTTCGTGCCTTCTGGTAAAGGTTTCTATTTGAACGGTGCTGGCGCTATTAACCTGTCTTTCTCAAGTGCAAGTAACTATAATGATGCATTAAACAATGCTGCATCACAATCTACTACAGTATGGTTTAGAATGAGTTCCAACTCTGCAAGACAGTGTGTGTTGTCTCGTTACGGAACTGGTTTCCCAAACTCTTGGAACCAAGTTGTTGACCCAAACGGTGAATTCCACTATAACTCGACTGGTGCTATTTCCGCCGCTGGTGGTGATGTTCATAATGGTTCAAGATATTCTTTAAATACATGGCATTTGTGGCACAAAGTCTATGATGTATCAACTGGTAAATTCTATTGGTATATTGATGGAGTAGAAGTTGATACTGTAACTCCTGGCACAGATAGTGGTAATGGTTTGACAATCGCTGCAAATAACACTTCTATCATGGCACTTGGTTGTCGTGCTGATGGTATCGAAAGATTGACAAACACTTATGTTACGGAATGTAGAATGTATAATCGTGCATTGACTGCTTCTGAGGTTGCTGCAGAATGGAATGCAACTAAAGGCGACTACGGTAGAAGTTAATGTCAAAACAACATGATACTCTTGATGAAGTTTTAGGAATCTCTGATGTAACAGAGGTGGTTGAGAATGCAGTTGAAACTGTTTCTCCCCCCAAACCTGTTCTTGTTCCTAAAACAGAAAATAATGAGGCAGACATTGACAACGATTATAAATATCAGAGAGAAAACTTTTATAATCTGATTGAAAGAGGACAGGATGCAATTGATGGTATCCTAGACCTTGCAAGAGAATCAGAACACCCAAGAACCTATGAGGTGGCAGGGAATTTAATTAAACAGGTTGCAGAAGTCACAGAGAAACTTGGAGACTTACAAGGTAAGATGAAGAAACTCAAAGAAGTTCCTAACTCTGCACCTAAGAATGTTACTAATGCATTATTCGTTGGTAGCACAGCGGAATTACAAAAAATGTTAAAGGGAAAAGAATAAGATGCCATTAACTAGATTTAAACTATCGGCTATCGGTGACGGTGGCATCACAACTGCAAAGTTGGCAGATAATGCAGTAACACTTGCAAAGACAGATAATCTCTTTGTAAACACAGAGATTTCTGGAACAAGTCATATGAAAGTTCCAGTAGGAACAACTGCACAGAGGCCATCACCCGCATACAATGGTTATTTGCGTTTCAATACAGATTTTGATAAACTAGAACAGTATTCTACTGACACTGGAACATGGAGTGCGATTGATACTCCTCCCTCCATTGTTTCAATGTCCTATTCTGGTTCTCTAACTGCCGCAGATCCTGCTGGTGGAGAAACTATTACATTATCAGGAAATAATTTCCAAAGTGGTGGAGTCGTTTCTATAGATGGAACAGATTGCACAACAACTTTTGTCAGTCCCACAGAGATAACATTTGTGACTTCAGCAAAGACTTCTGGAGACTACGATATTGTCATGACAAATCCAAATGGTTTGACTGCAACTCTAACTAATGGAATTTCATATAATGGAGTTCCCGCCTTTACAAGTCCTGCTGCTGGTAAGATTGGTGATAGTTTGGTTGGTGGAGAACAGATACCAACTATTACAATCGTAGCGGCAGAACCAGATGCTGGAACTCTTGCATATTCTATTACTAGTGGTTCGCTTCCAACAGGACTTTCATTGAACAGTTCTAGTGGTGAAATTACTGGAACTGCGCCAATTCCCTCTGGAGAAACAGTATATCCATTTACGGTGACAGCAACAGATGATGAGAATCAGTCAACTGATAGAAATTATAATTTGGTTGTTCTTCGTCCAGTTTACAATAGAACTCTCCAACACTCAGTGAGATTCTACTCTTCACAACAAAACTATTTCTATAGAAACAATGCTGGAATGCCTGCTGGAGGTGAACCCAGATTTACAGTATCAGCCTGGGTAAAAAGAGATAATGATGGCAGTAAAGATATATTCTTAATTGGTTCAGAAACAGGAACTAATGCAAGATTTATTGTTTATGCTAACGGACAAAACCTTCGTGTATTTGGCAGAAACAGTTCCAGTGTTACTCAGTTTGATTATGTTGCAAATAATGTTTTAAAAGATTCTACTGCATGGTATCATGTTATGATTGCGTTTGATTCTCCAAATGCAACTGCGAATGATAGAATTAGATTTTATGTGAATGGAACTAGAGTTTCACAATCTAATATCAGTGTTAATACTGCTATTACTCAAAATTATGGCTCAAATGGTAATGCACAAGAAGATTTTTATATTGGTAGAGATGCTGGGGGATATGCTGAGGGTTATCTTGCCGACTATCATTATATCTATGGTATTGCAAAAACTGATCCTTATGAATTTATTGCAGACTACAGAGAAGCAATTATACCGAAAGTATACACTGGTTCATATGGAACATATGGTTTTAATCTAGATTTTGAAGACGATGCTCTTACTTCAACTGGATTAGGTGATGATAATTCTGGAAATGGAAATGACTATACACCTAATAATTTTGCAACCAACTCAGGGATTAGTGCTGGACTAACAAACGATGTTGTTACAGACACTCCGACCTCAAACCATACAACTTTGATGGACTTCTCTCATAATGGAGCAGTTATTAACAGAGGAATGCTGCGTTCAGTGAAGTCCTCCGCAAGATACTTTGTTGCATCAAATACTGGTGTAAATTCTGGTAAGTGGTATTGGGAAATGTATTCTTCTGATTTCGGTGACGGTGGCGGTGTTGTTTTTGGACTTATTCCAGTTGCAGAAATGGGTAGAGCTGATGCAGATTTAGCAGACATGCATGGTTACGGAATTCTTAGTGGAAGAATACTTGGTGGGGGCGCATCCTACTATTATATTAGTGGAGGATCCCAGACTTACTTTGGAGATTCAAGTTCCTTCACTTCTACTGATACAGTTGGTTTTAGTATAGACTTTGACAATCATGAATTTAAAGTTTATGACACAACAGATGCATCTGTTCTGGTAACAATTGACACATCTAGTATGACTAATGTCAATGATGGACAAGGACAGTGGCCATGGACACTTGTTGGTGGAGGAAACGAAACCGGCGGTGGAACTAAAGTTATCCACTGGAATTTTGGACAAGACGATTTTAGAATTAGTGGAGGAATTCCTTCTGGATTCTCAACTATCAAAGAATCAAATAAAGATGAACCAACACTATCTCCATTAACATCAACTAGTCATGTTGGTGGAGCATTTGAAGCAAAAACATATTCTGGAGATGGAAATTCTACACAAGCAATTACTGGTGTAGGATTCAAACCAGACCTTATCATCAGTAAGAAATATGATACAACATATAACTGGTCAGTTTATGATTCGCTTCGTGGCACAAATAAACGACTTAATACAAACACCACCGGCGCCCAATCAACGGAAGGATTAGATAGTTTTGATTCTGATGGATTTACTCTAAACAATACTGGTGGTCTAAACGCTAGTGGCGATTATGTTGCATATTGTTGGAAGGCTGGTGGCGCTCCAAGTGCAACAAATACAGAAACCTCTGGTTCTATGACAGCAAACTCTGTTTCTCTAAACGGAACTTTGCAAAGTGCATATACACCTTCTGGTTCTCCATCTGTTTATCCAAAGAAAATGTCAATCAATACAGATGTTGGATTCAGTATTGTAGAATATAATACAGGTTCTAATGGAGATACTTTTACTATTCCACATGGACTAGGAAAGAAACCGAAAGTAATTTGGCAAAAAGGTGGGTATGATAGTAATACATACAATTGGGATGTATATCATCAATGGACGCCAACAGGCGGGGCAAATTATAATGGTCATCTTGGAAGAATAAAACTTAACTCTTCAGATGGGTTTACTAATGAAACTGGAGATGTGCCATGGGGTGATACATCTCCAACTTCTGATGTTATCACCATTAGTAACTCAAGTTCTTCTTCTGGTGATTGGTATGGTTTAAACAAAAACAATATTGCATATATTTGGACAGATATTCCTGGCTTTAGTGACTTTGGTTTTTACCGTGGCAATGGAAACACAACAGGGCCTTACATATATGTTGGTTTTAAACCAAGAATTGTTATCATTAAAAATCTTTCAACTGGAAGCACATTCTGGACTGTTTATGACAGTGCTAGAGAAGATGAATATAATATGTATCGCAGAAACGCATTAAATGATCAAGCAGCTGCTACAAGTATTGCTGCAAACACTAGTGCAAGAATAGATATTTTATCTAACGGATTTAGGTCGACAGGTGGTGGCGGATCATATGTCAACACTGATGGAGATGCTTATGCTTATATGGCATTTGCTGAAATGCCTGGCAAATATTCTCTAGGACTTGAAAATACTGGTGATTAAAATTCTCCCCCTTCGGGGGGAGTTTCAATTCTATAGGTAATGAAATGAGTGACCATACAGAACACTATCTTGGGAATCCCCTTCTCAAGAAAGCAAACGCTCCAATAGAGTGGACAAAAGATCAGATTCTTGAATACCAGAAGTGTATGGAAGACCCCATATACTTCATCAAGAACTATATCAAGATTGTCTCACTGGATGAGGGTTTGGTTCCATTCCAACTCTACGATTTCCAAGAACAGATTGTCAATACAATTCACGACAATCGTTTTACTATCTGTAAACTTCCTCGACAGTCTGGTAAGTCTACAACCCTTGTATCCTATGTTCTACACTACATTCTATTCAATCCGAATATGAATGTGGCAATCCTTGCGAACAAGGCCTCAACTGCAAGGGATATTCTATCACGTCTACAACTTGCATACGAAAACCTACCTAAGTGGTTACAACAGGGCGTTATGTCTTGGAACAAAGGTTCGATTGACTTAGAGAACGGTTCTCGTGTGGTTGCATCATCAACCTCTTCAAGTGCGGTTCGTGGTGGTTCGTATAACATGCTATTCCTAGACGAATTTGCATTCGTTCCACAGAACGTTGCAGAAGACTTCTTTAGTTCTGTATATCCTACAATCTCATCTGGTAAGTCTACCAAAGTTGTTATCGTATCAACTCCTAACGGTATGAACCTCTTCTATAAACTCTGGACTGATGCAGAGAATGGAAGGAACTCCTATAATATCGTAGATGTTCACTGGAGTCAAGTGCCAGGCAGAGATGATAAGTGGAAAGAAGAGACTATTGCGAACACCTCACAGGAACAGTTCCAAAGAGAATTTGAGTGTGAGTTCTTAGGTTCTGCGAATACTCTGATTCACCCTTCTGTTATTAAAGCAATGGCATTCCACAATCCTACCAAGTCAAATGCTGGATTGGATGTATACGAAACCCCCAAAGAGGGTGCAATGTATTCTATCGTATGTGACGTTGCAAGGGGAACTCAGAACGACTTCTCTGCATTCATCGTATTCGATATCTCTACAGTGCCATACCGTATTGTTGCAAAGTATCGTAATAATGAAATCAAACCTCTACTTTTTCCCAACATTATACACGATGTTGCAAGAGCATACAATCAGGCATATGTTCTAGTGGAAGTCAACGATATTGGTGAACAAGTTGCATCTGCACTACAGTTCGACTTGGAGTATGAGAACCTTATTATGGCCTCCATGCGTGGGCGTGCGGGGCAAGTATTGGGTGGTGGATTCTCTGGTGGTAAGGCACAACTTGGTGTGAGAACAACTAAGGCAGTCAAGGCACTTGGAACCTCTAACCTTAAACAAATTGTAGAAACCCACAAACTTATTATTCAAGACTATGACTTGATTAATGAGTTCTCAACCTTCATCCAAAAGGGACAATCCTTTGAGGCAGAAGACGGACACACAGATGACTTAGCAATGTGTTGTGTTCTATTTGCATGGATGATTCAACAAACTTACTTTAAAGAGTTGACAGATGATGACATTCGTGCTAGAATGTTTGCAGAACAACAGAACCAACTAGAACAGGACATGGCTCCTTTTGGTTTTATTGTCGATGGTGTCAATGATTACGGTGAGACTATTATTGATGAGTATGGACAACGGTGGAGTCCAGTAGTTCGTTCATATGATTCAGATTGGTAGAAATCTTCAAAACCCTACATAATATCAATAATATCATTTTCTAACTTAAGGTAACAGTTGGCACAGACGACTTTGGAATCACGGATTAATTTGAGAACTTCTGTCCTAGATTCTTCGTTCAACCCCTTCCTTTTAGTTAGTTTTCGTATATCCTTCTCGTGAGGATAAAACTGGAGACAAGCGGTTTCAGATTCACCACAGTAACTACACATCTTATCGCCAAGGTATTCATTAACCCATATCTTGCGTTTTCTGTAGTTTCTTTGGGATACTTTCCTAATAGTATCCTTGTATTTCTGATAATGTTCTGACATGGAACTATTTATGTGCCGCTTGACCTATAAAAACCAATACTGAAGAAGTTCCTTTTTATAAATATAAGTGTAAATTTGAGGAAACTTAGATTATTAAATCCATAAAGGAGAAATAGAGATGGCATTTCAAGTATCCCCTGGCGTGCTAGTCAAAGAGATTGATTTGACCAATGTTGTTCCTGCTGTGGCAACCTCTATTGGTGCGATTGCTGGTGAGTTCTTTCAGGGCCCAGTAGAAGAAATCGTTCCAATTGGTTCAGAGCAAGAACTGGTATCAATCTTTGGTAAACCTAACTCAACTAACTTTGAGACATGGTTCACTGCCGCCAACTTCCTTCAATACGGAAACGCTCTTCGTGTAGTTCGTGCCGATACAGATTCGGTAAACGCTACAGCAGACGGTTCTGGTTTGAAGATTAAAAACGATACCGATTACGATAATAATTATGCAGACGGTTCCGGCTCAGTCGGTTCTTGGGCTGCAAAATTCCCAGGCACATGGGGTAACGCAATCGGAGTTTCAATTTGTGCAAACGCAGACGCATATGAAGAAACCACAACATCATTGACTGATGGTGCTTTGGCAGTCGGCGATACTACTGTTACTGTTGATGACGGAACAGAGTTCGCAGTTGGTGATATCGTATACTTCCAAGAAGCAGACGGTTCACAGTATGAAGTTACTGCAATCGCAACTAACGACCTAACAGTTCGTCAACTAGACAACCCTAACGGTGGTGGTATTAAATCTGTAATCGCAGACGATACTGCAATTCGTAGACGTTGGAAGTTCTATGACTTGTTTGATGCTGCTCCAGGCACCTCGACTTGGGCAACTTCAAAGGGTGTAGGTGCAGACGAAATGCATGTTGTTGTTTATGACACAACTGGTGCAATTAGTGGATTCGATAACGATATCGCTGGACAGAGAACTACTTCTGTTCTAGAGACATTCGCATTCGTATCTCAGGCTGCATCTTCTAAGACTGCACAAGGTGGAACAAACTTCTACGCAAACGTAATCAACACTGGTTCTGTTTATGTTCGTTGGATGGATCACCCAACATCACTAACTGATGCTGGTTCTGATCTTGCATCTGGTAGTTCATACACATCTGTAGTGGGTGTCGGTGGTGTTCTAACTGATACACTATCTGGTGGAACAGACGATGCAATGTCACAAGGTGAACTTGCATTCGCATATGACTTGTTCTCAGACTCAGAAACAGTTGATGTAAACCTAGTCATGGCAGGCCCTGCTCCTGCTGGAACAGACGGTATTACACACGCAACTAAAATCATCGACCTTTGTGAACTTCGCAAAGACTGTGTTGGTTTCATCTCTCCTCGTAGAGCAGATGTTGTTGGTGTAACTACTGGTGCTGCACAGACTACAAACGTAAAAGGATTCTTCGACAACCTCGCAAGTTCTTCTTACGCAGTGTTTGACTCTGGTTACAAATACATGTATGACAAGTATAACGATGTATATCGCTACGTTCCATTGAACGGTGATATTGCTGGACTTGCCGCAAATACTGACAACGTTGCTGACCCTTGGTTCTCACCAGCGGGTTACAATCGTGGACAGATTCGTGGTGCAGTTAAACTTGCATTCAACCCAACTAAGGCACAGAGAGATATTCTTTACCCTGCTCGTATCAACCCTGTTGTTACATTCCCAGGCCAAGGAACAGTTCTCTTCGGTGATAAGACTGCTCTATCACGTCCTTCTGCATTCGACAGAATCAACGTGCGCCGTCTATTCATTGTCCTTGAGAAGGCGATTGCAACTGCTGCTAAGTTCCAGTTGTTTGAGTTCAACGATGCGTTCACTCAGGCACAGTTCAGAAACTTGGTTGAACCGTTCCTTCGTGACGTTCAAGGCAGACGTGGTATTACAGATTTCTCTGTTGTTGCAGACGAAACTAATAACACAGGTGAAGTAATTGACAGAAATGAGTTTGTTGCAGATATCTACATCAAACCTGCTCGTTCAATCAACTTCATTACACTTAACTTTATTGCTGTTAGAACTGGTGTTTCTTTCAGTGAGATTGGCGGATAAGGAGATAAAAAATGGCTAGTATTGACGATTTTAAATCAAACCTTATCGGCGGTGGCGCTCGTGCTAACCAATACCGTGTGATTATGTCAACTCCTCCAGCAATTGCTACTGGACTTGATATCAATCGTGCATCATTCTTGGTTAAGGCAACATCGTTGCCAGGGCAGACAATTTCTGAAATTGAAGTTCAATTCAGAGGGCGTCAACTTTACCTCGCTGGTGACAGAACGTTTGAAACATGGACTACAACCATCATTAACGATACGGACTTTATGGTTCGTAACGCAATGGAACGTTGGATGAATGGTATCAACGATCTTGATGAGAACACTGGACTTGCAAATGTTGCAGATTATACTGCACAGTTGACAGTTGAGCAACTCGACAGAGATGATAACATTCTTAAGTCATATGTTCTTAAGAACTGTTGGCCAACTGCGGTAACGCCGATTGAGTTGTCTTATGACACAGTAAGTGATATTGAAACCTTTGATGTGACATGGAGATACACTTCATTCACAGCAAGTGCTGTCTAATCCAGTTTTACAAACCTACTAAATAGTAGGGTAAAACTTAGGAGACTTATAGTATGGCGGAACTTTTTGGTTTCAGAATCACAAGGGCGAATCAGGGAAAGGGTA
>ENA-OUOG01005071-OUOG01005071.1-marine-metagenome-genome-assembly--contig:-NODE-5071-length-10926-cov-3.373952_pt1 | contig 10926 bp, 10 predicted proteins | sample MGYA00248635_ERZ508505 | MGnify/ENA primary metagenome ERZ508505 (study PRJEB26176, sample SAMN06267871) | marine metagenome | isolation source: Saanich Inlet, British Columbia, Canada | place: Pacific...
TGTCACAAGAATTTTCTCAGGCGCATTGCGCACAGACGCAGGGCTATTCACCACCAGTGTATCAGGATGGATGCGCTCCAGAATATGCGTCGTGGTAATATAAGCCATATCAAAGGGCGGGTCTTGGCGCAGCAACACTACGTCCAGTTCGGAAAGGTCCGTATCCACAGGTTCCCCAAGGGTATAGTGATCACCGTTTACATCGTTGAGGCTCATTTCCTCAATGCGTGCACGTACCTTGCCATCGCGCAACTGGAGGCGATTGGGTTCCCAGTGGAAAAGCTTGTGACCCCTTGCCTGCGCCTCAAGCCCCAAGGCAAAGGTGGAATCCCCTTCGATGTGAATACTGGACACGTGGTCCATCTGAATGCCGACCTTGAGGCTCATCTAACGTTCTCCAAATTTCAGAACATCAGATTTATGACGCCCAGGCCCGCGTTGCAATGGGGGCAGGGTGATTTGATGAAAGCCAGAATGCCGGGGTATGGATTAAGTCGAAACATATTGGGGTCGAAACATGTTCCGATTGCTCAAGTTTAGTTTTTCATGCTTTTAAATATAGCCTCAGCAACCCTGCAAGCAGAATTTCCGGAAACCGTTATGAAGGACATGACTTTCCCTCGGTCTCCGTTGACTTCATAACATAATACGTCAACGGAAATTTTTTTTGATAAATTTTGTGAAGATTCACCAATTCAAATTCGGAGTTTGATTTTTACTGCCTCACTTGTTGTGCATTCTGAAAGGCGATGGCTTCTTCTGTCAGCTGGAGAGCCTCGCCTGCCACATCCAGTATCCAATTGATCGTCGAACTGTAGTGAGGCATCTCCAGCGATCCTTCGCGCCACATGATCCAGAGCTGACGTTTTACGGTCGGGTGATCGTGCTGACGTTCCAGGTTAGGGTCAGAATCTCCTATGAAATTTGGCAGAAGTCCTTTTGCAGCACCGGAAACAATCATGTTTTGAATTGCGGTTGTTGAGGTGGCTGTGAACCGAATCCCGCTCTCTCCGGAATGCTCTTCCGGCAGTTTGGCTTCCGGCAAGAATGAGTATGATCGATCAATGGTTACCCAGGGAAGGTTTTCCACATTCTCTCCATCGATCCGGGAAAAGGTTGAATAGTGAATGTCTGCCGCATGCAGTGCGGCAATGCCCTTGTGACGACTGGGTCCAAGGCGCAGGGCAATATCTGCTTCCTTGTTACCGGTGAGTTCAAGATTCTGGTCTTTTCCGGAAAATTCGATTCGCAATCGGCGAACTGCAAGCATCTTGTGAACAGCAGGACTAAGCAATTTGTCGCATACAAAAGGTACGGAGGTAATAACGATGCGGCGCCAGTTAAACTCATCGCCGCCTGGCTGCAGTTCGGTTTCGGCGTCCTTGAGATATTGCGTTGCACTTTCCAGTTTTTTGAGAGCAAGCAGAAATATCGGCGTTGGCACCATGTTTCCGCCTTCTCGCAAAAAGAGAGTGCGGCCAACCTTTTGTTCCAAGGCTTCTTTTCGGCGCTTTATCGTGGTGGGGTTAACCGACATGCGTTTGGCGGCCAGTTTATAAGAACCCGTATGGGCCAGTTCCCGTGCAGAGTGCCACAGTTCCCAGTCAATCATCCCGGTTCACCCCCGTTTTTATTCAGGCAAGAGACGTCAGCATATAGCGATAGATAATTCAGTAAACTGCAAAAATGCAGGTAGCATCTTTTATTTTATACATTTCCGCGTTTGTTGGGCTGGTGTAACATTTCGTGCACGGGTTGTGATCCTGATCGGCGAGGCATGTGGATTTAGGACTGGGCTTCGATGCTCGGAGTGTGGCAAAAATGATCGTTCCCGAATAATTCACGTTTTTCTTCCACATGCCTCCCGCGGTTATATTTGCGGATTTATTTAAAAAGCGTCCTCCAGATGCACGGGCCATTTGCCGGGGCAAACTGCAATTATATCAAATCTTATGGATAGTTTTGCAGCATCCGGTTGTTTTGCATGCCAAAGGTCTGCTGCATTGCTAATTCGCCCTTGTGATGAGTGGCTCACGGCATCAACCGCTTGCTGCACATTGGGCCGAGCCTTAACCTCCACCATGATGACAAGATCGCCCTTGCGCGCAATGATGTCGATTTCCCCAGACCGGGTTTTAAAACGGCGCGCGACCAATTTGTAGCCTTTGATCATCAACGCAAAAGCAGCGAACCATTCTGCGCGTTTGCCAAGACGCTCCGCCGCGACTCTTTTCTCTTTTCGCCTAGTCATTGTCTTTGAGGGACAGTGCAAGCTGATATAGATCCCGCTTTGATTGCCCGGTCAACGTTGCTGCTTCTGCTGCCGCCTTGCTGACGGGCATTGTTTGCAAGAGTTCCAGCAACAGGCTTTCTATATCGAGTATTTGCGCCCGGGTTTCGGGAGCGATCAGAATTACAATCTCGCCTTTCACCTGTTTGCTGGCAAAATGCAGCGAAAGCGTTTCAAGCGTATCTGTAGCGATCTCTTCATGCAGTTTTGTCAGTTCACGCGCAACACAGGCCCTGCGACCCTTCCCAAAAACGCGTGTCATGTCATCAAGCGTTTTGGTCAAGCGGTTGGGGCTTTCGAAATATATCAATGTGGAAGCGGAATTGACTTCTGCCTGAAGAGTGGTAACCCGCGCACCCTGCTTGCTAGGCAGAAAGCCGCAAAATGTCCAACTCTCATTTGGCAACCCACTTGCCACAAGGCCTGCCAGGGGAGCGGATGCGCCCGGCAAGGGCACAACCCGAACGCCTTTTGCCTGTGCGGCGCCAACCAGTCTGAAACCGGGGTCGGAAACCAAAGGGGTGCCAGCGTCCGAAACCACAACCACGGCCTTCCCCGAAGCTACTGCGTCTATGAGTTCCGGACCCACCGTATCCGCATTGTGCTCATGATATGAAATCGTTTTGTTTTTGATACCAAAATGGCGCAACAGCTTTCCAGTCACACGGGTGTCTTCACACGCAACAAGATCCGCACCTGCCAGAGTTTCGAGAACCCTCAAGGTCACATCGCCCAGATTCCCGATCGGAGTTGCTGCCAGATACAACGCAGGCTCCGGCTTGAGTGCGGTAAGGACAGTGCCTTTGATCGTATATTGTGAGATTGCCTTAAACTCCGTCGATCCAGTCCTTGAAGCGATGCCACCCAACACCAGCTCGCGCATAATAGGGCCTTAGTCTTCCAAATGGAATTTTTCTTGTCATACCGTGAATAACTGCCGGCAAATGGGTAGGTACGGCATTGGATGTGTCGTTTCCGGTTGCAAGCCACCGGGCCAGTTCCCGACCAATCCACGTCGCGTTGTTGACCCCATTGCCGTGATACCCAAATCCGAAATAGATGCTCGGATCATCCTCCATTCGTCCAACCGATGGTCGAAAATCTGCTGTAAAACACACAAACCCACGCCAACTGTATTCGATTTCAACAGAATGCCATTCCGGCCAAAGCGCTACCATGGATTGCCGAAGTGTTTCAGCAGTAAGTTCTGCACCCTCCAAAGTACCGCGAAAGTCACCACGGCCGCCGATCAAAAACCGTCGGTTTGGTAGCATCCGATAATAAAAGTAGACATTTCTTGAATTCACAGCCGGGCTTTCGGTTACCCAATTATGCGCTGCAATTTCATCGTCTGACAGCGGGCGCGTGACGATAATCTGGCTTTGAAGAGGTAGCGCGCGTGATCTTAAACCCTTGTGCAAATGCTCAGGCATAAAACCGTTGCAGGCAACAATGACCCGTTTTGCACGAATGGCCTGGTCATTTGACAAGCGCAATACATGTTGGTCACCTTCTTTTTCCCAAGAGGTCACTTCACAATGTGGGTGCAGTTTGGCACCTGCTTTTTCCGCAGCAGAGCCAAGGCCCATACAATATTTCAAGGGGTTCAAACCAAATCCTGGGGCTTCAGCAAATGCACCATGTTGATGGGGAGCATCATATCCGATTTCGGAAAACGCTTCCTTTGAGATCATTCGCGATGGAAGTCCGAGTTTGCTGACCTTGAATTCGCATTCTTCGCGCAAGGCCTCGTAATGCGATGGCTTTTCTGCAACAACCAATTCACAATCGCCTTGCTTTTCAAAATCTATGTTTTCTGCATCCGCTATGGCTTGCACAAGCTCAACGGCTTCCATTTGGGCTTTGTAATATTTCTGCGTCTCCTCAAGGCCAAACTTCCGAACCAGACCATCGGTTGCAAGCATGGTACCACCCATGCAGCAAAATCCGCCATTTCGCCCGGAAGCGCCCCAACCGATATGACCTGCTTCCAAAACCCTGACATCCGCATGAAAGTCTCTTGCCAGGTGATAGGCTGCCGAAAGTCCGGTGTATCCGCCGCCGATAATTGCAATATCGCAAACTGCATCTGCGTTGAGTGTTTCACCCAGCACCGTATCTGTGCCGGCAACAGATGCCTCCCACCACGAAGGTTGTTTGTTGCCAAACTGATACAGGCTCTGGTCAAAAAGAGTAGATTCAAACATTACGTTGCGTAAGAAAAGCGTTTCGATTATATGACTTCCAGATACGGTATGGTATTGCTGTGGTATGCAGCAAGTGATTTTACAGGGCTGCTGGGGTAAATGAGGGTAGTAGACGTGAGTAAGTCAAAACAGATCTTTTCGTTTTTCAAGAACAAGTTCGCTTTGTTCTGTTTTGCAGGTCTTGTTGCCTGTTCATCAACGGACACCGGCATTCGCTCCGGATTACCTAATAGCGGTACACCAAGTGGTGTTGAAAAGGTGTTGTCCCCAAATCCGAAGGGGGAAGTGATTGGTAACGGCCCTGTGCGTGTTGCTTTGCTTGTTCCAACCAGCATTCCTGGTGGTGCTGCTGCTGTTGCCAAAGAGATACGTAATGGCGCGGCAATGGCAATGAGCGATTTTGGCCAAAATCGAATTCAGCTTGTGATCAAGGATACGGCTGGCCAGGCGGCTGTGGCACAAACCAAGGCGGGCGAAGCTGCTGCTGAAGGTGCGTCCCTTATCCTTGGCCCCTTGTTTGCAGCCAATGTGAGTGCCGCATCGGGTGCCGCTCAGCCCGCCGCACTTCCCATGTTGGCATTCTCAACCGATACATCGGTTGCGCGTCGTGGCGTCTATCTTTTCTCTTATACCCCTCAGGCAGACACAAAGCGCATCATCGGTTACGCAGCCTCACGAGGCAGCAGAACCATCACAGCTTTTGTGCCAAAAAATGCGGAGGGTGCTGTTCGGGAACGCAGTTTCCGTGAGGCAGCTGGTCGTGCAGGCGTAACAACCAATATTGTGCAATATGATCGTACGCCACAAGGCATACAAGCAGCCGCCCAGCAAGCTGTACAGACCGTCAATGCCAGCGATACCATTTATGTTCCCGAAGGTGGCCCCGTACCGCCGGTAATTCTGGGCGCTCTTAAAAATGCTGGTGTCAATCTTTCCGGAAAAACCATTTTAGGCTCTGGTACATGGGAATCGGTTAAAACGTCAGATCCATTACTGCAGAATGCCCTTTATCCGGGACGCGACGTCAGCGCGTTCAATGGCTTTGCGACACGGTATCAGAGCCAGTTTGGTGCTCGCCCGGGTGTTCAGGCAGGTTTGGCATATGATGCTGTAACCCTCGCGGCAGAACTGTCCCGCATCAACGGAGCAGCAAACCCGTATCCGCGCACCAGCCTTGAAAGCAACCGTGGCTACAGGGGTGTAAACGGCGCATTCCGTATTCGCAGTGATGGTACCACCGATCGGGGCTTGGCAATTTACAAAATTCAAGGGGGCCGAGGCACCTTGATTGAAGGCGCCATTTCAAGTTTCTCTGGTAGTTAAACCGCTTTAGGCGGCAAGGTCTGCAACCACTGCATCAAGAACCAAAAACCCTTTGGGCGTGGCGCGAATGGCACCATTCTCCTGAGTTTGGATAAGATCCAGGGTTTCCAGAAACTCAATTTGTTTGGGATTGAGTGGCTCTCCGCGCAATGCTTCAAAAGTTGCGGGTTGAATGCCCTCGGCAAGCCTTAACCCCATCAGCAAAAATTCATCTGCACGCTCTTCCGGCAAAAGCGCAAGTGTCTCCTCCATACCATGTCCCTCGACCATGGTTGCCTGCCACCATTCCTCTGGGTTCTTACGGGTTGCCGTTGCCACCTTTTGCCCGTCCATGGTGATCCGACCATGTGCTCCCGGCCCGATACCTGCATAATCCTGCCCGCGCCAATAAACCAGATTATGCGCACACTCATTGCCGGGCCTTGCATGGTTGGAAATTTCGTAGGTCCGATATCCCGCATCAGATGTAATGCTTTGCGTGATTTCATAAAGTTCCGCAGACGGGTTTTCTTCCAGCGGGTTCAGTTTGCCTGCCTCACGCAAGTCAAAGAACCTCGTACCTTCCTCAATGGTCAATTGGTAAAGTGACAAATGTCCGGCAGAAAGGTCAATCGCGCGCTTTAATTCCTGTTCCCAATCAGAGGCTGACTGGTTGGGCCGTGCATAGATCAAATCAAATGACATACGCGGGAAAACCGCTTGCGCAATCTCAATGGCACCGATTGCCTCACTGGCGTTGTGAAGGCGGCCGAGGAACTTCAACTGGTCATCGTGCAAGGACTGAATGCCAAGAGACACGCGATTAACACCTGTTGCACGGTATGCCTTGAACCGTTCTGCCTCAACACTGGACGGATTGGCTTCCATGGAAATCTCTGCATCTGCTGCAAGGGACCAGTGTTTTCCAATCGTGTTCAAAATGGTTTCAACCGTTTGTGGCTCCATCAGCGAAGGCGTGCCACCGCCAAAGAAAACGCTGGTTACCTCCTTCGATCCGGAAAGGGATGCCATATGCGCGATCTCACGTTCATAGGCCTCAACAAAGGTCTTTTGATCCACCGGATTATGCCGAACATGGCTGTTGAAGTCGCAATAGGGGCATTTGGCAGCACAAAACGGCCAATGCACATAAACGCCAAATGCTTCCGGGTTCATATATCGGAACTTTCAGAAAGGCAGGTTCTTGCCAGAAGAGCAAAAGCCCGTGCGCGATGAGACAAACCATCATCACTTCGGCTTGCATCCCACCCGTGTTTTTCTTCGGCTGTCATTTGTCCAAATGTTCGCTCATGACCCGCAGGTTTAAAGATAGGATCATAACCAAACCCGGCGTCTCCCAAGGGTGGCCAGACAATCTCTCCCGGTGCCTCGCCGCGAAAATACTCCAGATGTTCATCAGGCCATGCAAGGCAAAGGACAGCGACAAACTTGGCAGAACGTTGATCGGGTTGAACTGCCTCCGCTTTTTTCAGCGCCTCCTCAACCTTCTCCATTGCCATCAAAAAATCACGCCCGGAACCATCATCTTTCTCGGCCCAATCCGCCGTGTAAACCCCTGGCGCATCACCGAGCGCTGCAACACAAAGGCCGGAATCATCGGCCAGAGCGGGCAAGCCCGTTGCCCGCGCCGCAGAAAGTGCTTTGATTGCGGCATTCTCTTCAAAGGTCGTGCCGGTTTCTTCTGGTTCAGGCAGGTCAAGTTCCGCCGCTGACTTCGCGCTAAAACCAAACGGGGCAATCAACTCATTAATCTCCCGCACCTTACCGGCATTATGGCTGGCAACAACGATCTCGCGCTCGGTCAGTTTACGCATTCCGAACGCCTCAGCGATTTTCGTTCTGCATGGTAACAAGCGAGGAAATGCCGCCCGTTGCCAGATCAAGCAGAGCGTTCAGTTCGTCACGGCTAAAGGGTGCGCCTTCTGCTGTTCCCTGAATTTCAACGATGCCGCCAGAACCGGTCATGACAAAATTGGCATCAGTCTCGGCATCAGAATCTTCAACATAGTCGAGATCAAGAACCGGTGTACCCTTGTATACGCCGCAGGAAATAGCTGCCACATTGTCGGTCAAAACCTTGTCTGACACCATGTCACGGGCTTTCATCCATTCGATGCAATCGCGCAAGGCAATAAAACCACCGGTAATTGAGGCGGTTCTTGTGCCGCCATCGGCCTGAATAACATCACAATCGACGGTGATTTGGCGCTCACCAAGTTCCTTCATATCCACAACCGCGCGCAAGGAACGGCCAATGAGGCGTTGGATTTCGCTGGTACGGCCGGATTGCTTCCCAGCGGTTGCCTCACGGCGCATCCGGTCATGTGTGGAACGGGGCAGCATGCCATATTCTGCAGTTACCCAACCTGTGCCGCCACCACGAAGCCACGGTGGAACCCGCTCCTCAAGGCTTGCTGTGCACAAGACATGGGTATCTCCAAACTTGATGAGGCATGACCCCTCTGCATGTTTGGCAAATCCGCGTTCAATGGAAACTGCGCGCATTTCATCGGCAGCACGTTTGGAAGGACGCATTAAAAACTCCTGAAAACTGAAAGTTCTGTCTTGTAGACTGTTCGTTCGCCATTGGCAAAGCCAGATTTTGATACTAAATTCAAAAGCTCGGGCTATCCGATTGAATGGCTAAAATCATGAACAAACCAACTGGTAAATTACCGTTTTCCGAGAGCCCGATTCAGGAGCTGGATCAGCGCTCGCGTGAGATTTTTCGCCATATTGTCGACAGCTATCTCGATTCGGGTGACCCGCTTGGTTCACGTTCAATTTCGAAGCAATTGGCAGTTAGTCTTTCTCCGGCGACCATTCGAAATGTAATGTCAGATCTGGAATCACTTGGCTTGATCTATGCACCCCACACAAGTGCGGGAAGAATGCCAACGGACCTTGGTCTCCGGTTTTTTGTCGACAGTTTTATGGAACTTGGAAATCTTGCCACGGCTGAACGCCAGTCAATTGAAACGCAAATGCGCGCGGCATCCAGCGAAAAGACCTTTGACAACGTTTTGTCAGAAGCAAGCCAGCTTTTGTCCGGTCTGTCGCGCACCGCTGGTCTTGTCGTGACCGGAAAGGCAGATCTGCGCCTGAAACACATTGAGTTCATCCGTCTGGAACCCACAAAAGCGCTGGCAGTGATTGTGGGTGAGAATGGGTCAGTGGAAAACAGGATTATCACGCTTCCTGCAGGAACCACGGCATCCACGCTGATTGAAGCTGCAAATTTCATTAATGCGAAAATTGCAGGGCAAACCATTGCAGAGGCAAATCAGCTACTCTCCCAGATGCACAATTCCGCGCGTATGGAACTGGATGAACTAAGCCAGAAACTTGTGAATGCAGGGATCGCAACCTGGGCTGGCACAACCGAGGGGCAGCCAGGTCAGTTGATCATTTCCGGCCATGCAAACTTGCTGGAAGACCTGGAAGCCAGTGATGACTTGGACCGGGTTCGCCAATTGTTTGGTGAGCTTGAGGCCAAGGAAAACTTCATGAAGCTGCTGGAGTTGACCGAAGCAGGCGATGGTGTGCGCATATTCATCGGCTCGGAAAGCAAGCTGTTCTCGCTTTCCGGCTCATCAGTGATTGTTGCCCCTTACAAGGACAAGGAACAGAAAGTTGTTGGTGCTTTGGGTATAATCGGCCCAACACGGCTCAATTATTCACGTTTGGTACCCATGGTGGATTATACTGCGAAAGTAATCAGTCGGATATTGCAATAGCCTCTTGATTTTTGGCCCGTAAACCCTGATATCCCAATCAAATCCAATGTAACTCGGGAATTATGTTGATGAGCGACGAAAACGAGCATCAAAAGCCAGCGGCTGAAAGAGCGGAAAACCTTGCACCAGACGCAATGGAGTCAATGAGCGAGGAAGAATTGCTTGCGGCCCTGTCTGGCGAAGACAACGCTGCCGAAGGTGAAGGCTTTGCAAATCCCCTTGAAGCACTTGCTGCGGAAAATACCCGGCAGGAAGAAGAAATAAAGGAATTGAAGGATCAAATTCTGCGCACGGCTGCAGAAATGGAAAACCTTCGCCGTCGCACGCAAAAAGATGTGGCCGATGCACGCGATTTCTCAATTTCCAAATTCGCGCGCGACATGCTTGGCGTGGCAGATAATCTTCGCCGTGCATTGGAGCACGTTCCGGAGGAAGAGAAGGAAAATGCCGGTTTGAAAACCCTCGCAGAAGGCGTGGAGATGACAGAACGTGAACTTTTGAGTGCGCTTGAGAAAAATGGCGTCTCGAAGATTGACCCTGCTGGCGAGAAATTTGACCCCAATTTCCATCAGGCGATGTTTGAAGTTCCGAACCCGGAAGTGCCAAACAATACAGTCGCCCAAGTGGTGCAGGTGGGCTATGTGATTGGCAGCCGTGTTCTTCGCCCTGCAATGGTGGGTGTTGCCAAGGGTGGGCCAAAGGCTGAACCAAAACCGGCTGAGGATCCGGCACAAGGTTAACTTCCTTTGGGCTGCTGAGTTGGTTATAACAAACGCGCCTTAATGAATCGCAGGCGCGTTTAAATGTCTAAGAAAAACATCCATCTTGAAAAGCTGATCAACAGCAACGCCCTGCGTGAACAATTGACCGCGTTGACGCACGACAATGGCATGGATGGGTCGTCCAACAAAGTTCGGTCAGAAGTTCTGAGCATTCTGAAACAGGCATCGAAGGACGGGCGTGCGCACGCCCGTGATCAACTGTTTCAAGATGGTGACGGAACAGCCTGCGCGTGGCGCATTTCTCATTTGCAGGATGAGATCATTCGCATCATTTATGATTTTGCAGTAACCCATGTCTACCGCGCTCAAAATGCTTCAGATGCCGAGCAGATGGCGGTTACTGCAGTGGGTGGGTATGGCCGGGGAACCCTCGCGCCCGGGTCAGACATCGATCTGCTGTTCGTGCTCCCTTACAAGCAAACCGCCTGGGGTGAGCAAGTTGTTGAATACATTCTCTACATGCTTTGGGACATGGGCTTCAAGGTAGGCCATGCAACCCGCAACATAGACGAATGCATCCGTCTGTCGCGTGAAGACATGACCATCCGCACATCCATTTTGGAACTGCGTTTCCTCCACGGCACAAG
>ENA-OUOG01005072-OUOG01005072.1-marine-metagenome-genome-assembly--contig:-NODE-5072-length-10924-cov-13.789527_pt1 | contig 10924 bp, 11 predicted proteins | sample MGYA00248635_ERZ508505 | MGnify/ENA primary metagenome ERZ508505 (study PRJEB26176, sample SAMN06267871) | marine metagenome | isolation source: Saanich Inlet, British Columbia, Canada | place: Pacific...
CCGGCGCTTCGCCGTGTGCAGTCACCAGAAGAAGTATCAGATGTGTTTGCCACGGTTATGCGTGAAGCGCGGACAGTTGATTATTGCGCTGAATTGATAGGGCCATCACTACGTTTCCATCACGGCAAGGTTAATTCCAAACAGCCGGGGTCAAAAACAGAAGTCAAATGGCATCAGGATTTCCCTTTTCAGCCAATGACCAATGATGACATTATTACCTGTTTGCTATTTCTTGATGATGTGACGATGGAAAATGGCCCGCTTGAGGTTATTCCCGGTAGCCATAAAGGGCCTTTATATTCGCATTGGCATAATGGCGTTTTCACCGGTTCTGTTGATGAAACTATCATTGATAATTATCGGGATGATATTGTTTCTTGCACCGGTAAGGCAGGTTCAGTCTGTTTGATGCATGCCAGTTTATTGCATGGCTCGACCCCTAATCTGTCTGATCGCCCTAGAACGCTGTATATCACAACATATTATGCCGAAGACGCCATTGAGCTTAGCCCTAATCACTTGCCAAGCAAGCTAACCCATGAATTGGTCAGGGGTGAGGTATCCGGGCGGGTACGCTGTTCCAATTATGATATGGCATTGCCAGCTGTTCCGAAAGCCACCTCATTTTTTGCCCAGCAAGAAGGCGCGGATACATAATTTCTGTTCAATATCCTATCTTGATCTTATCTTGATCTTATCTGGCGCTTTTACCTAATGTATCCCGCATGCAGATATATGCGCTTAGTTCTTCGCTATCAGAAGTCGTCTGGTTCGTGTTTATCATATTGATCAGCGTATGCGCTGACCGTCGCCCCATTTGGCGATGGGGGACATGAACAGTTGTTAAATTCGGTTCGATAACAGTTGCTAATTCAATATCATCAAATCCAGTAATGGATATGTCTTCGGGAATGTTAAGCCCCATGTCTTTTGCTTTGTTTATGGCTCCGACTGCTAAAACATCGTTGCCGCACATGACAACCGTTGGTTTTACTGGACGTTTCATTAAGGCCTCAAATGCGGCGGCGCCACTTTCGATAGCGTAATTTGTTTGTTCTACGGCCAGATGGCTGTCATCTATGGCATACCGTTTCATGACGTTTCTGATGCCAAGCAATCTGGAATGTGAGCGATCATTGTTACTCGTTTCAGCGATAATCAATCCGATATCCCTATGCCCCAGATTAAGTACTTTTTCTGTTAATGCTTCCATGGCTGATTGATTATCAAACCCAATGGCTAGATGATCTTTATTCTGGTCGAATGCCCATGTAATCACAAACGGTAAACGGCGGTTTTCCAGAAACTGGTATATTCTTTTATCGCGTTGGTATCCTATCAATAATAATGCTTCGGCGCCGCGTGCAACAAGATTACGAATTTGTTTTTCTTCGATATCTGGCTTGTATGATGAGCTGGCTACAAGCAGGGTGTATCCGTGCAAGCTTAATTCTTCTTGAAAGGCCTGAATACCTCTTGCAAAAATAGAATTTTCCATCGTTGGAATCACCGCCCCGACTGTATTAGAGCGTCTTTCAGCCATGATCTTGGCGCCAAAATTGGGTGCGTATGACAGATTATCAACAGCGATCATGACCCGCGCATGGGTTTTGGGATCAACCTGTTCTGGTGAGTTCAGGCATCTGGAAACCGTTGCCGTAGAAACATTAGCTTCACTTGCAACATCGGCCAGAGTTGCAACATTTTTCTTTGCTCTTTTTCTCATGTCATACCGTTCTTATTTCTTTTCAAGGTAATATTATGTCTTAAAATTTCAAAATTGGCTTGCTTTATAACATAAATAAATGTAAATTGATAATGTAAGCGTTTACATTGATGTTTTAGTATTGCTTAAATGTTGCTTCAACTGAAATTAATCGAGGATTTGTAAATGGTTTTGTCTGGCTTATTACTTGTTGTTTTTGTTAGCAACATTATTGCAGGAGCTTTTTGGTCGTATCCATTTTTGAGTGACGTTGTTGAAATGTTACTTCTTTTGGCTGCGGTGATAGCTTTTGCGATCAAGCTTATAAACATGGAAAACAAAAATATAAGTAATTAGCTGTATTAATAATTTCTGTTAGGGAGAGTCCACATTATGACAAAGTTTGATAATGAACTTAAATCGGCTGAACGCCGTAATTTTCTGAATTTGGTCGGTAAGGGCAGCTTTACTGCTGCTGTTGTTGCCGGTGCCGGGGGGTTGCTTTGGTCACAAGAAGCTGTCGCCCAAACCGCTGCAGAAGAAGCCGAGCGTGAAAAAGCAGCTGATCATGTGATGACAGTGGCAACAGCGTATATTGTTGGCGCTTCCAGAAGTTATCCAATCCTTCAGCTTGATCTCAAGGAAAATATTCAAAACTCAACCAACGGCAAGGTGTATGTCAAACTTGCACCGGGTGGACAGCTAGGTGCCGGTGGCGCTCTCGCCCAGAAAGTGCAGTCTGGAACCATTCAGGCCGCTCAGCACTCACTTTCAAACTTTGCCCCATTTGCTTCGGCTGTTGATCTGATCAACTTGCCTTATTTCTGCGGGTCTAACCAGAGCTTCACTAATCTGGTGTCTTCTGATGCATGGAAAAGTGAAGTGCATCCAAAGGTCGAAGCAAACGGATTTAAAGCTTTGTTCTATGTTGTGATTGATCCACGCGTTGTCGCCATCCGTAAAGGTGGCCCCGGTCCTGTTCTGTCACCGGGTGATCTGAACGGTGTTAAATTCCGCGTTCCGGGTTCAAAAATGCTTCAGCAATATTATCGCCTTGTCGGTGCTAATCCAACGCCTGTTGCTTGGGGTGAAACGCCTTCGGCTATTAAGCAGGGTGTTGCGGATGCTCTTGATCCATCAGTTGGTGCGTTATATGTCTTTGGCTTTAAGGATATCCTTAGCCATGTGACATTCACGCAAGCCGTACCGGATGCACAAGTATATTCCATGAATCTGGAATGGTTCAATTCACTGCCTCGTGATGTTCAAGAAGGCATTGAGTTTGCTGGTGAAGTCACAACTCAGCAAAATCTGGCAAAAGTGCCATCAGCAAGAAGCTTTGCTATGGCTGAGTTGCGTAAATCTGGCGTTGAGTTCCATTCGCTTTCCAGTGATCAGCTGGCAGAATGGCGTGCGGCAGGCGGTCATCAGCGGTCAGAATGGGATCAGTTCAAGAAAGACCTGGCTGGTTCAATGTCAGCATTTGATCGTCTGGATGAAGCGGCTAATACTATGGGTCGCTACTACGTCCACGACGCTTAAGTCTATTATGATCCGGCACCTTTATGTGAGGTGCCGGATTTTTATTATGTCCCTTAATGCTCATTTTATCCTTTTCTGAGCATGTCTATGTAAGTGTATCTGGTATTGTTGAAATATGAACTTCAAGGTTTTAAAAACCCTACTAAAAACCCTAGATAAAAATGCCGAAAGATGGCTTTTGCTTGTCTTTTATCTGATGCTTGTCTGCACGATGGCGATTGAGGTTTTGCGGCGAGAAATATTTTCTTATTCATCAATCTGGGGTGAGGAAATTGTCCGTTATTCCTTCATATATCTGGCATGGATAGGTGCGGCGGCGGCTTTTAAAGATCGCGCGCATATCCGCATTGATGTGATTATGTATTATGTGAATAACCGCGTTAAGGCGCTGTTATATATCTTTGGTGATCTTGTGGCGATGGCTGTGGCTTGTATTGCTTTGTACTGGTCATTTGAAACGGTGATGGTGTCTGCCAAGTTTGGTTCTGTCAGCCATGGGCTTCGTATATCAATGGTCTGGTTTTTAATGGCTGTGCCGATGGGCTTCGGTTTAATTATTTTACGTCTTGTTCAATCATTGATACGGGATGTTCGTCTCTTGCTTGAAGGAAAGCCGCCTTATGAAGGCGCAACCCTTTTTGATTGATCGGTCGGAATAATGCTCTTTAATTATATGCAAAATCAATCGATAAGCCTTGGATGGGATTTCTATATCCCCATTCTGTTATTTGCATTGCTGTGCTTTCTGGCTGTTCCTGTCTGGGTTTCCATTGGTGCGGCGGCCATAACGATGCTGTTCATGTCGGGGGCATTGCCACTATCGCTTATTGGTGAAAGCCTGTTTGATGGTATTGATGCGTTTGCGCTGACGGCGGTGCCGCTTTTTATTCTGACAGGTGATGTGCTGGTTAGAACGGGATTGAGCCGAAAGTTTCTTGATGTTGCTGATGCGCTTACCTGTTGGACGCGTGGCGGTTTTGGATCAGCAACGGTTCTGGTTTGCGGCATGTTTTCATCTATCTCAGGATCAGATGCCGCCGGTGCGGCGGCTGTTGGCCGCATGACGATAGCCAGACTGGTGGAAAGCGGATATCCACGTCCTTATGCCTGTGCGCTGGTGGCGGCAGGCGCCTGTACAGGTATCCTTATCCCGCCATCCATTGCCTATATTATTATTGGTCTGGTGCTTGGAATTTCCGCGTCCGTATTATTTATGGCGGCATTAATCCCCGGATTTATCGTATTGGTATCTATTCTGGTGACCAATATCGTGATGAACCGTATCTACCATTACGAAAAAGGTGGAAATATCGGATTTGCCGAATGGTGGGGTAATCTCAAACAGGCGATTTATTCTGGATGGTATGCTTTTATTGTTCCGGGCATTATTTTTTACGGTATATTTTCAGGATCACTAACACCTACCGAAGCAGGCGCTACTGCTGTGGTTGTTACGATAGCGCTAGGTTTTATTATTGGCACATTAAAATTATCTGATTTTCCGGATATGTTGATCAGCTCCGCCAAGGTCAATGGCGTTATTTTACCGATAATCGCTTTTTCTCTGCCATTAGCGCAAGTGTTAGCTATTCTGGGGGTTCCGCAAGGTTTTGTGGCATCGGTGACTTCTCTGACCAATGACCCGACATTATTAATTCTGCTGATGATTGTTATTCTGATTATTGCCGGATGTGTGATGGAAGCAACGCCGAATATTGTTATCCTTGCGCCAATCCTGAAGCCGCTTGCCGATAGTATCGGAATGAATGAAATACAGTTTTGTATTCTGATGATTACGTCACTGGGGGTCGGCTTTATTACCCCGCCGCTTGGGTTAAATCTGTTTGTGGTATCGGGTTTGACTGGCGAATCCATTTTAAAGATTGCCGCGCGGGCAATACCTTTTGTCTTTTTTATGATGATTGTTGTTCTTCTACTGGCATATATTCCACAATTATCAACTATTCTTCTCCCTGAAATTTATCAATAAACAATTTATGGTTCTGACATGAGTATTACTTATCTTAAAAAAGCATCAATGACATCAACTACCAATTCTGCTGATGTGCAGAAAACGGTTCAGGATATTCTCAACGATATTGAAACAGGCGGTGACGCCAAAGCGCTCGAATATGCCGCCAAGTTTGATAATTATAATGGTAATGTTCTGCTAACGCGTGAAGAAATAGAAGCCGCCAAAGCGTTGGTTCCTGAAAAGATCAAACAGGATATTGCTTTTGCTCATGATAATGTCCGCCGGTTTGCCGAAATTCAGCGCAGCACGTTGCAGGATGTTGAAATGGAAATAGCCCCCGGTTTAATGGCTGGCCAGAAAACCATTCCTGTTGATGCCGCCGGTTGCTATATTCCGGGTGGCCGTTATAGCCATATTGCCAGCGCCATCATGACGGTTACCACGGCAAAGGTAGCGGGATGCCGTCATATCACGGCTTGTTCACCACCGCGTCCTGATATCGGGATAGCACCTGCCATTATATATGCGGCTGATTTATGCGGCGCAGATGCTATTCTGGCAATGGGTGGGGTACAAGGCGTGGCGGCCATGACTTTTGGTCTGTTTGATTTGCCCAAGGCTAATATTCTGGTCGGGCCCGGCAATCAGTTTGTTGCCGAAGCAAAGCGGATATTATTTGGCCGAGTTGGTATTGATATGATTGCCGGCCCCACAGATAGCTTGATCCTTGCTGATAAAACAGCAGATGCGGATATTGTGGCGGCTGATCTGGTGGGGCAAGCCGAACATGGCTACAATTCGCCTGTATGGCTGGTGACCGATGATGCGGCATTAGCCGAGCAGGTGATGGCATTAGTGCCGCCATTGATTGCTGATCTGCCTGAAACTAACCGGATCAATGCCGAAGCCGCGTGGCGTGATTATGCAGAAGTCATTTTATGTGATAATCGCGAAGATATGGCGGCCACTTCTGATCAATATGCACCGGAACATTTGACCGTTCAGGCGGCTGATCTGGACTGGTGGAAAGATCGGCTAACCTGTTATGGCTCGCTGTTTCTGGGTGAAGAAACCACCGTGGCGTTTGGTGATAAGGCATCTGGCCCTAATCATGTTCTGCCAACATCAGGTGCGGCTACCTATACTGGTGGGCTTTCTGTTCATAAATATATGAAAATCGTGACATGGCAACGTGCCACCCGTGATGGAATGAAATCTGTTGGCGTGGCAACGGCGCGTATCTCGCGGCTTGAGGGCATGGAAGGTCATGCCCGAACGGCTGATATACGGCTGGCTAAATACTTTCCGGGTGAGAACTTTGATCTCAGCGCTGAGGAATAAAATGAACCTTAAGGCGGATAATCTGTTTGATGTGTCAGGACATGTCGCATGCGTTACCGGCGCAAGTTCAGGGCTTGGCCGCTATGTGGCAACAGCTCTTGCTATGGCTGGTGCGTCTGTTGTCGGCGTGGCACGGCGTGAAAATGCGCTTAAGGATTGGCAGAAACCGCTTGGCGATAAAGCCGGTTATGTCTGTCATGATTTGATGGATCGTGATGAAATACCTGTATTGGCCGAAAAAGTATCTGATATTTTTGGCTCACCTGATATCATTATTCATGCGGCAGGGGTTAATCATCGCCAACATGCCGATGAAGTAACAGCCCAAGGATGGGACGATACGATCTGGCTCAATTTGAGTGTTCCGTTTTTTTTAAGCCAGCAATTTGTTCCGGCTATGAAAGCCAGAAAATGGGGGCGGATTGTGACTTTTGCCTCATTGCAAACTACCCGCGCTTTTCCGTCTGGTATTGCTTATGGTGCATCCAAGGGGGGAATTGGACAATTAACCCGTGCGATGGCCGAAGCATGGTCAGGGGACGGTATTAATGCCAATGCGATAGGCCCCGGATTCTTTCCGACTGAGCTAACAGCACCAGTATTTAATGATGCTGAGAGAGCATCACGAAACGCAAGCCAGACATGCATTGGCCGCAATGGAAGACTAGAAGACATTAGGGGGCCGATATTATTTTTATGTTCTGATGCGTCATCATATGTGACAGGGCAGGTAATGATGGTAGATGGCGGGTTTACAGCAAAATGAAAGCACTTATTTATACCGCACCAAATACCCTTACATTCAAAGATGCGCCAAACCCTGTTGCCAAGGCAGGTGAGATTATCGTTAAAATTGATGGTGCAGGGATTTGCGGATCAGATATGCATGCTTTTCTTGGGCATGATGAGCGCAGACCAGCGCCTCTGATTCTGGGGCATGAAGTGGCTGGAGTGACTGAAGACGGGCGGCGTGTGACTATCAATCCTCTGGTGACTTGCGGTACATGCCGGTTTTGCACGTCTGGTCAGGATAATCTTTGCCAGACTAGGCAAATTATATCCATGCCGCCGCGTGAAGGTGGTTTTGCAGAATGGCTGGCCATGCCAGAAACAAATCTGGTAACGGTTCCTGATCATGTGGCGCTTAATAAAGCGGCGCTTACTGAACCATTGGCATGTGGGTGGCATGCGGTGCGTTTAGGCAAGAAAAGCTTGAATAATGACCTGCACCAAGCGCGAGTGCTTGTCATAGGCGGGGGTGCTATCGGGGTAGGGGCGGCATTATGTGCCAGAGCGCAGGGATTTGATGATATCACGCTGGTGGAACCAAATGATTTAAGGGCAACCTATCTGAAAGATGTTATTGATCTTAACGTTGTGCATCCGGATGATGTTCACGCTGATAACGCGTTTGATCTGGTAATTGATGGCGTGGGTTACGAATCCACAAGAGCGCTGGCCTCGGCATCTGTTTGTTCTGGTGGGGTTATTCTGCATATTGGACTTGGCAGCGCCAGTGGCGGGATTGATATCCGCAGGCTTACGCTTCAGGAAATCACGTTTATTGGAACATATACCTATACGGCCGCAGATTTTAAAGCTACGGCGACAGCTATCTATGATGGTCGGCTTGGCGCTCTGGACTGGTTTGAGGAAAGACCATTGTCTGAAGGTCAGCAAGCATTCCTAGATATAAAGGCAGGCAAGACTGCCGCACCGAAAATAATACTGAAACCAAGAAAGTAACCTTGAGAAATGAAAGGAAATATTATGGCTGATCCGCATTTGCTGGTCCATCATAAGGTGGATAATGTTGGCGTTGTAGTGGTTGAGGATTTGACTGCTGGCACTGAGATGTTGTGTGTTGTGACGGAAGATAACAGTGATTTTCGTTTGACGGTAAATCATGATGTACCCATAGGGCATAAAGTTGGCTTGCAGGATTTTGCGGCAGGCGACACGGTGATCAAATATGGACAGGATATAGGCAAGATAGTATCGCCTGCGGGTAAGGGCGATCATGTCCATGTTCAGAATCTAAAAACCAAACGCTGGTAGGGAGAGTATAATGAATGCACTGAATAACAGTTTTATGGGTTATGTGCGTGAGAACGGCCGTGTAGGTGTTCGTAATCATGTTGCTATCCTACCGGTTGATGACATATCGAACGCGGCTTGCGAAGCGGTGGCCAATAATATCAAAGGCACGATGGCGTTACCGCATGCTTATGGTCGGTTGCAGTTTGGCGAAGACCTTGATTTGCATTTCCGGACGATGATCGGGACTGGCAGTAATCCGAATATAGCGGCTTGTGTGGTGATCGGGATTGAGCCGGGCTGGACGGCGCGCATTGTTGATGGCATTGCCAAGACGGGCAAGCCTGTTGTCGGGTTTTCCATTGAGCAGAATGGTGATATCAACACGATTGCGGCGGCATCGCGTGCGGCCAAGGAGTTTGTTCATATGACCAGCGAATATCAGCGCGAGGAATGTGACGTTAGCACGTTATGGGTATCAACCAAATGCGGGGAATCCGATACGACCACGGGTCTGTCATCCTGTCCGACGGTTGGTAACATGTATGATAAGCTGTTACCGAAAGGCATTTATGGTGTTTTCGGGGAAACGTCGGAAATCACCGGTGCGGAGCATTTATGCGAAGCGCGTGCGGCGAATCCGGAAGCGGCGAAGAAGTTCATGCATATCTGGCAAGCCTATACCGATGATGTGATTGAGCAATTCAAGACATCTGATCTGTCGGAATCCCAGCCGACCAAAGGCAATATTGAGGGCGGTTTGACGACGATTGAGGAAAAGGCACTTGGCAATCTGGAAAAGATTGGCCGCACCAGCACCTATATTGATGCGCTTGGGCCAGCAGAAGAGCCAGCCAAAGGGGCAGGTCTGTATTTTATGGATACATCCTCGGCGGCGGCGGAATGTATTACGCTGATGGCGGCGGCGGGGTATGTTGTGCATACATTCCCGACCGGTCAGGGCAATGTTGTGGGCAACCCGATTGTTCCGGTGATCAAGATTACCGGCAATCCCAGAACGGTTCGTACCATGAGCGAGCATGTTGATCTGGATGTATCCGGTGTTCTGCGGCGGGAGATGACGATTGATCAGGCTGGTGATGCGCTGATCGAAATGATCCGGCGAACAGCAAACGGCCGCGCCACCGCCGCCGAAGCACTGGGGCACAAAGAGTTCGTCATGACCAAGCTATACCGAAGCGCATAAGGCAAAAGGCGCCGCATCCATATGACAGCTGATATTATCATCACGGAGTTTCTGGACAAAGACGCCGAGCGGTTTCTGACCAATAAAACATCCGTATTCCGTGATGATCAGCTGGCATTTGATCCGGACAAATTATGTTCTGTTGCTGGCATGGCGCGGGCATTAATTATTCGTAATCGCACCATTATTGACACCAGATTGCTGGATGCGGCACCGCATCTGGCGGTGATTGGCCGGCTTGGGGTCGGGCTTGATAATATTGATATGGCGGCTTGCCGGGATCGGCAAATCACCGTTATTCCGGCGATTGGTGCAAATAGCGATAGCGTTGCCGAATATGTCATGACAGCGATGCTGGTCATGATGCGGCCGGTATGGAATGCCACCACAGCGATGATTGATGGCACGTTTCCGCGCCAGTTGATGGGGCAGGGATGTGAAATTGGCGGCAAGGTTCTGGCCGTCATTGGTTTTGGCGGCATTGGCCGTAATGTGGCACGGCGGGCAAGCGCAATGGGGATGCAGGTCATGGCTTATGATCCGGCGTTTCAACCAGAAGCAGGGCTTGAAGTAATAGCGGCATCATTGCCAGAATGTCTGGCGGCGGCTGATGCGATTAGTCTGCATATGCCGCTTACCGATGACACCCGACATATGATTAATGCCGAAACGATCAGCCAGATGAAAACCGGCGCGGTGCTGATTAATACGGCGCGTGGCGGTATGATTGATCATGTGGCTTTGGCGAATAGCTTGCGATCCGGTGATCTGGGCGGTGCCGCGATTGATGTTTTCACAGATGAGCCGCCTGCTAAGGATGCGCTGGATATGTTTCGCGGGCTGGACAATATATGGCTAACGCCACATATAGCAGGAGTCACGCAAGAAGCCACCAAACGCGTGTCATGGATGACAGTCGAAGCCGTGGCAAAGCATCTTTCACTTGGGTAATCCGGAACACCATAAATTCTAATTATTACTGGAACACATAAGCTGGGACATAAAATATGACAGATCAGATTTTATCTATTGCTGACATGACTAGCCGGGTCAAAGCCGCGTTTACCGCTAGTCGGGTGGCACCGGATATCGCGGATTGTGTTGCCGATGCGCTGAT
>ENA-OUOG01005076-OUOG01005076.1-marine-metagenome-genome-assembly--contig:-NODE-5076-length-10911-cov-5.215710_pt1 | contig 10911 bp, 18 predicted proteins | sample MGYA00248635_ERZ508505 | MGnify/ENA primary metagenome ERZ508505 (study PRJEB26176, sample SAMN06267871) | marine metagenome | isolation source: Saanich Inlet, British Columbia, Canada | place: Pacific...
ATATAGCCATAAAACCTGTTTGAACACTATTTGCAAAAGCTGGGGCTTCCCTTGCTAGTTGGGTGATAGAAAAACCAAGACCGTCAAAGGCACTTTTATAATTACCTACATTTCTAAAAGACTCCCCTACAGTTTGGTCAGTTTGCTTTAAAACCCCGTCAACTTTAGTAATCTCAGCGAATAGTCGTTCTTTTGTTTCGATCTGCTTTTCATCTAAAGCGATCCCTTGGGCTTCTTGAACAGCAAGGTTTTTGTACTCCCTTTTTAAAATGGTAAGTTTAGAGCTTAGTTTTTCGTATTCAGTAGCTAAATTAGCAGTACTACGGGCGTACAAATCCGCGTTTTTGCGCAAAATGCGAGTATTTGCTATTTCTTCGGCTGTTTTCTTATTTGATTGAGCGCGTACATTTTGCAGTCTTTTAATTTGAGCCTCTAATGCCTTATTAATTTTCTGCTGCTCTTGTAGCTTTGCATTCATTTGAGCAATAAAAGAGTTATTTTTCTCTAGCCTTTCACCTAGCTCCTTACTACCGATAGCATCTACATCTACAGGCGCAATTCCTCTGGCGTTTTTAGCGATTTCAATAAACTTCAAGTCAATAGCATCAGCCTTTGACTCTAGCTTATCCATTACAGCGAGTGCTGCGCTTAACCCTTGCTCAATACTATTACTCATTATGCTACTTTTTTCTTAGGTAGATCTTCTAAAATGTAGATCCATTCAGATACACTTATCTTTTTAAAGTCAAGACTCCTTTTTATGATGTTTTCTACGCGCTGCTTAACCTTTAGGATTGGTGTAGCCTTTCCTGTTGCTTTCTCCTTTTGCTCCTTCTCCTTTATTAGCGCGTTTAGCTTCATTTGCGCCTGCCCTAACTGCCTGTCTATGCGCTTTAACTCACTGTGTAGAGGTCTTGACTCATTTATATAAAATCTGCGTTGTCGCAATTCCTCAATCATTCCCTTTTTTGTAGCCTCTGGCATTGTAGGGTTTTCGTTTAGGCGCATTATAAAGATAGTAGCAAATCCAATCCTACTTTGAGCATCAGATATATCAATCAACAAATCATAGTACTGTATAGCTTGATTGTTTTTGCTTAACTTGGAGTATTCATCTAATATATCTTCATACACGCCTTTGGCCTTTTCATCGGCTTTTATATGATTATAACCGTCAAATTCAACGCATAACCAGTTTAAATCACCTGTTTGCTTGAGCTTCTCCCAATTAAACATTGGTAGCTCGTCACAACTTTTGTAATATTTTATACTTTGACTTGACTTAATATCCATTCTATTAATTTTGGATAGATTAACTCTAAATTGACTAATTCTTCGTTTTCTTCAGTAAGCCCGAAAATGCTATTACCATACTTAGCTGTTAGCTTATCGGCTTTTTCATCGCTGGAAAGGAAACTAAACTCATTCCCTTTCATAACAAGGTAGAAATTTGAGTGAAAACTACCTGTTAAATTAAGGTCTGGGGTTCCAAGCCCTGGAAGTGGATTTCTGCTATTCTTTGCCCTTGCGTAGCGTACTCGTGAGTACTTAGGCGATAGCTTTCGACCTTGATTATCAATACCTAGCATTAACTGCTTTTCGGTATTGTATTTTATTATTTCATCTTGAACTTCGGCAACGATTTGAAGTGCTTTTTCTGGCAAGTCATTACGTACCGTTTTAAGGCTTTGGAATGTCGTATCTAATAATCCGCTACCCATAATGATAAACTCGCCCCCAACTAATCAAAGAGGGGGCAAGATTATTTATGCAACCGCAGTTACAGTTATTGTATTCGACTTATAATAGTCTCCATCCTCACCTTTGATAACAGCAGTATTGCTTCCGTTATCATAGAGCTGTGCTGTTAGCACCTCTCCTGTAGATACAGCGGACTTAGTAAGAACATAAGTTCCGCTAGTCGCGCTATCATCCCCAGCAGTTGGGTTATCTGTAACCCCGTCTGTAGTGATTAAGAAATCGTTAAAGTCTTCACCGGTAAACGCCTCGTTTTGATCTTGCGCTAAGTGCGCCTTGATCGTAACAGTTGTATCTGTGTCAGAAGGAACATTTACAAATGATAAGGTCACTTGAGTAACACCCTTTTGCTTTCTCGCGGTGGTGTCCTGAATAAATCCATAGTCAGAATCAAGATCAGCTCTTTCGGTAAACTGAAACATAAGCCCTTCTTTCTGTCCTTGACTATTGCTTCCAATAACCAATTTTGAAGGCTGTATCATACCAGTAGTAAACCCTGATAAATTACCTTCAGCATCTTTTTTACCAAAGATACCTTGAGTGGTAACTATTAAAGTGTTCCAACGTCTAAAACCTTTTAATGAATGAAGTGCTTTGTTAAAGTACATCCCATTGGTGAAGGTAGCGTCAAACTTATACTTTCCTTCATTGGTTACAAACATTGTATCATCGTCTAGTGTCTCGGTAGTGTCATCGTTGCCGCTTTCCTCGAAAGTGTTAACGTTATTCAGAACTATCAATGACCCTGCTTTGATCAATCGTTCAAATTCAGCTGCGAAGGTCTCCCCTGCTCTGAACATTTCGCCTGGTTTAAGAAGCCAGATCGATTTTGCGGCAGTAATTTGTGTAATACACCCTTTAGAAATCTCTGTACCTAGTACATTTCCAAGAGCGCACAAACCTGCATTAATTAATTGCGATATTGTCATTACAAAATGATTTTATTTTGGCGGTACGAATCGACTTGCTTTTTAGTGAGCTTTAGCGTTTCGCCTGCCGTTATTACTATTTTAGGCGTTCCATCTGCATTAGAACCAATATTCCTTGAAACAAGGGCTTTATGTTCTGTCTTTGATCTGGAACTTCTTTTCTTTTTTACTCCCATGTGTATGGCTTTAAACAATTAGAATTTAATACTACTTCGCATTGCAATTCGATAACATCCCAAAGATCAATTTGGCTGTTTTCATTGGCTTCAGAATAGTTTGGTATTCGTCGTAATTTATAACCATTCCGTAGCCTGCTAATACTAGAACTATCCAATAGCTGGATAAAATAATCAGCTAGTGGGTTAAGATATGTCTTGTAGCTCTTTTCAAGCCTAGATATATTCAGTAAATCCAGCTCCTTTTCACGAACAGCAATAATAAAAGTGCAGTTTCGTGATACTTCTTTAAAATCGCCTTGGCTACTCTCATAACCAGAAGTTAGATAAATAAGTGGATAAGGTTGGCTTTCTACTGCTAAATACTTATTAAGCTCTTGACCCGAATTACCCCAGTAAAAATGATTTTCAAACCCGTCAATCTGTGGTAACTGTGCTACAAGCTCTTTTATCCTAGTCTCAAAAACAATCATACCCCAAACTGATTAGTATTTTCAAACAATTTGAAGTGTGATATATCATAATCATTATCACATAAGAACTGATACAATGATCTGCGAATATTCTTAGATCCCAAATAATCAATACCAGAGATATACGGGGAGCTGTAAAAGGCCACCCCGTTATCTACTGATTGGTATTTCTCGAAAAAGTCTCTATAAGCAGCCGTAACGCGAGGTATGCTAGATACAGCCTCACTATTTACACCTTGAGGTCTTTCAACCCCGAAAGTGGTCATAATGTCTTGCTGGTCTTGCAAATACCTGTAATACACGTATGGAATAAGAAGACTCTCGCTATTATCTAGCCCGTTCCAAGATACCTTAGTGCCATCGTCAAGGGTGTAATCATAGCCTTTTACAAGCCTTTTCACTTCATCTGGTGCAGCGTTAAAATCTGCCTTATTATCCTTTATATCATTGTATAAATCTACTCCTAGTGCATCGACTAGAAGTTCACGCTCATACCGATCAATGAACATAGTAATGTCTTCGGTATTATCCGACTCATTAGGAGCGGCCACGCTATGCGGCAGCTTATATCTTCCTGATTGGTATTTATCGAGCGTTAGGATCATTTCTTACTTTTTGCTTTGGATTTAGAAGCAGCTTTATAAGGCTTCGCTAACTTTCTTCTTATCAAATTAGCTGTAGTACCTGCCGATAAATTATCGAGTACCGTTCCCTTTTTGTTGCTACCGAAATCCTTAATTAGCTCTATATTCATAATCTAATTACTATGCTGGAGCAGTTCCAAGTGTTGTAAGGGCTGCATCTACATCAGCAACCTTTAGGAATCCTGTCTTGTCAACTGTGCGAACTAACAATAGTAATCGCTTACGAGCTTTTAAAGTCATTTCGTCTTCTACAAACTGCTGGCCTACCATTCCCTTAGAAATAGTTACACCTGATTTCTCATAGATACGTGCATATCGACGATCTCCAACTATAAAGGTGTTGTCGTCCATATTCTCATCTACAACTACAGTAAGACCCCCTAAAGTACCTGTGTTTTCGTCAAAAATGTAGTTATTATTAGCATCTTTTGCAAGTACCAAATCTTCCATTGTAGAAGAAGAAACAACACACATATCTGGCAAATACTTAGAACCTCTCGTGCGAGTAATTGCATTACGCATTTTGATTGCCAAGTCTTTTAGGTTAGGAGCATCAATACCACTATTTACAGCAGTATAAGCTGGCGCAACGTTAAAAAGACCGTCTAAGTTTTGACCTGTATTGTCTCCTTTTACTAATTGCTCATCGATCTTTGTAGATACGTTCACATCTAAGAACATTTCAAGCTCGGCAGCAGCCTGCACCTCATCTTCCATAAATTCCTCGGTAACAGGCAAGGTATCCCCTACTTTACGTAGTTCCTTACTGTACCAAGCAAAAGTAGCTGTTGACTCTGGAAAAGCAGCACCTTCGGCTACCATTGCAGCAGCTCGTACAGTTGTTGACTCATCCCAATCACGGTAGCGAACTACACCAGCGTGATCACCGTCACCGATTGACAACTTAGGCAGCACATTATAAAGACTTCTCTCCTTTACTCCAAGCTGGCCAATGTCTGGTAATACAAACCCAGCAGGGCTATTAGATACAGAGGCGCGCGATGTTAAAGCTTTTAACTCAACCTCTCCAGAACCACCGCGAGCGATTTTAAGGATGTCGTTCTTTTTCTCTTTAATCTCTTGGTGTAGCGTTTTTGTACTACCGTGGACGCCTTCTCTTTTCATAGCTCCAATTACGTCTCCTTGATCTTCAAGGGCTTTTTGTAGTTCGTCAAGTTTTGCTTTGCTTACCCCTTCCATACCTTTTAAGGCCTCAGAGATTAAAGTCTTCACTTGATCTTCGGTAGCCTTTTCAGCTACAGCATTATTAATTTCTTCGATTTGTTCCGATTGGAACTTAGCAGTAAGCTCAGCCATTTTGTCTGGCTCCATTTCTGCGAACTGCTCTTTTGTTACTCCTTGTTTGTTAAGGAATGCTTCCCATTTATTCATAATTTAGGAATTAAGGTTAATAAAAAATTGCTTGTTTCGCAGTGCTTTCGCGGCTGCTGCTTTTTGAGTGTCATCAGACGGCTCAAAGTCTTTACCCACACTTAGCGTAGGTGTGATAACGTTGCTACCTAATGGAACAGCACTACCCTCTATTGCTTTTGCTTCACGTACCGCCCAGAAATAGCCTGTTTGCTCGGCTTGGTCTTTATTTGCGATACGATCGATATATTTTTCCCAGACTTCTTTTTCTTCTGGATAATCATCTGAATTGATAGCCATAGCCAGCTTCATATACTGCATACCCACACTATGGTTATTTACATAGCCGCTCTTATACTGATCGAACATATAAGCGTTACGACTCTTACGTACATTACTCTCAAACTCTAATGCTTGAGTACTGCCGTCAAAGTCATAGCCTAGCTCTTTCCAAGAGTAGGTTTTGGTGTAGGCCTTTAGATCTGCGCCGCTAGCAATGATTTTATCAAATGAGTGGCTTTGGTGTTCCTGTACGTGAAGGATCATTTTGTTTTCAGATAAAGACTTATCCCAAAGCCCGTCAATGTGTACATCCTTATGACTATCCATCCAATTGGTGGTATTGATAATAGCTTTTACTAAAAGGGTGTTGCTTTCTGCCCCAGCTTTACCTACCATTGCCTTATCAGCCCCTCCAATAGGCGCGAAACCGAAACCATCAGCGCGCTTAATGATCTGCTTTTTCTGAGCATAAAGAGTTGACTTATTCTCCTTTAGGAAAGAGAATAGCTCCTTTTTTGTATCAAACTCTGGTATTTCTAGCTTTTCCATCTTTACGTACTATTTTGCCGCTTTCTACAGCTTTGTTTTTGCTTTTCTTAGCCTTCTCAATCTCTTGCTTTGTTGGCTTCATCCCTCTTGGTTTATTCCTGCAATCTCCATTATGGCATCAGCCGTCTGTTGGTCTTGCACGTTTCTATACACTTGACTTAATTTTAAAGCCTTATCCGCTTTCTTATCCTCTATTACCTGCATACAAGGCAAGTGATCAAAGGAGGCTGTTAAATTGAAGTCTAGCTTTAGAGTTGATGTAATAGTATTACAGAAGTCGTTAGCCTCATCTTGGATAGTGTTTTGCACCATCATTACCATTGCCTGCTCCAAATTGTCATATTTAGCACCGTTATCAGCCACCATTGGATATAAGTCCTTAGGAATACCCATATTTCGCATAATCATTAACGCGTTATGGCGTATGCTCTCTGGTATGCCTAACTGACTCATAGGAATGTGCATCGATTGTATGTCTAGCTTGCTATTAGTGGCTATCACATTACCCCTGCCTTTGCCGTTTCCGTATTGTGAGACCTTATTTTCTATGTCTTTTTTTTCTTTTGCATCTAGTGGTTTAGAAATCATTTTGCCGTCCTTAGAGCCGCTCATTACAAATAGCCCTGCCTTACTTAGTGCGTTTCTTTCACTAATCAAAGCGGTATCTATATTTAAAATATTACGAGTAACAGCATCAAGGCGTGAAGGAGCGCAAAACAGATTATTGTTATAGGTTCCGTTAGGCGTATCGAAAAACATAATCACCTCGCGAAAATCTAGCTCTGTGCTTTGGTTTTCTTCATTGTATCTAAATGCCTTTTGACCTAGAGTTCTATTTTCTGAAGTAGTGTACAAAAAGCGAGTAGCAAAGTTCTTATTGTACTCGATCTTTGACACATCAAGATTGTATAAGGCTCTTGGTGTAGTATTAACAAAGCCTGTAGGTCTCATTGGCCTCATATAAGCGTAGCCGTAAGCCTTCTTAAATAGAAGGTACTCACCTAAAAAGTCTTGCTTTGATTGTAAAGGGTTGGGGTTGTTTAGTAGTTTGATAATCTCGTTATCGTCTGCATCTTCTCCGTCGATCTGAAATTTTACCTGTGTGAAGAATTTTGCTATTAAGTCATAACACCCGTAAAGAATTGGGTTTGTTTGAACGCATTGCTTGTAGTCGCCTAGCTCTTTATTTAAGTCCGAACCAAGGGTGTACCATACATTCCCTTGAGAATCACGCTCAAAAGTCCATTTGCCATGACGAAGTAAACTACCTAATCCCAGATAATAGTAAAATTGCGCCTTGTGCGCCTAACGTCCTAAGAGCTTCCTTGATTGATACGAGGCTGTCTCTTTGTTAGATATGGTACTGATCGTTTTAAAGTCCTTGATTTCATTAAGGTTTCCACACTTGCAAGCTACTTTTCCACTTACAATATCTTCACCTATAAACCTTTTTCGATCACAACCGCATAAATTTCTAACCATCGCAATATAGCATTTATTATTTAGAATTAGACTAAATAAGGATAATATTTTACACCCACCTACCCTCAATCAAATCATTGGCCAATAACCAAAGACCTGTTATCGAGTCGGGCGCATCATCGTTAAACTTTGTTTGTTTTCTGTTTTCTTTGTCGTCTTTATTGTAAGAGAAAAGCTCTCTCATAGCTTTGTCATACATACTGCCAGGCTCATAATCATCCCGAAACACAAAGTAATTACGCACAAAACCTGAGTTAAATATAATTCTACTATGCTTATTTGTTTGTTGACTAATTGGATATGTCATCGCTCCAACGTTCTGCTCTAATTCCTCATAATAGGTAAGCCCTAACCCGTTAGTCTCTACCCCTAAATGCTCGACTTTGTTTTTAAAGGTCATAGCAGCCAACTCTGGTATCGTCACCTCTTTGTTAGCCTGTGAGAAATACCAATCAGTAATATAGATTTTATGCCCTACCACACAACCAATAGGAAACGAAGTGCTGTCCGTTCCTCTATCTGCTGGATCACCAAAGCCAATAGTTGTCTCGATATTATCATAATTGAAGTCTTTAAGGGAGAATCTGTCTAAATCAGTTTTTGTAAATACCGCGCCCTCTTTACTAGTTAGCCAAGCCCCGATATATTTATACTCAAAGAACTCGGGGTCATCATCGGATACCTTATCCCACATAGCCACCTTGTCAGGATTGATATTTTCTCTATTGTCTAAATAGGTGATGTGGATATTTTCTACATTGGGGTGTGTTGTAGTCGTGTATTTAAACTCAATTCCATTAAAAGTAACAGTGTTTATTTCTTCATAGCCTTTATAAAATTTGTCGTAAAAAAATGACTCATCAGCATAAGCAGGATTCTGAATCCAGATAACGCGGTTTTGAATGCCTTTTTTACGTATGGAGTCGTCAATATCAGTAAAGCTTTTTTCGTCTTTGTAGTCTTCACCTTCTTCAATTACCCAAGTTGTTATTCCAGGTAATGACTTTAGGTTTGCTGTTTGATCTCCCGAGCTTGTTTTAATACCAGAGAAGAATATAAACGATTTTGTAAGCCTGTTGTAAATATGTGTCTTTGTAATATGAAAGTGATCTATAATACCAAGCCTTGTAAGTGTACCTTTAAATTCTGGTATAATTGATTTCTCGGCACTTACCATTGTATAACGGGTGAATAGTATGCCGTGGCCTTTCTCGTAAGTTAGTCGCGCTATAAACTCGTGTACAGCGTATGTCTTACCACCACCTCTACCGCCTGTTAAAGCAAAGTACCGCTTTGTAGATTCGTATAGCGGTTTGAATTTAGGGTGTATTATTGAGGCTTCGACCATTGTATGGGTGGGATATTGACATCGCCCCCAAGTTCTAACTGCTGCTTATCTGCCCAGCCCATATTTTTAAGTGCGAAAATGTCTATTGTTTGGCCGTGGTTCTCGTAAGAGTTCTCTACTGCAAGCTTGGCTCTTTTAACAATGTACGAAAACTCATTTTTCTTATCGTAGTCATCCCAACTTGATCTCGAGCTAAAACCTACAAAAAGGGTGAGCCCTGTAATGGTTGGCTTCTCTTCGTTGTCTTGGCAATGCGTAAAATATTCAGCGCACTTCTTCTCTAGCTCTTCGGGAGTTTCAAAGTGAGCTGGTCTCCCTCCTGTATTCCCTAACGCAAATTTGTTTCCTTTTGGTGCTGCCATAATTCAAAGGGTATTAAAAAACCCGACCCAACTTGAAGAAATGGTATCGGGATTCTAACTAATCTAAACCTCTTTCAGTTGCAATATACAAAAATTAATTAATTAGTAGATTTTTTTGGTGTTAATTTAAAGACTTGTGTAATCCATATGCGCAAAGGAATAAAGGAATGTACAAAGGCCAAGTATTAATTGCTATTTTAGTTGTTGTAAGCTCTGGATTTAAGTATTGGTATAATATTACAAATATACATATCACCGCAGCTCCTAATGCGCTTATCCAAAATAGTATGTTTTTTGTTTTCTGCTTCATTGTTTATTTGGTTAATTTTATTTTTTACGTCTCTTTCTCTTTCGTCTATTCTTAGCGCAAGTTTCTAGGTGCTTTTTCTGATTTCGTATTTTACCCCTTTCTTCTGGAGTTAAATACTTCCTACTGTAATCACTAAATATCCACATATTACAGTTTGGTATTAGTTGCAATCTAATAGATATTCGTCGGAGTAGTGCATATTTCCTATAGCAAAATAATTTTTGCCATTTATAGTATCTCTCACAATATAGTGCCAAGAGCTTTTATTCTTTTCTTCCAAAATCGAATAAGGATATTTGTCTCTTAAATAATTCCTGTAATCTATTGGACTGTCAAATTGCTCACAGCCATTTATTAATAAAGCGATTATAATAATTAGTGTCGTTCTCATATTCTAATGTTATTTGTTTACTGTTAATTCTCTACCCGTTAAAGCAAAGTAGAGGTTTTGGAGTTGGTGGACGTATTTCAATTCAGTATACTTATCCCAAGTGCATTTATACTGCCAGGCATAGTTTTTTTGCCATAATCCCATAACTTTAGGCTCTGTAATTACAAAGTCACTATTGTTAACATATATACCTAAATAACCATCATAGTAGTTATCATTAAAACCTAATTTCAATAGCCATTCTTCTGTTAATGGTATTGGCTCAATATTGTTCCAATCAACCACCCCAACACCAAACTCAATAGTATCAAGTGTTGGAAATTCGTTTGCGATTGTATGGATAGGAAATACTCTGTTTTCATATTTCACTAAGTTCCCGATTCTAAATTCTGTTGCTTCCATTTTCTTTTACTATTGATTATTAAGGATTGATGAGGGTTGGTGGTGTGTTGTTATTGAGGTATTATGTAGTGTGAATAATACTCACAACGGATTCTTCTAAAATCTTTTTTCTAAAGAAATAGTTTTGGTTATCTTTTTTAAATGTTAAATGAGAAGCCTTACCGTCTACTGCTTTTTCAATTAAATCGTTTAATTCATTTTTTTCTTCTTCAGATACTTCAGCATAATTAGAAGTGTAAACTTTATCCTTGTACTCTATCTTTATTGATAATTTCATAAAAAAAACGCACTACAATAATTTATAAGAGTTATAGTGTTTGTAGTGCTTAATTTTAACACTATTACTCCTTATTCAATATTTAACCAGCTCCTTAACCAATGATTCAAAGGCTAGAGAGGAGGTTACTTCCCATAACGCATAATTGTTTTAATCC
>ENA-OUOG01005079-OUOG01005079.1-marine-metagenome-genome-assembly--contig:-NODE-5079-length-10905-cov-12.480791_pt1 | contig 10905 bp, 10 predicted proteins | sample MGYA00248635_ERZ508505 | MGnify/ENA primary metagenome ERZ508505 (study PRJEB26176, sample SAMN06267871) | marine metagenome | isolation source: Saanich Inlet, British Columbia, Canada | place: Pacific...
ATTACTTGTATTCTATTTCCTTTTGTCTTTGCCATTGTCCTTTAATTTCAAGAGTGCAAATATAGAAACTATAAATTTACTATCAAACAATTCTCGACAAAATTTCCAGTCTTTTTGAACTTATTAAAAGAGGCTCATTTTTACAACAATTCGTTTGCAATATTAGCTAATTTGCTTCTTTCTCCTTTTACCAATTGTAAGTGGCTGAAAATATTTTGTCCTCTAAACTTATCTATGACATAAGCCAAACCATTGGATTTTTCGTCAAGGTAAGGCGTGTCAATTTGTTTCACATCTCCGGTAAATATAAATTTAGCTCCTTCTCCTGCTCTTGTTATTATTGTCTTTATTTCGTGAGGTGTTAAGTTTTGGGCTTCATCAACAATGAATATTATATTACTAAGACTTCTTCCCCTGATGTAGGAGAGAGCTGAGATAGTTAATTTCTCCAATTCAATCATTTGATTGATGAGTTTATTTTCCTTACTTCTGTCAGAGAATTGGTTTTGTATAAATTTGAGGTTGTCCCATAATGGTTGCATGTAAGGGTCTAATTTACTGCTTATATCACCTGGTAAATAACCGAGGTCTTTGTTTCCAAGTGCAACAATTGGTCGAGCCAGAAATATCTGTTTGTACTTACTTCTTACCTCCATTGCACAAGAAAGAGCTAGTAGGGTTTTCCCCGTTCCTGCTACACCCTGAAGGCAAACTAGTCGTTTGTCCTCATTCATTAAGGCATGCATGGCAAATGTTTGCTCAGCATTTCTAGATGAAATCCCAAAACTCTCCGTTTTTTTCTAGTCCGTTATTATTAAAAATTACACAAATTTTTCCAGATTTCTTGTTGGTTAAGTTTATCCATGTACTTAAATCCTTGTTCTCAGCAATTTTATCAAGATCTCTGATGAATTGTCTTGCCTCGTAATTTTTGTTCTCCGTTCCTTTTTTTAAATTATCTAACTCTTCCAATACGGATATTGGAATTACAACATCGTGTTCATCGAATGCAAATATTGAGTTGTGATCAAATAAGATAACAGAAGTATCTAAGACAAATATTTTTCGTTGTTTTTGTGTCGTCATTTTTTACTTTTTTTAATTCTACCAAAAAAAGTAAAAAGGTCAGTTTCCTCAATATTAAAGAATTATTAAATGGGCTATTTCTTCTTCATTATCTCTTCTATTTCTTGCATTGTTCTTGGGACACAATCTGAAAGATTAATTGGTTTTTCGGTGGTGATTAAAATATCATCTTCGATGCGTACTCCAATATTCCACCATTTTGGATCACAGTCTGAGTTTGCTGGAATATAAATTCCAGGCTCTACTGTTATGACTTGTCCCGGAGTAAGTTTTCCGTAAGTTCCGACATCGTGTACATCCAAACCGAGATAGTGAGAAGTTCCATGCGGAAAGTATTTTTTTACTTCAATTTTATTTTGAATGATTCCGAGTTTAATTAGCCCGTCTGCAATGACCTTGTTGGCCACTTGGCTTGCAATCCAAAAACTATTTCCTGCCAGACATGAGTCAATACCAATAGATTGGGCTTGCAGGACTAGGTTGTAAATGATGGCTTGTTCTTTTGAGTATTTGCCATTCACCGGAAGGGTACGAGTTACATCGGCTGTGTATCCGTGATATTCTGCGCCTATATCACTCACCAGTAAATCATTTTCTTCAAACATTCTTCTGTTGCTCACATAATGGAGGATACATGAATTACCACCACTTCCGTGAATGGATGGAAAACCCGCGTGTTCGGCTCCTTCATTTTTAAAATGAAACTCAACCAAAGCTTCTGTTTGGTATTCAGCCATTTCTGGAGTTAATTTTTTCATCAATTCATGCTGAGCCTTACAGGTAATATCAATGGCTTTTCTCATCAATATTAATTCTTCATTTGTCTTGATTTCTCGCAATTGAGCCATAAATCGAGCTAATGTTGAGCTTCCTTTTTGTCTCACAGTTTGGGTCAAAAAGTGTTTTTTCAAATCAAATAAGTCATGGTTAGATTCTGTATCGCGGGTATCTCCTTTATCAATTGGAAAAAACGTATAATTCATTCCTTTGATTTTGCAGTCGGTAAATGAAAAGTCACTATTGGGTAAAACAGTGCCAAATTCTAATATTTTTTTTGCTCCTTCAACGCCCAGTCGCTTCCCAAGCCATCGTTCTTGTTTGGGATTTCGAGGTTGAACAAACAGTACTTCATTCGTTAGTTCATTATTAATCAACACAGGATGTTTGTGAATGATTACAACAGAGTGAGGTTCTCTGAGTCCTGTTAAATAATAGAAATTTGGATCTTGGTGATATTCGTAATCCACGTCATTCGATCTATTTCTAATGGGTGAGGAGAAAAATATGGCCACAGAACTATCTGGCATTAAGTCTCTTAGTTTTTGTCTTCTTTCTCTATGAAAACTTGCTGGCAATAAATCGTTGTCAAAAACCCCAACTTCTTCCGGATTTATGTTAGATTCCTGAACACTCATTGGCTGCTCTTGGGCTTGTCCATCGGGGGACAATATCAACAAGAGAGAAAAGAATAAAAAATGGGAAGTAAGTCGTTTCATAGTTTAAAAATACACAAAATTTGCAGACTCATTTCTACTCACAGCAAGTAACTAAGGATTACAATAATTGCAATACATGGGTTCTTCCGTTTTCTGCTTGTTTGGGTGCATTTTTTCTACCGAATAGTTACAGGTCTTGCACGAGTAAATATGACTTAAAGTAGAGTTGGTTGGCAATCCACACGATTCGCATGGCAATCCTTTTTTTATTTCTGCGACAGAAAATCCCGGAGTATCGCACGAAGGACAAATTGATTTTATTTGTTTTATCAGCAAATGAGTAGCTTGTTCTATCACCTTCATTCTCTTTGGATTTCTCATTGCACGCATGTCGGTTTCTACTGTTACGAGTTCCGCTTTGTCAACTAGTTCATTATAGATGTGTATCAATTGATTTGTGTTTTCAAAATCTTTGTAAACTCTTGACTTTCCGGTGCTATTTGTTTTTAGCAGGACACCATGAGCCGGAAAATCCACCTCAATCAAAAACTCTTGGAGTTCTGCCTGGTTCGTCAGTTCTTTATGGCTAAAATTGGTTTCTGTGCTTAGTTTTCTTGCAATTATTTCAAGTTCATTTTTTTTGTCTATCAAGATAACCAATTCATCGTCTGCTGGAACAAAAAACAGAGTGGGATGGGGGCCAAAAGAACCCTCACTGGCAATTCCCAAATCACAATTATTTGCTTCCATTGCCAATAAGCATTTTTCTTTTACGGTTTCAATAGCGGATTTCGTTCGTTCTATCTCGCCAGAAAAAGCACCTAATTTATCCGAGTCAAAATTTTTGGCCACAAAGCAAGTTACACCCAATTCTTTTTCTAAGATGGGCGCAATAACGCTTTCTTTTTTGTGCTTTGTCGCAATAACTAGGTCACGACCTGCAAACAAGTTATTTAGTAGAGAATTCAATAGCTTTTCCTTTTATTTCTTCGTGGAAACTTCCATTTTCGAAAACTAAATTTCCGTTTACAAAAGTATGCGTAACCGCAGAGTGGAAAGTAGTTCCTTCGAGTGGAGACCAACCACATTTGTACAAAATATTATCTTTATTTACTGTCCAGTTGGCATCTAAGTCCACCAATACCAAGTCCGCGTGATATCCTTCTCTTATAAAACCTCTGTCGGTCATTTTGTAGAGCATCGCAGGGTTGTGGCACATTTTTTCTATTATTTTCTCTAGAGATATTTTTCCTTCTTTGTAAAACTCTAACATACAATTTAACGAATGCTGCACCATGGGAGCTCCCGACATTGCCTTGAAGTAGGTTTGTTGTTTTTCCTCCAGAGTGTGAGGAGCGTGGTCCGTTGTTATCAAATCGATTCTGTCATCTAACAAGGCTTTCATTAATCCTTCTTTGTCGGACTTCGATTTTATTGCCGGATTCCATTTTATTAGCATTCCTTTTTCTTCGTAATCTTCTGCAGAAAACCATAAATGGTGAACCGAAACCTCTGTGGTGATGTTTTTCTTTTCTAGTGGAATATCGTTTCTAAACAAGCCGGTTTCTAAGGCTGTTGTTAAATGAAGAATATGAAGTCGTGCGTGGTGTTTGTTCGCTAATTCAATAGCTCTCACAGTAGCTTCGTAACACGCTTCTGTGCTTCGTATTATGGGGTGAAACTTCACAGGAACGTCTTCACCATATTTTTCCTTAAAAGCCAATTCGTTGGCTTCCACAATCACTTCTTTTTCTGAGTGAATCGCAATAATTTGCTTGCAACTAGAAAATAGCTTTTCCATGGTTTCAGGGTTGTCTGCCAATAGATTCCCTTTTTTTGTAAAATACAAGCCGTCATCAGAAACCCCTATGAATTGTGTTGTATCTAATTTGGCAACTTCTTCAATATTATCTCCGTTTACTCCCAAAAAAAACGAAAAATTAGCCAAAGATTTCTCTGCTGCAATTTCGTATTTTTCATTTAAACTTTCTACTGTCAAAATATTAGGCACCGTATTGGGCATATCTATAAAAGAGGTGGTACCACCTGCGATTGCAGCTTTACTTTCTGTGTACAAATCACCTTTGTGTGTTAATCCTGGGTCGCGAAAATGAACCTGGCCATCAATAATTCCCGGAAATAGGAATTTTCCAGTTCCATCTATGATTTTTTGATTTTCCGAGGGTTCAATCGAACCAATTTTTTCAATTTTACCGTGTGAGATTAACAAGTCGTTTATTTGTGAAATTCCCTCATTTACGATTGTTACGTTTTGAATTAGTGTTTTTTGCATGATGTATTCTCTTTCATTATTTCCTTAGTTGGTAAGAATTTAATAATAAGTTTTCAAAAAATAAAAGTATTAAAAAATCTACTCTGAAGTTGGGCTACAAACTTGAAACCTATAAAAAAGGCAAAAAAAAACTCATTGAATGGTCAATGAGTTTTTTTAAAATATGAGTTTGGATTAGTTTCCTGTATACAATCCTTTTGCTTTTGATTCTTTGATCATAGCTTCGATTCCTTTTTTGTCGATTGTTCTCAAAGCTCTGGTACACACTTTAAGAGTAACCGTTCTGTCTTCACTTGGTAAGTGAAATTTCTTTGTTACTAAATTAGGGTAAAATTTTCTTCTTGTTCTTCTCAAAGAGAAAGATACGTTATTACCCGACTGCACTTTTTTTCCTGTTAATTGACAAACTTTTGACATCTTCTGTATTTTTTTGAGATTGCAAAGAAAGGTCTTTTTTTGATTATATCCAACTATCTCCGCAGTTTTTTGTTATTTTTTTCTACTCACTGGTAGGTTTCAAAAATCTCATTCGATTTCGTCAACGAATCTAAGAAAAAACCTTGGTTCACAGATGAGTTCCAGTTGTTTTCTTCGAAATAAGAAACCATTTGTTCCGTAGGCATGTTTCCTGTTAATTTATCTGTGGCCATTGGACAACCACCAAATCCTTTTATCGCTCCATCAAATCTTCTGCAACCATTAGCTAAGCTCGCTTCTATTTTTTCATTCCACGTTTCGGGCGTAGTGTGCAGGTGAGCTCCAAATTCTATATTTTCGAATTCAGGAATAAGTGTCGAAAATAAAGCGGAAATATTCTCTTTGTTGGAAACACCTATTGTATCCGATAGGGCTAAGATTCGAACATCGAGTTTTGTGTAAAGTTTCTCAGCCCATTTGGCCACAATGTCTTGATTCCATTCATCTCCGTAAGGATTACCAAATGCCATGGATAAATACACGACTAGCTTTTTGTTGTGCTTAATGGCTAAGTTTTGAATTTGTTCCACACGTGCCAAAGATTGTTCAATACTAGAATTTGTGTTTCGTTGCTGAAAGGTTTCTGAAACGGAAAAAGGGAATCCCAGATAATTAATTTCCTCAAAATTTACAGCATCTTTTGCGCCTCTTTCATTAGCCACAATAGCAAGTAATTTGGAATTGGTTTTTTCCAAATCCAATTGTGCTAATACTTCAGCTGTATCTTTTAATTGGGGTATTGCCTTAGGCGAAACAAAACTTCCAAAATCGATTGTATCGAATCCTACTTTTAGGAGCGAATTGATATAGTCTGCTTTCAATTGGGTAGGCACAAAATCGTGCATTCCTTGCATTGCATCTCTCGGACATTCGATTAGTTTTATTTGTTTGCTTTGTTTCATAATCTACTGTTTCTATATCGTTACTAAAGAGGCAGAAGTTGTACTTATCTGAATATACAAGATCCTATACCTGTAGGAGTGAAAACATTATTTATGTTGTAGTTTTCAGAATGGCTTTATTTATTTTCTTTACCATACTTGGTCCTTCGTACACAAATCCAGTGTAAACTTGTATTAAATCAGCGCCTGCTTCAAGCTTTTCAATTGCATCATCAGCACTGTGAATTCCACCTACTCCTACAATAGGAAAAGCCTTGTTGCTTTTTGTACTGAGATAACGAATTACTTCGGTACTTCTTTCTCTTACGGGTTTTCCACTAAGTCCTCCATTTCCAATTTCGGTTATTTTTTCCGCTGGAGTTACTAAATTCTCTCTAGATATGGTTGTATTGGTGGCAATAATTCCATCAATTTTTGTATCGGCAACTATGTCAATGATATCATCCAATTGCGAATCAGTTAAATCTGGGGCTATTTTTAATAATATGGGACGTTGTATCCCTTTTTGAGCATTTAATTCTTTTAGTTTTAATAGAATTTCAGTCAGTGGTTTTTTGTCTTGAAGAGCTCTTAAATTTGGTGTGTTTGGCGAACTCACATTTACCACAAAATAATCTACATAAGGATGTAATTCATTGAAACAGATTTCATAATCATTCACAGCTTCTTCGTTTGGTGTTACTTTGTTTTTACCAATGTTTCCCCCAATTATGATTCCTGAGTTATTCTTTTTCAATCTTTCTACAGCATCTATTACACCGCCATTATTAAATCCCATTCTGTTTATCAATCCTGAATCTTCAGAAACTCGGAACATCCTTTTTTTAGGGTTACCCTCCTGAGGAAGCGGAGTAAGAGTTCCGATTTCAATAAAACCAAATCCAAAGGCCGCTAATTCATTGTATAATTTGGCATCCTTGTCAAAACCTGCAGCAAGTCCAACTGGGTTTTTAAAGGTGAGCCCAAAAAGTTCCTTTTTGAGTTTAGGATTTTCTAAAGTGTGTAATTTGGAAGCGATAAATTTAGTTCCTGGAATTTTGAAAATATTTTTTATTGAATTGAACACAAAATGATGAATTTTTTCTGGATCAAATCGAAAAAGTATGGGCCTTATAATGAGTTTGTACATTCTGTAATTATGGGTTTATTTGACACAAATATACAAGGAATGGGGCAATTTTTTAATAACTTTCCTATATTCATCTTAGAATTAAAAATGAACAATGAAAGATTATTCCGAAAGCGATAAAAAGATTATTTTGAAGTCATACAGAGGGTTACTTCGAGCTTCAAAAAAATTTAGAACTACGCCAGAAGATACAGCCTACATCAGAAAAGCATTTAATTATGCAGCTGATGCTCACAGGAGTATGAGGAGAAAGTCTGGTGAGCCTTACATCACTCACCCAATTGCTGTGGCTCGAATTTGTACCGAGGAAATTGGACTTGGAGCAACTTCCATTGCCTGCGCTTTGTTACATGATACAGTGGAAGACACCGATGTAACTTTGGAGGACATTGAAACGATTTTTGGGAGGAGAGAAAAACGAATCATAGATGGATTGACTAAAATTTCGGGAGCGTTTGATTTAACTACCTCTGATCAGGCTGAGAACTTTAGAAAAATGATTTTAACCTTACCTGATGATGTGAGGGTAATATTCATTAAGCTTGCGGATAGGTTGCACAACATGAGAACTTTGGGTTCAATGAGAAAAGATAAGCAACTCAAAATTGCTTCGGAGACTTTGTTTCTGTATGCCCCGTTGGCGCACAGATTAGGACTGAATGCTGTAAAAACAGAACTAGAAGATTTGGCTCTGAAATTCAAAGAACCAGAGGCTTACAATGAAATTTCTGTGAAATTGAGAAAATCCCAAGAGATAAGAGCTCGATTTATTTCGCAGTTTATTTCACCATTGAAGAAAGAATTGGACAAAACAGGTTTGGAGTATACAATCAAAGGGAGACCCAAGTCAGTGTATTCCATTTACAACAAAATTAAAAAGAAGAAAGTCACTTTTGAAGAAATTTATGACTTGTTTGCAGTAAGAATTATTCTGCATAGTAAGCCAGAAGATGAAAAAACAGATTGTTGGCGTGTGTACTCTATCATTACTGATTTTTACCGACCCAACCCCGATCGTTTAAGAGATTGGATTACCAATCCTAGAAGTAATGGGTATGAATCATTGCACACCACAGTAATGAGCCCAACCGGAAAGTGGGTAGAGGTACAAGTGAGAACCGAAAGAATGGACGAAATTGCAGAAAAAGGAATGGCCGCCCATTGGAAGTACAAAGACAGTAAGAAAAAACTCGAGAATAAATTTGATTCTTGGATCAATAAGATAAGAGACTTGGTGGAAAACAATGAGACCGATACCCTAGATTTTATCGATGATTTTAAACTGAACTTGTATGCCGAAGAAATTTATGTGTTTACCCCAAATGGTGAATTAAGAACCCTTCCTAAGAATGCAACAGCTCTAGATTTTGCGTTTGAAATTCATGGAGATATAGGAAAGAAGTGCATCGGTGCCAAGGTTAATTTTAAACTAGTGCCGCTAAGTCATGAATTGAGCAGTGGAGATCAGGTTGAAATTATCACCTCGAATAAACAAATGCCCAAAGAGGCTTGGCTAGAATTTGTGGTAACTTCCAAGGCAAGGACTAATATAAAGCAATCGCTAAAAGAAGAACAAAAGCAGATAGCCGAAATGGGCAAAGAAATGCTAAAAAGGAAGTTTTCTGCCCTCAAAGTGAATTACACCGATAAGAACGTGAGTGAATTGCTCAAGCTATATGAGTTTAAAACGCAATTGGATTTGAACTATCAAATAGCAAAAGGGAAAATAGACTTGTCCAAAATTAAAAACTTGGTGGTAAAAGGCGGAAACCTAAAATTTGAGAAATCAAAGTCTAAAGAAAAGGAGAAAGACAATAAAATAACGGAGGTAAGAGAGATAATTTCGAGCTTTGGAGGAAAAACGGGAGAGTCTATCATATTGGGAGACGAAAGTTTAAAACAGGTAGATTATACGATTGCCAAGTGTTGTTCGCCTATACCAGGTGATGAAGTTTTTGGGTTTCTTACGATCAATGAAGGAATTAAAATTCACAGAACAAGCTGTCCTAATGCCGTGCAATTAATGTCTAACTATGCATACCGAGTACTGAAAGCAAAGTGGAAGAGCCAAACGTTGAAGGAGTTCTCGGTAGGAGTGGAGTTTACGGGAATTGACGGAATGGGAATTCTTCACTCGCTTACTAGTTTGGTGACGAGTAGTTTGAATATCAACATAAAGTCACTCAACATTGACTCTGACGATGGATTCTTTAAAGGTGAATTAAAAGCCCTTGTACACGATACTATTCACCTAGAAGACTTGATGAGAAAAATGGAAAAAATTGAAGGAATAAAAACGGTTGAAAGGGTTTATTAAAATGGACTTGTTTTTCGGGACTTCCATTATTTTACCTTTTTTTGGAATGGAAAACTTGTATTTAAGTAATTACTGAATGGCTAATTTTAATTCGTCAACCAATTGGTCGTGGCTAAATGAATTATTATTCATTTCGCATTTTTCATGTTTGGTATTCTCACCGTGTTAATGATACTCATTTTATGACCAATCTTGGGAGCCTTATTTATGTGCTTTCCTTTGGTAAGATTTATGTCTTGAATCAATTTTGTGAAAAATCAATCAAGTCTTTACAAGACCCAAATTTATTCCATAAAAAAAGACTTACTGTCATAGTAAGTCTTTTTTTTGTGACCTCAAGTGCGGAGAGCTCTAACTTATTGAGTGACTTGAATGAATTAAATTATTTCTGAGACACTATTTTTGAAAGTATTTTTTCAATGTTAAGTTGGATTCTGTCGCATTAAGGTCATTGAAGATAATAAATTTAATTTATTAATAATCAGAAGGTTTGGCTCAAATAAAAAACGGAGAATTAATCAATTATGATCAATTCTCCGCTGAAGTGAATCAACGTACCGTCAATTCTTTATTTTGCTTTGAAGTGGGTTACTTCTCCGTCAGAATATTTGAGCCATAATTCCTTTGAAGTTAATCTTAATATTTCCTCGGTCTCAGAATCTCCATCGAAAGTTATTTTTATACTTTTTTTACTATCCACAAACTCCCATTTTCCATCAAATGAGGTTGTTGTCCCTAGATAAGTGTATGTAACCTTAAGATTTCCATCTTTTTCAAACTCATAAACTGGACTATTTGTTTCAGTTGTTTCGATTCCGTTTGCATCAACATATTTTTCGATATTCCATTCTCTTGCAATTCTTGATGTTTTAGTTCTTAATGACAAGGCAGGACCATCTTCATATTTACAAGATGTAGAGCCAAAAACTATGGCTAAAGCCAATAATAGAGTTGTGAATTTCAATGTTTTCATTTTGTTTGTTTTTTTAGTTAAAATTTTAGTTGACCAAGTTAATAGTTTTTTATGTCTTTTCTGAGGTTCTGTCGCATTAATTATTTTTCGCCCATTTTTCGTCAAATTCTTTGAATGTTTAAAAAGTTATCGCACATTAGTTCAACTGTTTATGATTTTTCGTTTTGTATAAATTAGGCTTCAAATAGTGATTGTTTAGTTAATGCGACAGAACCAAACAATATACCCCTACTAGTATTTTAAAAATTATTAAAAATGCTGCTAAAAAAGGTGGGATAAAGAAAAACATAAC
>ENA-OUOG01005081-OUOG01005081.1-marine-metagenome-genome-assembly--contig:-NODE-5081-length-10903-cov-8.947903_pt1 | contig 10903 bp, 9 predicted proteins | sample MGYA00248635_ERZ508505 | MGnify/ENA primary metagenome ERZ508505 (study PRJEB26176, sample SAMN06267871) | marine metagenome | isolation source: Saanich Inlet, British Columbia, Canada | place: Pacific...
TCTACTCACGAGACAATTTCAAGATCAATCGAACCGCCGCTCTTACTGAGTGGCGCCAACCATTGTGCGCATAGATTCAGGCTGCGCCAGCAATCCGATGCGAGTTCTCATTCGTCTGACAGCACCCCACTGACAGGTTGAGCGCCCACTTTTGACATCCAAGTTTTTGCGTATTCGGAAAGTGGGCCATTGCCGAAGCGATAGTTCTGTCGCCGCTTCGATGTGTGGAGTTGTGATTTTGGGGCTGAGGCAAGTAGTGCTGCACCTTCGCTCGTGCCTGTGGTCCCGCCCGATGCCTCAACCGCGCAGTTCGTCGCAGTCGCCAGCATTGAGCAGTAGCTTAAGTTTCCAGCAAAGGGCCCTTCGATGATGATGGTGCCCCTGTGCCCCGTCAGAGCAAGGCACTCGGCCGTCATAAGGGCCAGATAGAAGCCGATTGCGACTGTGCGCTCTCTGCTGCCGTGGGATGGCTCAGCCCCAAGCCATTCGGCATGACGGTTTTGAAAGGGCCCGCTCTCTGTGATGATCGACGGCAAGAGCATCGGACCGTTTTGCGCCACATGCATGATATCGGCTTGGGTGTAGTCCGCAGCATCACCCCTCAGGATCGTGTCATACTCCCGCCCGCCCATGAACCGCGCGGATGGCACGGGATGGCCCAAGGCGTTGACATTGATGAGTGTGTCGCGCGTGGAATCCAGTTGTATAGGGTGCCCACTCATGCTCATCGCGATGACCCAGGTGCCGGTTGAGACCACGGAAAAGGGTCCTGTTTGATGCAAGACATGCGGCAGTAGCGACGCATTGGAATCGTGGATGCCACAATAGACGGGCGTTGTCGGATCAAGGCCGGTTTGCGCGGCAATACCCGGCAAAATCATCCCAAGGACGTCCGAGCATTTGCGCGGGGTGCCGATTAGTTCGGCAATATCCAAGCGTTTGACCAATTTTGAAAATGCGTTCGTGTGCGGGTTCCACAGATCGGTGTGACAGCCAAGCGAGCTTACGTCACAGGCGTAGGCTCCTGTTAGCCTGTAGCCCCAGTATTGCGGATATGTGACCACGGCAGCTGTCCGGCCCCGCAACTTGGGGTCTACCTCGAATTGCCAATGAAGTTGCGCGCCAAGGTTCAGGCCCATGGGCAAGCGTGGTGCGCCAGTTTCTTCAAACGGTGGTCTGATGGCGTCATAAGCAGCGGCAATGGCATCCGGCCCTTCATGTTCGTAGTCAAGTATTGGCGCTGCGAGTTTACCATCTTGTCCTATCAAAGCTGCGCAGGCTCCGTGGGTCGTGATCGAGATCGCGTCGATGCCGTGGCTTTGTTGAAAACGAGCCAATGCACCAAGCAGGAAGTCCCAGATGTCATCCACATTGAAATGGGGCCAAGGCGGACCGGGCAGAACCGTGTTCGGACGCGTGACGACTGCCAGTTCCTTCAGCGTGTTCAAATCCACCAACGCGAGTTTGGCATTGGTCTTACCGATGTCGATTACGGCCACATGGGTCATGGCATGTGGAACACAGGAGTTAACGGCACCGCGACCGGTTCATTGTCCGGTTTCGTTTCCATAATGTCGGCCATGTGCGCCCACCATTTTTGCATGACAGCGTGTTCGGGCAGACGGTCCATGGTGTGATTGTCAGTGCGCCAAAGTACCCCGAACAGGATGCCCGTTTCTTCGTCCAGATGGATCGAATAGTCTGAAACGCCAGCGTCTTTCAGAAGCGTCACAAGTTCTGGCCAAATCTCATTATGTCGTTTTTTGTATTCGTCCCGATAACCTGGCGTCAGCTGCATCTTGAAAGCGTATTTTTCCATCAGCGCGTTCTCCACATGGTCCAAAGACGGGGCAGTGCGATCACGCCGATCAGCAAGCCGCCGATGACGATGGACATCACGATGCCCGGCACGTTCAGCAGGCCAAGTCCAAAGGTCACAAGACCCATAACAAAGGCCGCTATAACAACGCCGGGGATCGACCCAGATCCGCCAAGGATGTTGACGCCGCCAAGGACAACCATCGTGACGATTTCTAATTCCCACCCGGTGGCGATGGACGGACGCGTGGATCCAAGGCGCGAGGTTAGGCAGACAGCCGCGATGCCGGACATCAGGCCGGTCAGCAGGAACAGGATGAACTTCACGCGGCCGACACGGATGCCGGAAAAAAGGGCGCCCGTTGGGTTGTTACCGATCGCATAGACCGCGCGGCCAAAGTTGGTCATGTGCAGGATGACGCCGTAAATCAAAGCGATGATCGCGAACAGCACGAATTCAAACGAGATCACCCACCAGACGTAGCCTTGTCCGAAGAACGCGAAATCGGACGGATAGCCGCGATAGGCCTGATCGCCCAAAATGATGAAACTGATGCCGCGAAACAGCGACATGGTACCGATGGTCACCACGATGGACGGCAAGCCCAGGCCGGTTACCAAAATGCCGTTGAACGCGCCACACACCAGCCCCGTCGCAAGCCCGATTAGAACCAGCCCCTCGGCGCCCACGCCCATTTGCACCGCTGCCCCCATAGCGGTGGAGGCCAACGCGATGATGGAGGCCACGGACAGGTCAATCTCACCTGAGATGATCAGCAGTGCCATAGCAAAGGCGATCATCGCTTTCTCGGTGAAATTGTATGTTGCGTCGCTGAGGTTCCAGGCATTCAGGAAGTAGGGCGAGGCAAAGGAATTGGCCACAAAGATGCCAATCGCCACCAGCATTAGAAGGCTTTCCCAGCTTTTGAGTTTCCGTTCCAGCGGGGATTGTAGGCGGTCAGGGATGCTGCGCGTGTTCATGTGGCGTGCTCCGCTTTCTTGAGGATGATCCGGCCAGGTGTGCGGTTGGCCTGTGCGTTTACAATTACGGCGATGATGATCGCCCCGCCCGAAATGGCCATTTGTGAGAATGGGGAGATATTCACGACCGGCAGGGCGTTAGCGATGATGCCAAGGAACAACGCGCCCAGCAGGGCTCCAAACACGGTGCCGATGCCGCCCATGATCGACACGCCGCCGATCACACAAGCGGCAACCACGGTCAGCTCGAACCCAGCCGCAACGTCCACATAGGCCACGGCAAAGCGCGACACCCAAAGGTAGCCGGTTAGACCGGCTATCGCGCCTGAAATTGTGAATGCCCAGAACTGCGTTTTGCCCACGTTGATTCCTGCATAGGTCGCCGCGTGGGGGTTGCCGCCAGCGGCATAAAACGCGCGGCCCAGCGATGTCCGGGTCATGACAATGGTGAACAGAATCACGGTGGCAATGGCGATCCAGCTGAGGATGGGTAGGCCAAGCAAGTCCGCGCGCGGGACGGATTTGAAGCTGTCCGACATCTCATGACTATTGACCCATTTGCCCTCGGTCAGCAGGAAGATGATGCCGCGGAAAATAGTCATTGTGCCCAGCGTCACAACGATAGGAGGGATCGCCAGCTTCCAAACCAGAATACCGTTGAACATTCCCAGCAGGGTGCCAAAGCCCACGGCGATGAGCACGATGAAGATCACCGGCAGGCCGGGCGCAGCGATGTTGATCAGGGATACGACCATACCCGTCAGCGCCAGATTGGCCGCGACGGACAGATCAATGCATTTCGTCAGGATCACGATCATCTGACCAATGGCCAAGAGGATAAGTGGTGAGGTGTCGTTGAATACTGCCAATAGGTTTGACGGGACCACGAAAGCGGGAAACCGCCATGCGATGATGGCTAAAAGGAACGCGATCGCGACCATCAATAGCGCTTCGCGAGATGCGAGGAGTTTGGTCATGCGGTGGCCTCCATTATGCCTGCGGCATGGCTGACGAGCACTTCAGGGCTGATGTCATGTCGGTCGAGTTCAGCGGCGATCCTGCCTTCGCGCATGATGATCACGCGGTCCGACATACCGACGATTTCGGGGATTTCCGAGCTGACCATGATGACAGCCAACCCTTGAGCGGCCAGTTCTGCCATGAATTCATGAACAGCGGCTTTGGACCCGATGTCGATGCCTTTAGTCGGCTCATCGAGGATAATGACCTTGGGTTCGGTGGCGAGCCATTTGGCGATAACTACTTTTTGTTGGTTTCCGCCCGACAGGCTGCCCACATTGGTATCCAAGGAGGCCGCGCGCAGATCCAGCCGCTCGGTGTACTCCCGAGCCAGTTTGAATTCTTCCGCCAGTTTTAGAAAGCCGCGGCGAGAGGTTTGTTTCAGCGACGGCAGGGTTACGTTTTGGAAAATCGGCAGATCGACGATAGCGCCCTGTTTGCCGCGATCCTCGGGCACGTAGACAATGCCATGAGACACCGCATCGGCGGGGGAGCAGATGGTCACCTCGGCCCAATCCACACGTACCGTTCCGGCGGAGGGTTTCGTGGTCCCAAAGAGCGCCTGCATGAATTCTGACCGGCCCGCGCCCACAAGGCCGTAGAAGCCAAGGATTTCTCCACGTTTGAGGGAGAAGCCGATGTCGGCAAATTCGGTCGGGTGGTCGTAGCCTTCGACGGACAGGACCTCTTCGCCCAAATTACGGTCGCGTTCGGGGAAAATCTGATTGACATCGCGGCCAACCATCATCTTGACCAGTTCAGCCTCGGTCACATCCGCTATGGCCCCGTCGCCGACCATCTGGCCGTCGCGGAAGACGGTGAAATTGTCGGCGATGCGGAAAATCTCATCGAACTTGTGGCTGATGAATAGGATCGCCTTGCCTTGGGCCTTGAGGCCGTCGACCAGTTCATACAGCTCCTCAATCTCGGCGTGACTGAGAGCCGCGGTGGGTTCATCCATGATCACCACCCGCGCATCTACGGACAGAGCACGGGATATGGCGACAAGGTGTTTGTTGGCAGTGCCAAGCTCCTTAAGGATCGTACTTGGGTCGATTTTTACGCCAAGTCCGTCGAGGATTTCTTGCGCGCCCCTTTGCATGGCGCGTGTGTCGATCAGACCGAACCGGCCCTTGGGCGCGTGACCTAGAAAGATGTTCTCGGCAACGCTGAGTTCGTCAAACAACACGGTTTCCTGATGGATCGCGGTGACGCCTGCGTTTTCGGCGGATTGCGGTGTGGGGAATTGAACGGCCACGCCATCGATGCGGATTTCGCCTCCGTCGGGCTTGTAGATACCTGTCAACGTCTTCACTACCGTGGATTTGCCCGCTCCATTTTCACCCACCAGGGCAGTGACCTTGCCCGGATACAGATCAATGGACACCTCGGAAAGTGCGCGCACCCCGGGGAAGGTCTTTGTAACCTTTTCAAGGGACAAAATAGGGACGTCTGATGTGGACACGGCAGGCCTCATTTCCAGTCAGTTTCCGAATACAGGGAAAGGGGTGGTCTGGCGCGGGCATGCCGCGCCAGACCAAGGGAGGACATCAAAAGATGTCTTTGAAGTCGTCGATGTTGGAACTGTCGTAGGTGAAGGGATCGGCCATTGCGGCGCTGCTCGTTTCATCAAGAGAGACAGAGCCCATCCGGCCCATCGGAATTTCCCCACTTGGGTCGGTTCCGGTCGCCAGCGAGTGCGCAATCATCGTCGCCGAGTAGCCTAGATCGATCGGGTTCCAGATGGCGAAGCTCTTGGTGGCGCCGGATTCGACACAGCCCGCCATTTCGGACGGAAGGCCAAGACCCGTGACGTTGATCTCACCAATCTTGCCAGCGTCCGAGACCGCCTGACACGCAGCAAGAATACCAACGGTTGTCGGTGCAATGATTGCGCCAAGATCAGGGTAGGTTTGCATCAAGCCCTGCGCTTCGCGGTAAGACTTATCAGACAGGTCGTCACCATAGACGGTGGCGACCAGATCAATGCCGGGATAGTTTGGCAGCACTTCCTCTGCAGCCGCGATCCATGCGTTCTGGTTGGTGGATGTGGTCGTGGCTGACAGGATTGCCACCTCTCCACCATCTGGCATGTGGTCCGCGGCCAGCTTGAGGATCGTATTACCGATTAGAGGCGTGGACGACGGGTTCAAGTGCATCATGCGGCCTTCCTCAGCCACGCCGGAATCCCAGCTGATGACAGTGATGCCACGGTCCATGGCACGCTTGAGGGCTGGCACGACCGCATCGGGGTCGTTTGCGGAAATGGCGATCGCGTCAACACCTTGAGCGATCAGGCTGTTGATCACTTCGATCTGGCCTTCCGCGGTCGTGCTTGTTGGACCAGTGTAGATGATCTCAACATTTCCGAGCTCTGCAGCAGCCTCGTTGGCACCTTCTGCTGCAGCTTCAAAGAAGCCGATGCCAAGGGCCTTGACCACAAGCGCGATGCGCATGTCATCCTGCGCCATGGCCGTGGTGCCAATCAAGCCCGCAGCAACGCTAAGGCCTGTGACAAGTGAAGTAAAAGTACGACGTTTCATATTGGATCCTCCCTAAAAGTACGTCTGGTCGTTAAGCGGTTAAGAGGCCGCCTCATCCTCTACCTGTCCGGCGCCACTTTCGGCGACAATCAGGGTAATTTCTGCAGCTTCCAGCATGCTGGCGGCCGTGTCGGATATGCCTTCGTCCGTGATGACCGTGTCGATCCGCGACAGTGGGCACAGCAAGAGACTGGAGCGCTGTTCGAATTTGGAACTGTCCACGAGGACTACCAATTCATCCGCCTGGCCGATCAGTTTTTGTTCCGCCTGGATGAGCAATGGGTCCGCCTCCATCAGACCCAACGGCCCAATCCCTTGGGCCCCGATGAACATGCGTCGGGCATAGAAGTTGCGGGTCACATCGTTTTCGAAGGGCGACAGAATGATGTTTTGTTCGCGGTAGATCGCGCCACCCGACAACATGATCGTATTTTTGGAATGCTTGAGTAGGTGTTCTGCGATGGGAAAACTGTTGGTAAATACCTGACAGCGGCGTGAAGCCAGCGGGTGCACCATCTGAAACGTCGTGGTCCCGCCGTTGATGATTATTGGGTCACCATCTTCGCACAGACCCACGGCGGCGTGGGCAATCGCGCGTTTTTCGGGGCTATGGAGCGCTTCGTTGACTGCGAAGGGCCGTCCGGCGAGCCCAACGAACTGTGGCGGCGTGATTGCTTCGGCGCCACCGCGGACACGACGCAGCTTCTTTTTCATGTGAAGGCTTGCGATGTCGCGGCGGATTGTGGCCTCTGACGCGCCGGTCAGCCTACAGAGGTCGCCGACTGTAACCACAGGTCTATCCTGTACAGCAGATAAAATGATTCTATGGCGTTCAGTCTCGTGCATTGCGTTCTCCCACAACCAACGTTGTGCAGATTCGTGCCAATGTCAATCATTTTCAATCATAAACGATCACTTTACGCCGCATTATGATTGAAAATGATTGTTATTGATTGACAACATGCCGGTAAACACGCAGAATAGAAATACATTCAGAGGGCGCGATCCTGCGTCTGCAGGGAGGAAAAAATGTTGAAAACCGCTGAAACGCAGTTGCTTGAAAACCGTTGGTCCGACGCGGATGCGGCAGGAAAAAGCGAATCGGAACTGCTACTCTATCGCTCCAACATCCTCGGTTCAGACAAGCGGGTGACCAATTACGGCGGCGGAAATACCTCTGCCAAAGTCATGGAAACGGACCCATTGACGGGCGATCAGGCTGAGGTTTTGTGGGTCAAAGGATCAGGCGGTGATATTGGGTCGATCAAAATGGACGGCTTTTCGACCCTATACATGGACAAGCTCCGTGCGCTGAAGGGCCTCTATCGTGGCGTGGACTTCGAGGACGAAATGGTGGGTTACCTGCCCCATTGTACGTTCAATCTGAACCCGCGCGCGGCCTCCATCGACACCCCCCTGCACGCATATGTGCCGCGCACCCATGTCGATCACGTCCATGCGGATGCGATTATTGCAATCGCCGCCTCGGCCAACTCTGAAGAGCTGACAAAACGCGTGTTCGGTGACCGGATCGGCTGGCTGCCTTGGAAAAAGCCAGGCTACGAACTGGGGCTTTGGCTGGAAAAGTTCTGCCTCGAAAACCCCGACGCCGACGGTGTCGTTCTGGCCAGCCACGGACTGTTCACATGGGGCGATACCGCCAAAGACTGTTATGATACGACCATAGACGTGATCAACGTCGCCACCGAATGGCTTGTGGCTGAGACTGGTGGTAAACCAGCTTTCGGCGGTGCAAAGCACGAAAGCCTCGACGCCGCCAGCCGCCGCGCAGTCGCCGCCCGCTTGATGCCTGCGATCCGTGGGTTTGTGAGCGTTAACCAGCACATGGTCGGCCATTTCAACGACAGCGATGCTGTGCTGGAGTTCGTGAACTCTCAGAATATGGAGCGCCTCGCAGCACTGGGCACCTCCTGCCCGGACCATTTCTTGCGAACTAAAATCCGGCCTTTGGTGATTGATTTCGACCCTGCGCAAAACAACATCGATGCGGTGCTGGAGGGGCTGCCCAAGCTGATCGCCGATTATCGTGACGATTACACCGCCTATTACGAGCGCTGCAAACACGACAACAGCCCAGCCCTGCGTGACCCCAATGCGGTGGTCTATCTGGTGCCCGGCGTGGGCATGATCACCTTTGCCAAGGATAAGGCCACGGCGCGGATCAGCGGCGAATTTTATGTTAACGCGATCAACGTAATGCGCGGCGCGTCAGCAGTCAGCGAATATCAAGGCCTGCCCGAGCAAGAGGCTTTCGACATCGAATACTGGCTTCTGGAAGAGGCCAAATTGCAGCGCATGCCCAAGCCCAAGGCGCTGGCAGGTCGTGTGGCGCTGGTGACGGGCGGTGCAGGCGGCATCGGGTCGGCCACCGCAGAACGCTACCTGCGCGAGGGTGCCTGTGTGATGGTGGCCGATATCAATGACGATGCGCTGGCCTCAACGCTGGACAATCTCACATCCCGGTTTGGCGCTGATGTGGTCCGGCAGGTCAACATGAACGTCACGGACGAGACAGCTGTGGCCTCTGCCTATTCCGAGATCGCGGTGGAATTCGGCGGTGTAGACATTCTAGTCTCAAACGCGGGCATCGCGTCTTCGGCACCGGTAGAGGAGACCAGCCTCGAGCTGTGGAACAAAACCATTGACATCCTCAGCACCGGGTATTTTCTCGTCAGCCGAGAGGCGTTCAAGACGATGCGTGTGCAGGATTTGGGCGGCGCGATCATATTCGTAGCATCCAAAAACGGGCTGGCCGCATCACCAAACGCGTCTGCCTATTGCACCGCAAAAGCTTCTGAAATCCACCTCGCCCGCTGTCTGGCTTTGGAAGGCGCCGAGGTCGGCATTCGCGTGAACGTTGTGAACCCGGACGCCGTGCTGCGCGGGTCCAAGATTTGGGAAGGCGATTGGCTGGAACAGCGTGCTGGCACCTACGGTACCGACAAGGACGGGTTGGAGGAAATGTATCGCCAGCGATCCATGCTCAAACGCTCCGTCCTGCCAGAAGATATCGCCGAGGCTGCCTATTTCTTCGCCGCTGACACGTCGGCCAAATCCACTGGCAACATTATCAACGTTGACGCTGGCAACGTTCAGGCGTTTACGCGTTAGGGGTCTGATATGAGCTATGAAAGCGCAAAGGCGCAGTTCGCGGATTGGGGCATCGACACGGAAGCCGCCATCGAGCGCCTGAAAACCATTCCGATTTCCATGCATTGCTGGCAAGGCGATGACGTTGTCGGGTTTGAACAGAAGACTGGATCGTCTGGTGGCGGCATTCAAGCCACCGGCAACCACCCCGGCCGCGCCCGCACACCCGAAGAGCTGCGTGCCGACCTGGAGTTTGCCTACTCCATGATCCCAGGGAAGCACCGTCTGAACCTGCATGCGATGTATCTGGACACCGATAAGACTCCCGACCGTGACGAGATCGAATACAGGCATTTCTCCCCATGGGTCGATTGGGCCAAGGATCAGGGGCTGGGACTGGACTTCAACCCGACGTTTTTTGCCCATGCCAAAGCTGACGATAACCTGACGCTCTCGCACCCCGACCAGGGCATCCGCGATTTCTGGATCGAGCATGGGCGCCGTACCCGTGAGATTGCAGCGCAGATGGGAGCAGAGCTTGGCTCTGCCTGCATCAACAACATCTGGGTGCCTGATGGCTATAAGGACACGCCCGTAGATCGCATGGCAGCTCGTCGCCGTCTTGAAGCGTCCATTGATCAAATTATCGCCGCGCCCCAAGATCGCTCGCACATGCGCGATGCCGTCGAAAGCAAACTATTTGGCATCGGGGTAGAGGCTTGCACCGTCGGCAGCCACGAATTCTACATGGGCTATGCCATAAAGAACGACACGGTGCTGTGCCTTGATATGGGGCATTTCCATCCGACCGAAAATGTAGCTGACAAATTGAGTGCAGCGTCTCTTTTCGTCGATGAACTACTACTTCATGTGTCGCGCCCAATGCGTTGGGACAGTGACCATGTGATCCTACAAAACGATGATGTGCTGCAGATTGCACAGGAACTTGTGGCCTCTGATCTGCTTGACCGCACGTACATTGGCCTCGATTTCTTTGACGCAACCATCAGCCGGACAGCGGCTTGGGTTGTTGGTACGCGCAACATGCAAAAGGCTGTATTGCGAGCGCTCCTGATCCCGCTCGATCGCCTCCGGTCAGCAGAAGATGCTTTGGATTTTACTGGGAGGTTTGTTTTCACGGAAGAACTGAAAGACCTGCCGTATGGTCGTGTCTGGGATGAGTTTTGCACGCGGATGAATTGTCCATCGGGCCTGCATCTGATCGATCAACTTGAGCGATATCAGAGTGCAGTTTCAGGGCGTTGATCGAATGACCAGACCAGCACTGATCAAGCTTTGGCAATGTGTCGGTGCAACCAAGGTAGGTTAGTCGCTGCTCAATAAACGCTTTCGAAGGCACTGTCAGACAAAACGAGGTTGAGACGGGCAGGGTGGTCTCGTAGCCTCTCCGTATGACAAAACACTCCCCA
>ENA-OUOG01005085-OUOG01005085.1-marine-metagenome-genome-assembly--contig:-NODE-5085-length-10895-cov-2.518488_pt1 | contig 10895 bp, 20 predicted proteins | sample MGYA00248635_ERZ508505 | MGnify/ENA primary metagenome ERZ508505 (study PRJEB26176, sample SAMN06267871) | marine metagenome | isolation source: Saanich Inlet, British Columbia, Canada | place: Pacific...
GGCTCCGTCTGTCCTCTTATTTTTGATACCTTTTATTAAAAGGTATTTTGTAATCGGTTTATTTTTTGTGTGTGAAAAAAAGAGTGAAATCACTCTATAAGGTAATAAGCAAGCATTTATTTATTTTAAGCGTGTAGGTCATATACCGACCCCTTGTTATTTTATTTAGACATTCGCCAAATGAATATACTCAATGAACTCTTCCATGAAGTCTTTGTTGCGTGGGCGGACGATCCATCCATTGAGCGTCTTGTTCCAGTAGGCGAAGGTAATGCCATTACGGGTGATGATGTTGTCCTTTTCAGCCCAGTATTCATCATTGTAGATCTCAAAGAAGAGCTCTTGGTTGTGAAAGGGAAGTTCTCCCTTAAGAAGGTAGGCACGCTTATACTTCTCCAGCGTGAGCTTAGATGCGGGGGGCATTTGGGCTGGGACCGTGGTGTCTTTCTCTCCCTCGGTTCTCGTCGTCCCGACTGCGCTTCCGACTCCGCTTCCGACTGCGCTTCCGTCAGCTTCTTCTTCCTCCTTCAGTTCGGTGAAATCATCTACATAGACGAGTTCATTCACAGGCTCCCATCCAGCCATACCCCAATCGGCTTCGTCCCAGGCATCCACATCCGCCTTCACAATGGGAAACGCATCAGTAGACGCCTTAGAAGACCCCTAAGAAGGCACAAATTCCTTCTTAAAAGTCGCTTTAATGTCGCATACTCCAGATGTGAGTTGGAGCTGCCTGATAATGTCATCCATTACCTTCGAGCCATCACCATCATCACATACCGTAAAGGTCATCTTGATTGTCTGGTTGTAGGACGCCATTATATCTTTATTAGTGGTTTTGAATGAGATTAAAATAGAGATTTTTATGTGTCAATTTTTGTGTAAAATTGATAGAAACGTAAATATAATTAAATTAATATTATAAAATGGCAGCAGTAGCTGGTAGTAGTTGGAACAGTGTAATTAAAGGAGACATTTGTGATGTAATTAAATCATTACCAGATGAAAGTGTAGATATTATTCTATGTGATCCTCCATATAATATTGGTAAGGATTTTGGAAATAAGAGCGATAAATAGACTATGCCAGAATATATTGAATGGTGTAAAAAGTGGATTATAGAGTGCTTGCGCGTTCTAAAACCACGTGGCACCTTGTATATCTATGGATTTAGTGAGATTCTTGCTATGGTTTAGACTACAATACCTCTTCCTCTTACACATATTAGGTGGTTAATCTGGCATTATACGAATAAGACGGTTCCTTCTGCAAAATTTTGGTAGAGATCTCACGAGAGCATTATTGTATGTTGGAAGAATAAGCCTGTATTTAATAGGGATGATGTTAGAGAACCCTATACAGAAACATTTGTAAAGAATGCTGCTGGAAAAACAAGAAAAGCTACAAAAGGTCGTTTTAGTTCAGGTGATAAAGAAACCACATATAAGGCTCATTCAAAAGGGGCATTACCACGTGACGTAATTAAAATTAGTGCGTTAGCAGGTGGAGCTGGACGTAAAGAACGTGTGGATCATCCAACTTAGAAACCGCTTGAATTGTGTCGCAAACTATTAATGGCATCTTGTAATACTCCCAAAGAAACAAAAGAAGCAGATGGAACAATAAAAAAAGAACCTCAGGAAACTCGCGTATTAGTTCCATTTGCGGGTTCTGGTAGTGAATGTGTAGCAGCAAAACAGTTAGGTTTGACTTATTTGGGTGTAGAATTAAATGATACTTATGTAAAGTTGTGTAATACACGCCTTAGTGAGACATCTTCTTTAGTATAGTGAGTAAATCAGTGTAAGAGATGGTGGGAAGTTTAGTCGTATCAATGGAAATTTCAGTGATTAAATAATCTTTTATTTCACTGATGTGAAATCTGAACCACAATTGGGAAGACATTATGAATCGTATGAATCCGGTCTCCCATTTCCATCCCACTTGTTGTCCTTTGACTTTGCCCTTCACACCCATCTATTTCTCCCATTTATAATCTCTGAAATCAAATATAGGCAATGTTTTAGGAAGTAAAAACCACTTGTATTTGATATGTGTTTTATCTCTTGTTTTATCTCTAATCAACAATGAAATGTGTATCTCGTTTAGACATTTCACTTTTGATTTTGGCAATGTCTCCAGGGTCTTTGTCCGAACAAACACCTCCTAGTCGGTAGGATGAAATATTCACCATACCTTTTTTATCACAGATAGAAGACTTGTTAGACAGACCTACTCCATTACAAACCATATCTTTTCCGGAACGGTGGTCTCCTTTTGCAACATCAGTTATAGCAAAATAAGGGGTTAGAATGGATTCATTTACATCTTCCCATCGTGATTCTTTAAGAGGCGATGTGTTTACGCAATGATAACCCTATAATTCAGTTTTAAACCTGTTAATTATTTTTGGATTACCCTTTATTTGTTCAATCAGAGGGACTGATGGATATTTAGTAGAACTCGCTACAGCAACAGCGGCCATTATATCTTTATTAGTTGGTTTTGAATCAGATTAAAATGGAGATTTTTATGTGTCATTTTTTGTAGTCGTTCAGGCTTCGCCTGTCCTCTTTTGGATCCCTTTTATTAAAAGGTATTTTGTAGTAAATGCTGGTAAAAAAAGTGTTAAATAACACTTGGGTTGTTTTAATGAATTTACTCGGTGAATGCAATTGGATCAGAGTCTACCTATTCTTCGTTTATCTATTTGCGATTGTTTTGTGTAATTCTCTTATAGAACATGTATAGATACAAGGTTGGAGTAAGAATTTCGCCCGTAATGTTTTGTACATATCCAGTGGGAACTAGATAAGTGTTCCACAAGTAGGGAACTCCAAATCCATATAGGAAAGGAAGCAGGCAGACGAGAGATATGGTCATGTAGAAAGTGTAGTACATCATATTCCTCTCGCAGCTCATATAGAAGATCATGTTGTTATACCTTTGGTGTTGGATTGGATACCCCCGCAAGGTAGTCCGCCAGTGTTCAAGTTTTGTGTTGCTCATAAGGGGGTCATTCAAAAAAAAGGGTGTTTTGTTGTTTTGTTTTATTTCAATTAAGTTCCCTTTTGTTTTGTTGTTTTGTTTTATTATTCACTCCTTGGTGAAGACGCCCTCACCACCCCACGCCATAACACCTCCAGCAGGTGCCTTGGACTCCACTTCATAGAGCGTCATCGTGCAAGTCTCCACGTAGTAGCGCTTCTTGGTCGCGTTATGGACCCAGACAGGCCAGCTCTCCATGTCCTCCTCCTCGTCATCGTCGCAGAAGGCGTCCATCTCGGAGTCAAAGGTGAGCTCTACTGGTTCGGGCTTGGACTCCTCCTTGGGCTCTTCCTTGGGTGCCTTCTTAGGGGCGTCCGTCTTTGCCTTCTTGGGTGCCTTCTTAGTGGGAGTAGCGGGGGGGACATCAGCGCCTGCGCCAGATGCGGGAGCCCCGATCATTTCGGCCTTAAGACGGGCTGCCTCCTCCTCGTAGGGGCGCTTGTCCTCCTCGCTCAGTTCCTTCCACATCGCGGCGATTGCTCCCATCTTCTCCACCGAAGATTCACCGTCCGCCTTTTCGCGCACAGCGGGGTCCTTCATGTAGAGGTTGTAGGCGCTGGGTCCGCGCTTGGACTTGGTAGAAGCTCCGTCCTTGCTCTTGCGGGAGCGCTTGGTCTTCTTGATAGCGATGCCCGCCTCCTCCATGCGTGCGACCTCTGCCTCGCTCGTCCAGGCGATGGGCTGGTTCTCCGCGATGATGATGCCACCGCTCATCTTGGTGTAGGTGAGTGGGACATCTTCATCGTGGCGTCCATACTTGGGCTTTCCCCCGAACTCGGCGCACTGCTTGGAGTGAGTCAGACAGTAGTCGCCTTCGTCCTTCTGGCAGCGACGGGTGCAGCGAACGGGAGCGCCGTTCTTTATGGTGAGAGCACAGCAGCGCTCATCATCTGTCAGCTCTCCGTTCTTGGAGCCAGCCTTGCGTCCCCGCTTTCCCTTGAAGATGGAGCCGTGGTCGTCGGTCGTCTGTTCGAGCACAGATACGATATCTGCGCGGACCTTGTCCGTCATCTCCATCTTGAAGTTCTCCACCAGGAACTCCTCCATCGCCTTCGCCTGGTCTGCGATAAACGCGTCCCACACGTGCTCGGTGGCGGCGGCGGCGGTCGTCATCTTCTGGCTGATAGCGCTCATCTCGTTAGGTTCTCTTGTGTTGCTTTGGATGCGGTCTGGTGGTGGAGATAATCGAATCAATTTTTGTAGTGGTTTCCTTATAGCCCCCTATATATCGCCTTACCATAGTGAGACCATAGTGGGACTATAGTTAAGGCGTCAAATAGACTATAGTGGGACCATAGTTAGACTATAGTGTAGCGATAACTGAGCATAGTTAGACCATAGTAGGGCATAGTGGCGGAAGCGGAGCCCATAGTGGGACTATAGTGTAGCGAGAACCGACCATAGTGGGACTATAGTGTAGCGAGAACCGACCATAGTGGGACTATAGTGAGACCATAGTAAGGCATAGTGGCGGAAGCGGAGCCCATAGTGGGACTATAGTGTAGCGAGAACCGACCATAGTGGGACTATAGTGAGACCATAGTGGCGGAAGCGGAGCCCGTAGGGCGAGAACCGCGCATAGTGAGACTATAGTGAGACCATAGTGTGTATATCTAAACCACATTAGGATGATATGAAACAAAAATTGATGCTCCCACATCGTTTCTCATACCCCATCCAAACAACACACAAGAGAACTAAAGATGTCTGTAGCAACTCCGTTCGGAACCGACAACCTCGCAATCTATGGAACAACTGAACCATCCATCCCTCAAGTGCTTTCTCTTTATGACCAGGCTTGCGACCTGAAAGAGGGAACCGACTACCGAGTCCTCTCTGGAAGCCAAGTGTTGTTCAAGAAGGGGGCACGAGTTGGGAAGGTCCTCAAGCACTTCCGTAGCGACTGCTATGCGATAATCTACGCTCGCAAGATCGGTGCGGGTATCGTAAGCGTCCGCACTCGTCGCCAGGGTCGCGCCTGCCACCTGCCTCCCCAATACGTCTTCTACACGAAGATTAACAGCACTGAACTGTTCGATGGCTCTTGTAAGAAGCTCGATGAAGTGGTGGGTGATGAGAGGGCACCAACTGGGTGGGATACAATCGTGGTGGAGCCCAACACCAATGAGGAGGATGAACCACTCTCGGTTCTCGCAGATAAGATTAAGGCAACTCGCAAGTGAATATAAACTCTACCAACTAAACAACCTAAAAGGGATAAACCCCTTTTTTTATACGATTCGGGTATATGGAAGTAGGGACGAACAAAAATTGATGCCCAAATCATCACCACCAGACCGCATTCAAAGCAACACACAAAAGACAATATGGCAGCAGCAGGCACCTTTGAGACTCAGTTGAACGTGAAGCAGGTAGTCGTCGAGTATAATGAACCCGAATGCGACTATGCTACTAAGACCCAACGATATGCTCCTAACTACATGCGTATCTGGGACTCCAATGGTTTTCCCGAGACGGACATTTAGGGTCTCATCGACTCAAAATCGCTCCTCCAACAGTTTTCGGTATCTACGATGGACTCCACCGTAGTAAGACTGTATGGTGATTCGTGAGCAACAGAGATAAACAAAACACAACAAAAAAGGAATAAAACCCAAGTGCTCGCCGCGCTTGAAAAAACACCCTTTTTTTATACATACTGGATTAAGATTGAATTCCATATAAAAATTGATACCGTATCTATGGATTCAAGTAAGCACCTACATAACACACAGAGAGACACTATGGCAGCACACGATTCTAGTTCTATCGATTCGCTCGCGGGCTCCGCGTTCGCCTCGGCAGGCAAGCGCACTCCCAAGCCTATCCGGCGTTTCGCTGACGAGTTCGCATCGCTTGGGTCCAACCCCACGCCCCACCAGGCATCAGCAGCAAAGGGTATCGCAAAGTATGGCACACACCGTAAGGATAACGGAGTAATGAACGCCCTACTCCTCCCCACTGGACCATTCGGTATGCGAGAACTCGCTATGTTCGCATATGGTCATACGATAAAGGCAGTCGATGAAGAAAGGATAACTTCCGAAGAGGTGTTGGACTTCTACCGAATTCTGTTCTACAACGGATTCCTAACTCATCCACTGGTGAGCGACTCACGCTATCTTAATGACACGAGTTATGAGGCTAAACGGGTTCTCGCCTACTACGCCCCCTATCTCACGGTTATCGCTGACTATCGCAATAGTAGTTCCGCCCACGTTAAGCTTCCTGCGCGTGTGATGCAAGAGGAGATGGGTTTCTACGACCCAACTAACCGCTACTTCGCTATTGTAGAGCGCACTACGGCTGACTACGAGCAACTCGCGGATAACTACGACCGCTTCCCCATCCACCTTCGCCGTATGATGGAGGAGATTGAGCGCGCAGCACTCGCGGGATTGAAACAAGGCAGGGAAGCCACAGAAAGGGGGGATGACAACTTGGAGGAGGAGGTGGAACGGGGAATCTATGCCTACCTCGTCCGAACCCCTATTATCGTAAAGGAATTCTCCAAGCGCATTATGGAGGAGTTCCTTATTCCCGCAATCGTAACCCGAACGCTCCTTCTAGGAGGCGCATATGAGCACTACGGCATCTAAATTAAAAAACAAAACAAAACAAAATAAAACAAAAACCCTTTTTTTTAGTAATACTGGAGCACAAAAATTGAACAATTTTAGAGATTTATATATTCTCATCAACCTTAATTTACAGAGACGAATAAAAGATGGAAGCTATATTCCCTTCTACTGTTCCAGGAACATTCACCTTTTTCAAAACTAAAATATATAAGAAAAAAGAATGTCTGAAGCGTAAAACGTTCCGGAGCGACACAGATGCACTGGCGTTTGCCGTAGAAAACGGATTTAAGGCATTTGAAGTAGAAAGTTCTCGAAAAAGCAAATCTAAATCGGGTGGTCTTGTCTATTACTTTTACGGTAATGTGATTGATACAAACGGGGTAGGGAGTTATGAAATGGGAACTTACAAATATGACACAATGCTTGTAATGGATTATCCATATATTCCGACAGAAGATGAAATCTATGAGCAATGTTTTCCAGACTTTGATGAAGACGGTGAAGAGGGCATTGATTGGGTATGGAAAGATGAGTCTAAACCTATTAATTAAATAATAAATATGATTAAATTTAAGTGTTATTTAACACTTTTATTTTTTATGTAAGCGACTACAAAAATTGACACCCAATGCCCGCTTATCCAGACCATATAACATAATAAAGAAGAACAACAATGAGCCACACACAGAAGATTAGCATCACGTTTGAGGTGGATTCGTCGGTGGATGGAGGGCGACTGATGGATGAGGTTATCGCCTTCATCCAATCAAAGGAGGGCGCACACAATACACTCGCTAATTACGAGCGAACGACTACCCAGTGGTGGACGAACCCAATCTCATCATTTCCAGACAAATACGAATGTCCCATTATGACTCGTCAGACCGCAACGGGTGGAGAAAGTGTAGATGTGAAACTTCATCTGGACGTAGATGCGCCAGAATATTCTACGGTAGTTGCATCAGATATTCCAGCAAGTGGTGCTGGAGCAGATAAAGAAGCCGACCCACTCACAATCCGCAAGTACAAGCGGGCATACCTTTTGAAGGGCGACTTTTCCTACGAATAGGATGTATAGAGGATTTAGGGATGGAGTGGGATTTTCACTGTTAGAAGGGACGCATACATTACTTTTAAAGCATACGAAGGAGTTGGAGAGGTTAGCATCGGCTACTGGAATGCGACGCTGGATGGTTGGGTAATTCCACCGAAGAATAAGGCTCTCATTGAGGAGATGATGGAGGCGAAGGCAAAGGAAGACTAAATAACAAGTGCTCGGTCTATGACCTCCGAGCTTGTAAAAAATAAAAAAACAAAATAAAACAAAAACAAACCCTTTTTTTATTCTTTCAGTGTAGTTATTCTAAAGAGGACGAACAAAAATTGACGCATATTTCACACCTTAAAAGACGCACTCACAACAACAAAGAAGAATAATGGCTGCTATCTATGATGGACTTACTCTTGCTGAACTGGAGGAGATGGAACCGATGATGGCGTGGGCGGAGGACGAGATGGTGCGAATGGGGGTGATGAAGAAGGAAGAAACGGAGTTGTTTGATGAACTGATCACGGGACTTACATTTGAAGACATCCGTAAATCAGTAATCGGGTGCTACAAAGGTGCAATCCCATCGCATGTCGTGGAGGACCTTCTTATAAAGGAACTGGAGGTCAAACCAGGCGACCGCTTCGCCTACAACACCCTTTTCGTGGGACCAATCATCAATCAAAAGTTGGCTGAAAAGGAGCCAAAGTGGTTCAACCCACGGAGGGTGATGCCCGAATTCGACGACCGTATCATCCGGTATGTAATCGGTAGGAAGGGTTATGGTTTGAAGCAGTTTGCACAAGAAAACGGTGCTACATTCATCTGGTTTGACCGTCATATGATGGCGTTTAAGATTTGGGGAAAATGCCCTTCTATGAATAAAGAAACACAAACAATTGATGATGTTGGATATAATCTCAAGCTGATGATTGAAGGACAGACGGAGCGTCGCTTTAAAGCCGCTCTTGACCGCCTCTATCGTTCTACGGAACGCAAGCGAACTGCTGCTATCTACTATTGCGACTAAATAAAAAAGGGAAATAAAATAAAATAAAATAAAATAAAAACAAACCCTTTTTTTATTCTGTTATCTTTAAAACACACATAAAAATTGATACCAATGCGACCCATAAATAGACTTATCCAAACAATCAAATCAAAGAATAAAATGTCTGCTGCTAAAGAGCTTCTTTCTAAACTGAAAAGACCGGAGAAAGTTGTAGTTCCCACTGTCTATTTCCCGCCCCTATTCATCTCAATCGAAGCAGCTATAAAGATGAAAGAAGAAGATTAGATTGTTGCTACTGCGAAAGAAATGAAGATCCAACCGCTTCCCACATCATACATCAAGTCATCTATGCCTCCACTACCTTCTATCTCATATGAAGAATACGAGCGACAAAAAAAGGCAAATGAAAAGTTGGTGGATTTTATCAAGTCTAAAAAGACAACCAAGTAATATGATTAAAAAATAAAAGCCCCCAGTGTTATTCAACACTTTTTTTATGTATTATTAAAAATTGATGGTATGTAAGTATATAATAATCATTACTTTATTACAATTAGAGAGATATGAGCCAAAGATATTCTTCGAGATTGCGTAAGGGACGTTGGACGCGTGGCGGAACATCATCTAAACAGGAGGCCTTGTCGGGGGCAGGATATGACATTGAGAAGTATCGTGAAGAGGAAGAGGAAAGGTGGAGACAGTTGAACCACGCTATATCGTTGGCTGTAAATTATTATCAAATGCGACCAGTTGATAATAAATATAGTAAAGAAGTCGGAGGAATTATAACAGAACGAGCAAAGAAACACTATAAACGGATTACTGGTAGAGATGATGATTATATCATAACAATGATGATGCGAACTGTTTCACGCGGTGATATCGAATCGTGTGTTCTTCCTCCAGAAAGAAAGATATCTATGCCGACATTTTCAGTAGATACCTTTATGACAGATGATATGTTTGGTCCATAGGAAGAAGAAATGGAAGACGCGGCGGCGACTGCTGCAGCAGCGGAGGAGGAATTAAATCAAATGAATGGTCTAATTCCATACAATTTTGGACAACAAGAAGAAAATAATGACACTTCATATGATGAAATGATGGCACAAATCTTCCTCTTTAATGGCACTCCAATGTCATCAGAGGACCCAAATGCCGCATTTGGTGGCGGTTCATATGATTCTTAAAATTGCGTGTTTAAAGGTGTAAAAACCTTTTTTTCTACTACTAAAAGGACGAACAAAAATTGACTCGTTTAAAACTAATAGTATGAACCATCTTAATTTACATAGATATGGCGTCATCTGCTGGTCTTCGCAAACATAAGCAAATCATTCGTTTCAGTGATGAATTCGGTTCGCTGGGTTCAGGTAAGACCCTACAGAATCTCCAAATCCAAGTGTATAAGCAAATTTACGCTCCAAAACACAGTAATGGAGTACTGGCATCACTGTTTATGGCACCTCATTGGGAGACCTGTGGCGACCGCGCAGCGAGCAAATGGAACTGCTATTACGAGGCAGAAGGGATGACTTACGATGAAAAGTTAGAATTATTTCGTGGGAATGCGTATCATGCGATTGAGTATGATGATCGCGTGTGTATGAACACATATCGTCTTATTATGGGTAATACAAGGGCAGAAAAGGATATTCTAACATTCTATTGTCCATATTATGAAATTGCGACAAGTGAAAAGGAGGATACAGTAAAACATCTAATGGAGGTATGTGGTTTGAAGCATAAATTCTGGGTGGAATATGACTACAAATACGCACAGAACACCATCGAAGACCTCCCAATCCACGAGCGGCGTCTGGTAGAGGTCATTGAGCGGATTGCTAAAAAGGTATATGAACAATATATTCCAGTGTTTTATCCAAATAGTTCAATTTCATCAGTATTTAATGCGACTAAAAAAGAGATTAAGATGAGACTTACGACATCATCTATTCTGGTGCGTAATTTGTGTCCAATTATCCTTAAAAAGTTCCTTCCAAAAGCACTTGCGATGCGAAAGGTGCTTATGATGATGTAAAAATAAAAATAAAATATAACAAGTGGTCGGTCTATGACCTCCGCTCTTGAGATAAATAAATGCTTGTTAAAACCCCTTTTTTTCCTTTTAAGAGGACAGGCGAAGCCTGACCGATTACAAAATACCTTTTAATAAAAGGTATCCAAAATAAGAGGACAGGCGAAG
>ENA-OUOG01005087-OUOG01005087.1-marine-metagenome-genome-assembly--contig:-NODE-5087-length-10889-cov-2.859600_pt1 | contig 10889 bp, 7 predicted proteins | sample MGYA00248635_ERZ508505 | MGnify/ENA primary metagenome ERZ508505 (study PRJEB26176, sample SAMN06267871) | marine metagenome | isolation source: Saanich Inlet, British Columbia, Canada | place: Pacific...
TATGGAAGAGGGATTGCGAAGCCTTGCAGAGGAACAGACAGGCCTGCGTCCTGGCTATGTCGAACAACTGTATACGTTTGGCGACCGAGGTCGTGCTCCCATCGCCGGAGACGCCAGTCCACACGTAGTGTCGGTGGGTTATCTGGCGCTCACACGTAAACCAGAAGATCTACCATCGACACAAGCGCATTGGCGGAATTGGTATGCCTATTTTCCATGGGAAGATTGGCGTCAGGGGCGTCCCGTTCTGCTCGATGATGTCATCATTCCAGCCCTGCGTACCTGGTCACAAAAGAGCGACCAAAGTACAATCACCCATGGCCTCGATCCTGAGTCACGTGTGCGGATTGCATTTGGCCTCGACGGTGCAAATTGGGAGGATGAACTGGTTCTCGATCGATATGAGCTTCTGTATTCGGCCGGATTGATTTCGGAGGCCATTGCTGATGGCCGAATAGACAAGACTGTCATCTCTCCTCCACCAGGCCATGCCATGGTGCATGATCATCGTCGCATTCTCGCGACAGCAATCGCCCGACTAAGGGGCAAGCTCAAGTACCGGCCAGTCATATTCGAGCTGATGCCGGATACGTTCACACTGTTTGATTTACAGAGAACAGTAGAGAGCATTTTCGGGCGCAGTGTCCACAAACAGAATTTCAGAAGACTGGTGGAAAATGCTCAATTGGTGGAACCAACGGGCGCACACCAACAAGCAACGGGCGGCAGGCCAGCGGCGCTTTTCCGGTTCAGAAGTGAAATTCTAAAAGAACGTCCGGCGCCAGGGCTGAAAGTTGGGCGGGGGTGAGAATGGCGAATAAGAGTAAACCGAGAACAGGCGGTTGCCAATGCGGTGCCGTAACATATGCCGTTAATGACGAACCGCTGAGCGCTTATTGCTGCCATTGTACGGAGTGTAAAAGACAGTCCGGATCTTCATTTGGTATTTCTGTCATTGTCAAAGCAGATGCGTTTTCAGTGACGCAGGGAAGAACCGAATGTTGGAGTAGAGTTACCAGCAAAGGCGCTGAGTTAAAGTGTTACTTTTGCCCCTCATGTGGCGTCCGTCTTTGGCACTGGGCAGATGATGATCCAGAACATATCAGCATCAAGGGCGGCACGCTGGATCGCCCGCCAAAATTTGATGACCTCGACCACATATGGACTTCAAGCATGTCGGGGGATATTCAAATTCCCGATGGAGCTGCCACTTGGGAGAATGATCCGGATTAGGATGCCAACACATCCTTAGTCAAAGAACTACCAGATTGTTTCTGCCATAGCCGCGCATATAGGCCACCTGACTTTATCAGGTCGTCATGTGTTCCTGCTTCAACAATCTGCCCTCCATCCATAACAATCAATCGGTCCATAGCCGAAATAGTGGAAAGTCGGTGCGCGATTGCAAGCGTGGTTTTGCCTTCCATAATCTCATCCAGATTGTCTTGAATGGATGCTTCAACTTCGGAATCAAGTGCCGAAGTTGCTTCATCCAGAACCAAAATTGGGGCATCTTTTAAGAGCACGCGCGCAATCGTGACGCGTTGGCGTTGACCACCAGAAAGTTTTACGCCTTTATCTCCGGTAAAGGCATCGAGGCCGGTTCGCCCCTTGTTATCTGTCAGCTTGTCAATGAATGCCATCGCCTGCGCAGCACGCGCTGCTTCTTCCACTTCATCATCGGACGCATCAGGCTTGCCGTAGCGAATGTTATCGCGGATTGAGCGGTGAAGAAGTGAAATGTCCTGCGTGACCACACCGATGTTACGACGTAGCGATTTTTGCGTGACATCACGGATATCAGCACCGTTGATTAGAATTGCACCATCGTCCACATCTCTCAAACGCAAAAGTAGGGAGACCAGCGTAGATTTTCCCGCACCGGACAGTCCGATAATGCCAACCTTTTCCCCTGCCCTGATATCAAGGGACAGGTTGTTGATCACGGGTCCTGTGTTTTCATCATATGCAAACGTCACGTTGTTGAACGAAATCGCACCGTTTTGCACTTGGAGGTCTGCCGCTCCCGCCATATCCTTTATGGTGGGCGGTGATGTTATCACAGGCATGGCATCCGTAATCGTGCCAATGGCGCGCGTAATAGATTGACCCAAACCTATGAATGCATAAGAGGAGGATGCCAGTCCACGCGATACCGTAACGGCAGCCACAAAATCCCCAACGGAAACAAAATCCTCCAATATACCCCATAATCCAATGGCGAACATTGACACAATCAATGCCGCATTCATCAATTGCACGATGGAGTTGGAGGCAATGTAGGAGCGGTTTACATCATGTTGGGTCTCAATCGTCTCACCAATAACGTCGCGAATGGCACCTGCTTCGGTGTCTTCTGCTGCAAACAGTTTGACCATGGCGATGTTGCTGTAAACATCGGTCATGGCACCCGTCGCACGGGAAGTCGCTCCGGCAACTTTCTTGGAGCGGGACAGATATTGTGGAACGACAATACGCGCCAGAACACCATTAGCCAATATCCAGATAAAAACTGGAATGGCCAATGGCCAAGCAAGATAGATCAACAGGCCAAACGAACCAACGAACTGGATAGTGACGCTCGGAATCCGCTGCATAACAATCATCAATTGATTTTGAATAGAACCCGTAACCTGCGCGATACGCGAAGCGACTTGCCCTGCAAACAGATCTTCAAAAAAGGCAATGTCCTGCCCTTCAACAGATTTGTGACTTTGCCAACGCAAGGCTGCCGGTAAAAGCGTCTGGACGGTTTGCGCCATAAAAGCAGAGCGCACGAAGCTGATGAGCGGATCCACAATTGCAAACAGAACAAACAAAAAGAAAAGCGTGGGGCTGTTTTGATCCAGGAACTTCTTTGCGCCCAGTTCAGTCACCCCATCCACAATGAATGCCAAGGCCCATATTATGCTCAACCCAATCGCAGCTGAGGTGACAGAGAGCAGAAAAACGATTAGAAGAACGCCGCGAAACATTTTTACGAAATGCCAAACGAGCGCTAAGGGCCCATTATCGGGCATAGGCTGGATCGGAAGATCCAGCGGTTTTACAAGGGTTTCGAACGGGCGGAATATCAAGTTCGCAAGCGACATGACATGGATATAGGCTCTTGTTGCAGCCATTCCATTTAAAATGGCAACTTTGTCACAAATCCAGCTTTCACCTTGAACCTGCTATTCCCAATTGCTATATCTACATCGTCCGCATGCGGGCATAATTTTTCACACCCCTTATGCTCGATTTGAGTATAATAGACGAAAAGAGGGTAACATGACCAACACAGCCGTTGAAACAAGCAAGTCCAAGGCCGATACCGGAGCGCTTTCAGCCGCCGACCGATTTGGGATTGTTGAAATGCCCTCTCTTGAATACTCAGAGGAGGTTGCTCGTGAAACCGCTCCCCTCTACGAGAAAGTGAAGCATCATATTCCCGAAATCGAGTGGCCGGTTCATGCGCCCTACGTGTATGCTATCAACAAGCTCAAGAAGGAGCGCAATGCAGTAATCCTGGCGCATAATTATCAGACGCCGGAAATCTTCCATTGTGTTGCAGATTTTGCAGGCGATTCGTTACAACTTGCGCAGCAAGCAGAGAAAGTGGATGCGGACATCATCATTCAATGTGGTGTGCACTTTATGGCAGAGACTTCGAAATTGCTGTCTCCAGAAAAAACGGTTCTGATACCAGATATGAAGGCCGGATGCTCACTGGCAGAATCAATCACCGGTGAAGATGTCCGCTTGCTTCGTGAAGCCAACCCGGGCGTTCCGATTGTGACCTATGTAAACACGTCAGCTGACGTCAAAGCCGAGAGTGACATCTGCTGCACATCTTCAAACGCGGTACGGATTGTTGAAAGCTTTGAATCAGACACCGTCTTGCTGATCCCGGACGAATATCTGGCGCAGAATGTTGCAAAGGAAACATCGAAAAAGATCCTGACCTGGAAGGGCCATTGCGAAGTTCACGAGCGGTTCACCGCAGAAGAACTCCTGGCCTACAAGGAAGCGGACCCTGCAATTCAAATTGTTGCACACCCTGAATGTCCTACATCTGTGACCGAAGTTGCCGATTTTACTGGCTCAACGTCAGGCATGATTGACTATGCAACGTCACAAAAAGCCGGTGCAAAAGTGCTCCTGGTGACGGAATGCTCGATGGCATCGAATATTGAAACAGAGGCGCCGGGTGTGGAGTTCATCAAGCCCTGCAACCTTTGCCCACATATGAAACGCATTACGCTACCCAAGATTTTGGAAAGCCTTGTTTACATGCGTGACGAGGTTGTCGTTGATCCAATCATGGCGGAAAAAGCAAAACATGCCGTTGAGCGCATGGTGAACCTTAAAACGAACTGATTTAGTCTGACAGCGCGTGACCGACGAACAACCCGATTTCTTTAAAAAGCTACCAAGCGACGTAAGCGATGATGTAATCATCATTGGCGGTGGTTTGGCAGGACTGTTTTGTGCACTCAAAATGGCACCGCGCCCGGTAACTGTATTAGCAGCAGCGCCCATCGGCACCGGAGCATCATCTGCCTGGGCGCAAGCTGGGATTGCAGCTGCAGTCATGCCCGGTGATACAGTGGATAAGCACGTCGAAGATACATTGACCGCAGGTGCCGGAATTTCCGATCCAGAAATCGCAAGGCTGATGGCATCAGAGGCCGCTGATCGTGTTTTGGACCTTGCTGAATATGGTGTCCCGTTTGACCGCGACCTTGAAGGTAAACTCGAAGCCTCACGCGAAGCAGCACATTCAGAAAACCGAGTAATTGGTGTGCAGGGTGACCGGGCAGGCAAGGCAATTATGGAGGCGCTTGTTTCTGCTGTTCATGATACGCCCTCCATCCGTTTGCTTGAAGGGTTTGTTGCAGAAGAACTTCTGACTGACGGGAAAAAGGTAACCGGTCTTCTTGCACGGGGCGATCGTGGTTCGAACCCCCACCGCATTGAACTGGGTGCCTCTGCTGTTATCATGGCCTCGGGTGGCGTTGGCGCGCTTTACGAAGTTACAACCAATCCAACTCAAGCGCGCGGCGGTGGCGTGGGTATGGCTGCACGCGCTGGCGCTGTCATCGCTGATCCGGAATTCGTTCAATTTCATCCCACAGCATTGAACGTTGGCAAAGATCCCGCGCCACTTGCAACTGAAGCGTTACGTGGAGAAGGCTGCACCCTTCACAATGACACAGGCGAACGGTTTATGGTCGCAATTCACAAGGATGCAGAACTTGCGCCGCGTGACGTGGTTGCAAAAGCAATCTTTGACGAAGTTCAGGCAGGTCGTGGCGCATGGCTCGACGCGCGAGAAGCCGTTGGTGAACACTTTGAAAAAGAATTTCCCACAGTATATGGCTACTGCAAGGATGCAGGAATTGACCCCTCCAAGGACCTGATTCCTGTCATACCGGCAGCGCATTATCATATGGGAGGCATTTTTGTGGATGCCGATGGACGCTCCTCGCTTGACGGATTATATGCGTGCGGAGAAGCGACCTCAACAGGTGCCCACGGAGCAAACCGGCTGGCATCAAATTCCTTGTTGGAAGCTGTGGTCTTTGCCGGGCGCATTGCCGAAGATGTGATGAGACACTATCCCCTTGGGCGGCATTCCACCATCATCGAACGCCCTGTGAGTGAAGATGATGATCGCAATCCCAAACGCATGATGCCGGAACTTCGCGCTATTATGTCAACGTATGTGGGCGTATCGCGAAATGCTGACGGGTTGAAAGAGGGCATTCGAAAAATCCATGCGCTTGAGCAGGAAAACCGTTCTGCTCGTTTCCGCAACGCCCTTACAACAGCAAAAATGATGACGGTTGCCGCATTATTGCGCGAAGAAAGCCGTGGCGGCCATCGACGGTCAGACTTTCCTGAAGCAAGAAATGAATGGAAGAAGCGAACCTTCATTACGCTTGAAGATGCGAATGCCGTGGTTTCGAACATGATGGGAGACGCCTAATGCAAGCACTTCAACCGCATCTCTCACCCATCCTTATTCGAAAGGCAGTCGAGGATGCATTACTGGAGGATTTGGGTCGCGCGGGCGACATTACAACCAATGCAACTATCCCATCTGATGCAAAAGCAAAATGCGTATTGGCAACACGTGAAGATGGAATTCTGTCTGGCATTGAACTCTCGCGTGCTGCATTTGCAGCAATTGATTTTAATTTGGTGTTTAATGCTGAAAAGCAGGACTGCGCCTCCCTCTCAAAAGGAGATGTGATTGCAACAATTGAGGGGAACGCCCGGGCGATTCTGGCGAGTGAGCGTGTTGCATTGAACTTTATGATGCGCATGTCCGGCATTGCCACCTACACAGCTGAATTCTCTTCCAGAATTTCGCATACCTCTGCCGAGGTCTGCTGCACCCGGAAAACAATTCCGGGTCATCGTGCGTTTGATAAATACGCAGTGAAGTGCGGGGGCGGATCAAACCATCGCTTCGGCCTGGACGACGCCATTTTAATCAAAGACAACCACATTGCGGTTGCAGGCGGTGTTGGGCTCGCGATTGAGCGGGCTAAGGCCTATGCTGGCCATTTGGTGCAGGTGGAAGTAGAGGTCGACACCCTTGAGCAATTCAGGGAAGCACTCAAGGCTACCCCTGATGTGGTGCTTTTGGATAATATGACAAATGCACAACTTAAAGAGGCTGTGGAACTCAACAAACAGGACAATTCTGGCAGCGTAAGACTGGAAGCATCTGGTAATGTCAACATTGACACGATCCAGGCCATCGCGGAAACAGGTGTGGATTACATCTCGACATCGAAGATCACCATGGCCGCACCAACGCTTGATGTTGGTCTGGATATATCGATCCGATAATCAACCGGAACCGAGTTCTGTAAACCGTCAGGCTGCTTCGGCAAACCTGAATTGGTTCTTCCCTTTTTCTTTAGCAAGATAGAGCGCTTTGTCAGCTTCATCGATGTATTCCTGTGGTGATGTTAATGCGCCTTCAAACACGCGAATACCTATGGAGGCACCAATCTGTATTTGGCGTCCTTCGAGGTGAAACGGTCTGCAAATGCTCGCAAGCAACTCTCCCGCAACCCGTTCAGCAATCCTCTCCGGTTGCATGGCTTCAATCAGAATAATGAACTCGTCTCCGCCCACCCTCGCAATCAAGTCGTCCTGTCGAACACAAGCTCGCAACCGTTTGGCTACATGCACAAGCAGGAGGTCTCCTATTTGGTGACCATGAGTATCGTTCACAGGCTTGAAATCATCCAAATCCAGGCACAAAATTGCGCCGGACACTGCCTCCTTATCCTGAAGCGCTTCCAAAGCACCGTCCAGTTTTCTTCTGTTGGCCAGGGAGGTAAGCGGATCATGAAATGCCAGGTGCTGGATTCTCTGGATTTCGGTCACATCTTCAGTGGTCGAGACCACACTTCCGTCGGGCATGTTTTTACGTCGGATTGAATAGATTTGACCGTCTTCGGTTTGATGCACGGTTGATGCGATATCGCTTTCCGTTCCGTTTGCCCACTGGAGATTTGGAGTGTCGTTTGCTGCCGACAAAGGATTGATCAATTGCAAGGGCCCATCGAAATCCTCGATGCTCGTGCCGATACGGATATCATCTTCCTTGATCCTGTAGAGCCTTCTGAACATGCTGTTAAAGACTGCCAATCTTCTTTGCTTGTCCACCAATGCAACGCCCTGTGGCAGGTGTTCAACCACAGAGTCTATTTGCAAAAGCAAACCCCGAGCCCACCACGCACCAAAGGCAAGACAGGCGGTAAACGCTGTCAGTGCAAACACTTTCTCGATCTCGGCACCTATGAGTATTTTCGTGGTCACGAGAAACTCGGCATAACTTGACGTCAACATCGCATTTCCATCGATCCAAGTTGCCGCGAAAACCAATGAAAGGCTTCCCAGCACGGCTGAGCACCCGGTCGCTATGATGGGATACGGGTGAAATCGCAATGATCGCGTCGCGACAATTGCAAACAGGAGGAAATATGACGGTGACTTGAGAATGCTCCCAGCTGGCAACGCATAGGCGTATTGATAACTCCAGATCAAAAAGAGGAAGAGAACAACCTCAAAAATTCCGAGCGCAAGAAGCGTTTTTTCCGGCAATATATCCCTACTCGCAACGAAGACCCGAAAATAGGAACTCAAAATCAAAGAACCCAATATGGTGATGGTAAGCGGGTTGCCAAACGAAAGGTCAGATTTCAAACTTGAGATTACATGGAACGACAAAACAAACAGCGCTATTATCGCTTGCGCAACAGCCATGGAGCGTTCTCCCTGCTGATCATATGAATTCAGCACGAGACCCGTTGTCTTGCTCATCTCTCTACACTGGGTTTTAAAACTCATAATTTTTCAATCTGTTATTCGCACCTTTCAGACGGAACCAACGACACAATTTGACCAACGGAACTAAACCTCAACTTTCGCTTTTATGCACAGATTCACCCCTCATATTTTATGGGTGTTCGTAAACGCCTTGTTTCGCTTTTGCAGACTTGCCGTTATCGAAATTTCCTGACATCGTCGCATTTGATCACAAGGGGAACTTCAATGTCAGACGCACTTACTTCCAAAGCCAAGCTCATCATTTTTTGTGGCTGCGCCATTGCGTTGCTGGCATTTGGTCCGCGGTCTGCGATGGGCTTTTTCCAACAACCAATTCTGGACTCTACCGGATGGGGAAGCGCTACCTTTGGTCTGGCGATTGCCATTCAAAACCTTGCATGGGGCATTGGACAGCCCATCTTTGGTGCGCTTGCCGACCGATATGGTGCGTATAAATCCCTTGCTGCCGGCGGCATTATCTATGCGCTGGGACTTTATATGATGGGAACTGCGGAAGCGCCAATCTGGTTGCATGTTGGTGGAGGGATTTTGGTTGGCCTGGGCGTGGCAGCTGGATCGTTTGGTATTATTCTTTCGGTTTTCGCACGCAACGTGAACCCGGAACAACGCAGCCTGGTTTTTGGTATGGGTACTGCGGCAGGTTCCGCTGGCATGTTCTTATTCTCCCCTCTTTCGGTAAAACTCATCAGTGAATATGGATGGTCCAGTTCGCTACTCATTATGTCTGCATTGATGCTACTAATCCCACTGCTTGCCATCCCTTTAAGAGGTAATGCGGAAAGTGCCACAGTTGCCATAGACAACATGAACCAAACCATTGCGGACGCGCTTCGCGAAGCCATGGGACATAAGTCTTACCTGCTATTGATAAGCGGATTTTTTGTGTGCGGCTTTCAGGTTGCTTTCATTACGGCACATTTCCCCAAATACATTGCAGACTTGGGCATGGATATCGACTTGGCCGGGTTTTCCGTTGCGGGTTGGGCAATCGCATTAATAGGTTTGTTTAACATTCTGGGATCATTGGCCTCTGGCGTGTTGGGACAAAAATATTCAAAGCCGATGATGCTGTCGTATTTGTATATCGGGAGGTCAATTGCGGTAACCGCATTTTTGCTTCTCCCCCAGACGCCAACAAGCATCATCATTTTCTCAATTGTTATGGGTGTTCTTTGGCTTTCGACTGTTGCCCCTACCAATGCGCTTGTTGCAGTAATGTTTGGTACACGTCACCTTGGCATGCTTGGCGGTATTGTCTTTTTCTCTCACCAGATTGGGTCTTTTCTGGGCGTATATATCGGCGGGTATCTTCGCGACGTGTATGGCAGCTATGACATCGTTTGGTGGCTTGGCGTCGCGCTTGGTATTTTCGCAGCAATTGTGCATTGGCCAATCCAGGAAAAACCGGTCATCAGACAGGCTGAGGCTTAGACTTACCGATCCATCGGGTCATAAATCGCACAGGTCTCCGTTCCATGCGCGAGTAGTTTACCGTCTTCAGTTTTGAGAGTTGCCTCACAGGTTGCAAGTTTGCGCCCCATATGCACCACATTGGCCTCGGCAAACACAACACCTGTTTTGTCTGTGATTGCGCGCACCAGATGCACTTTATACTCGGCAGTGGTGTAAGCCATACCAATGGGAACCTTCGTCCACACACAACAGCCCAGCGCTGAATCCAAAATGGTTCCTGCCCAGCCCCCATGAACAACACCAGCAGGGTTATAATGCTCAAGAAGCGGCTCACCACGGAAAACCACCCTTCCCTCTTCTGCATGGTACATTCGAAAATTCATCAGTTTTGACATGGGAGGTGGTGGCAACTCGCCCGCTATCATCCGTTTGCAAAGGTCAAGACCCGATGTCGTCATAAGAACTTCCGGCTTGAGATGTCCAAAACCGTTTTTCTGGTCGATCCAAACAACTTCATCACTCATGGGCTACTCCTTTGCCAAAGCGCGGACAAAACTTGCTCTTTCATCAGGTGGTTTTATGCCCCGAGGGCCGTAAATATGTCGATCAAAAAAGAAGCCGCTGAGTGCAAATCCATTGTTTATCTGCACACGGTCAGGAACCTTTCCCCACTCGGCGTCGTGCCGATTTAAAAACGGTGGTAGCGCCAGCATCTTATCGGCCCATGGTTTGCCAGCATCGCGGCTGACCGCACGCCCGGATTTCGGCGATACATAAGCCAAGTTACGGCTTTGCCCTGTTGAAGCGCAAGCCTCCAAATCAAGGCCAAAACCGAGTTCATCCAATAGTGCCAGTTCAAACCGCACCATGAGACTGGCAGCAATGTCCGGATGTTCAAGGTTTTCAACCAAAACACGCGATGCCCTGTATAAGCCCGGATGCGGATCACGCTCGGGCAACAGGCGCAGGTGAGAGGCCAACGTCTGAACACCGAAAATAGCAGTAGGAGCAACCATCAAGTCGGCAGCAAAAAGATCGGTCCCCTCCAGAGTAAACGTACCTAAATGATCTTCGAGTCTGGCATGCCAATTGGCTCTAACGAAATTGCCAGCCTGCAATAC
>ENA-OUOG01005088-OUOG01005088.1-marine-metagenome-genome-assembly--contig:-NODE-5088-length-10887-cov-6.126364_pt1 | contig 10887 bp, 5 predicted proteins | sample MGYA00248635_ERZ508505 | MGnify/ENA primary metagenome ERZ508505 (study PRJEB26176, sample SAMN06267871) | marine metagenome | isolation source: Saanich Inlet, British Columbia, Canada | place: Pacific...
CCGTGTGCGCGCCGTGCGCGCCGTGCGCGGCGGGCGCGTGTCCCGACGCGCCGGCGTGCGACGACGACGAAGACCGCCCGGCGAACGCTTCGCAGGGCGAGCCGCCGACGTGCCCCGCGTGCGACGCGTGTCCCGCGTGCGCGGAGGAAGGCGAGCCGTGTCCGAAGCACGACCCGTGCCCGAGGAGTAGGTAGCGACGCGTCAATAGAGCACGAACATCACGCGTAGCTACAGTCGAAGAAAAGCGCTGAAGTCGCGTTTTCGTCTCGAGGATCGACGAGCGCCGTCTCTCTACTCGCCCGAAGAGTCATCGTAGTCTTCGTCTCGGTTGCTCAGGACGACCCGGAAATCGTCGAACGCGGGATCGTCCGGGGTCCAGCGCCCGGCGCCCATCATCAGCCTGCGCTCGCGCGTGTCCTCCAGCGCGATCTGCGCCGCCTCGGGAAGGTCGCAGTGCCGCGGCGAGGGCTCATCCGCGTCCGCCAGCTCCCTCGCGAGCTGCGTCAAGGACTTCTCCTCGGCGTCGTCGGCGAAGAGCTTGCTCCACGCCGGAGACGAGAGGTACCGCGACGCTTTCGTCAACACCACGCAGACGCAGTCGTGCTTGTCGTCTCCTTCGTCTTTGGACGACCACCGGTCGATGGTCCACACGGTATCCCCCGCGACGCAGGGAAGAGATAACGCGCCGCCGACGTTTGTCGCGTCGCGTTTGAGTGTTGCTTTTTCGTCGACAGTGGTACTCGCGTCGGGCGCGCCCTCGAGCGTCGCGTCCTCGTCGGTGATTTTCAGCGTCCCGTCTTGGGAAACGCCGTACCACTTGGCCTTGGTCTTCTCGGGGACGACCCGCACGTGCAGGCTGCGCACCTCGGACGCGACGCGCACGCGCGACGCGGGCGTGCCTCGGGGGATGGCGACCCGCACGAACACGCTCTGCGTGTCCTGGTCCCACGACACCACGCGCAGCGGCGTGGTTTCGCTTCGCAGCGGCGTCGCCGGGGGCGAGGACGCGACGGGTTTCGGTTTCGGCGGTGAGGCGACGTTTGGAGGCGACGCGACCGCCTCGGGCTGTTCGCGCGCGGCTCGCGGAGAAGAGGGGGGGGGGGAGGGCGAGCGGGGCTCGCGAGGCGCGAGGGACCTGCCGCGCGCGAGCCTGAACAACGCACTATCACGCGTGGACATCAGGCTCGAGGGACGAGGTCGACCGCGCGTGTGCGTCTGCCGAGCTTCCGACTTTTTTGCGCTTTTGCTTTTTGGCGTGGCATCACGCCCTGCGTTGTTTGTGTAGCTTCGGTATTCGAAACCGGCGTTGAACGCACATCGGGCCGCGCGTCCTCCGGGACAACGCGACCTCCCGCCGCGCTCGCCGCGTGTCACGTTCGAGTGGCGCGTGCGTCGAGCCGACGCGATGAAAGCCGTCTCGCCGAACGTCATGCCCAAGGGCGGGGAGCCTCGCGTTCCCGGGCCCGCGGACGTCGCCGGGGTGAAATCGAACGCCAGCGTCTTCGCGCAGCGGCACAAAGAAACGCGGCCCGCGTGGTTGGAGGCGTGCGAGCTCGCGCGACGCGCCGGGGACGACCTCGAGAGGCTGGCGGACCGACTCGCGGGAGTGACGGGTACGTGTGGTGGACGATGCTCCCGACGGTCGAGCGTCGCGAACCGCGAGGACGCGCGAAGCCGACGCGTGCCGTTTCGGGACGGATTGGTTTCTCCATCGCCGAATCGAATTGTTGCTTTTCTCGGACGCGACTGACGCCTCTCCCCCCGCCATCCTCGCGTGACAGACGCCTCGTCCGAGACGGAGGGCACGCTCGTCTCCGCGCTGCGCCTATACAGCGCCGCGAAAGCCTCCGCGGAGGCGGGAAGACACGACGTCGCCGTCGAGACCTTCGCGGAGGTGCGCATCCCCCGCTCATCTCTCGACTCGCGCCACGTACGGCAAAGCACGAAAACGCGAGTGATTGGCTCGCCGATGCCAGACTGACGACTGACTGACAAATCCAAACTCCTCGCTCCGGTCCAAAAAAAAAAAAAAAAAACAAGGCGTTGCGCCACGCCGTGCTCGCCTGGAACGACGCGCAGGTATCTTCTTCTCTGCAGGTGGCGAAGGCGCTTCGGTTGGAGCTCAAGAAGACCGAGTCGGACGCGTCGAGCGTGCTTGTGCAGGCGCACAGGCGCGTCGCCGGCGCGACGCTTTCGGCGCGCGGCATGTCGCATCTGGCGCTCGGCAACCTGTGGCTGGCGTCTTTGGACGGCGAAGCCGCCTGCGACGCCGCGCCGGAGCTTGCGCTGGTGCACGTGCGCCTCGGGGAGATCTACGAGGCGTGCGGGGGCAGGGACGGCGCCGTGCGTTCGTTCCAGAGGGCAGCCGCGCTGGCGCCCACCTCCATCGCCATCTCCAAGCGGCTGGAGGACGCGCGCGCCGCGCCGGCGGCGCCGACGCCTCGCGGGGGCTGGGGCGGCGACGGCGTCTTCGCGTCTTCTCCCGGCGGCGCGGAGAGCAAGGCGGTGGGCACGTTCGACGTGTCTCTGGACGCGATGGACGCGGCGTGGGAGGCGACCGGCTTAACGCACATCAAGGCGTGCGAGTGGTACGATCTGCGCAGAAAGGCGTGCCCGCACGGCGTGACGCTCTCGCCCGCGGACGAAGTCGCCGGGTGCGCGTTGTTCGACGCGGCGCTCTTCGACGCGGAGTCGTCGGAGTCGAAAAAAAACTCTAAAAAAAACGCCAAGGCGAACCGGAATGCTCTGAAGAACCTGCGCGACCCTTTGGCGCACGCCGTGCCGAACACGAAGTACGCGGAGAAGGAGCTCTTCGCGGAAAGAGCGATGTCTCTGTACGCGAAGAAGCGCGCGAGCGGGAGCGCGCTCCCCGACGGAAGCACGTGGTTGGACCTCGCGTTCGAGGCTGTGAACATCGACGCGCTCGATTCTGGTGAGCAGGTGCGTATATGCGTGTGCATGGGCAACATCTTCGCGTGGTGCGCGGACTTCTCCGGCGCGGACGAGCTGTACAGCTTCGCGCTGGAGATTGACGACGCCGAGACACCGGGGGGGGCGCTCGCCGGATGGCGCCCGGCGCTGCTCGCCAACCGCGCCCTGTGCAAGCTGCGCCTGGGCCAGCCCGCGGACGCCGCCATCGACGCCGAGGCGTGCCTGCGCGAGGCCGGCCCTTCGTGGGGCGTCGGGCTCTGCCGCATGGGGCAGGTGATGTGCGCGATGGGCGCCTGGGCCAAGGCGGAGCAGACCTTCCGCGCCGCGCACCGGCGCTGCGGCAAAGCGAGGCAAAGCGGCGCCAAACGTTTAGACAACAAAGGAAACGCGCCCGCGCCGTTTGCGCCCCTCGAGCTCGAGGTGAAGATTGCGCTCGCCGACTCGGCGGGGATGGGCCTTCCCGCGGCGCGCGAGGCGGGCGAGAAGGCCGTGGACGCCGTGCGCGCGGCGCGAGAGCTCGAGCAAGTGGGGGAGCTCTTCGACCACATGGACGCCGTCGTGCAACTAAACGCGCTGGAGCCGGATGCCGACGTGCCTCCCATCCCGGGGCCGACGCCGAGGTTCATGGCTGCCGCGACTGTCGGGGAAGAAGACGACGACCTGGCGCCTTTGCTGGGCGAGCTTCCCGAGGTGGCGCCCGGGCTGAGGCCCGGGAAGGTGCAGCTTATTGGCGGCGACGGGCGGAGCCTCTCCGAGGCGCTCAGCGAGCTGGACGGCGAGCGCAGAGCGGGAGGCTCCGCGGCGTTCTCCGGGGACTCGGTGGAGAAGACGGCCAAAAAAAACGATCGCGGCGGCCAAAAAAAACGATCGCGCGAGAGCTTGACGGGCCAGGAGGCGGACTCGGCGGCGGCGGCGGTGGCTGGCCTGACTGTTTCCGACGAGGAGGGAGACACGCCCACCGCGCAGAAGGTGAAGACCAGGGGGTGCAGCGCCGGGTGCGGCGACTTCTTCAGCTGGGCGAGCGGGGGGTTGTTCGGGACGCCCGCCGAAGGTGACGCGGCGCCGAGAGACGAAAAGAAGGAGACTGACGACGCCTTCGACGCGGGCGTCGCCGAGGAGCTCGCGTCGTCGGTGAAGGCGGCGAAGAACAAGGAGTGATGCCTTGAGTTTCTCTAACTCCACGCTTCGCGGCGGTGAAAGTGTATCTGTACGTGTAGACTACTTCCTGTACGTCGTAGACTTAGTGAGCGAATAATCTACCTGAACTGCGTTCGAACCGCGGCTCTCGATTTGTGCACCTCGTGCCTCGCGCTCTTCACCAGAGACCGCGCGCGCTTATACTCGGCAGCGGTCTCCTTCCACACGCGGTTCGCGTGTTCCAGGTTCTTCTTCGCCGCGTGGTACCGCCTGTTGCGGTCCTTCCGGGTCGCCGTCTTGTCCTTCGCGAAGCGCGCGTCAATCGCGCAGCGCACCGAGCGCCACTGCTTCGCGGACAAAACGAGGACATCGTCGCCGTCGTCGTCGTCGTCGCCGTCGTCGCCGTCGTCGCCGTCCGCGTTTCCCCACACGCGCACGTCGCCTTCGACGTCCCAGCCCCCACCCAAAAGCGTATCGCTTCCCAAAGACATGCACCCCTCGAACACGGCGCGCGCGTGTTTCCAGTCGGTCCGGCCGAGAGGCGCGCCGAGGTACTCGAGGAGCAGAGAAAGGTTCGCGCACGCCGCGGAGGTGGCACCGCGCACGTACGTCCCCTCCGCGAAAGGCGTCTCTTCTTTTTCTTTTCGTTTCGTCGTTTCCGAGTCGTTCAAGAGGCTCTCGTCGAACCTGCGCCACCGCTCGGCTTCGCGGAAGAGCTCGGCGCGCGCGGCGGCGAGCGCGTCGCGTCGCGCGGCGGCGACGACGCGCGCCACCGCTTTCGCCGCCGGCGAATCTTCCAAGTCTGCTCCGCGTAACGAGGCGTGCACGGTGGTGAGCTTCGTTTCGACTCTTCCTCGCCACCGCTCGGCGACTCTAGACGCGGCTCTGAGCTCGGCGTGGGTCATCGTACGCGACAGGCCGTCGTCGGCGACGGCGAGCCAGAGCGCGAACAGAACCATCGAGGGATCCATCGCGGGGTGCCTCTGCGCCAGCGTTTGGAGACCCGCGTGGACGCGCGGACGCGCGGACGCGGCGTCGCAGAAGGAGGAAAACGCGTTCACGCGCCAATCCTCGCCGGTTGAGAGATGCGAGAGGTGCGACGTGACCGCGCCGTCCCCGGCGGAGGAGGATGTCGAGCACGTCTCCCCGCGGGTCGGCGCGGACGGGCCGCCGCCGACCGCCGCTCGATAATTCGAGGAAACCCGACGCGCGGGGACCGAGCGCGCGTCGCGGGCGCGCGGGGGGGAGGGGCGCGGCGCGGGCGCGAGCACCGCTTTCGGATGCGCGCACATCACGGCACGCATGTCGCCTCGAACCCCTCGCGTCAGCGGCGTGCTCTGAAGTGGGAGGTGTGGGTAGACTTTCGCCGGGAAAACAGCAGACGTGAGCGTCTCGAGGAAATCGGTCGAGCAGCTTTCAAACTCTCGGACTCGCAGGCGACAGATGAAGCCAGATCTGAGGCGCGCGACGGGGTCGGTAGGCCTGGGGTGTGAAGACCCATCCCGGCCCGGGGTGACGCCATGCGCCCCAAACCCATCGTGCGGCTTTCCCCGGATGTGGTCAACCGCGTCGCCGCCGGCGAGGTGATCCACCGCCCCGCCTCCGCGTTGAAGGAGATGCTGGAGAACTCCCTCGACGCGGGGTCGAGGTCGATCACGGTCACCGTGCGCGACGGCGGGAACAAGCTGCTGCAGGTCACGGACGACGGGTGCGGGATCCGCGACGAGGACCTGCCCATTTTGTGCGAGCGCCACACGACGTCCAAGCTGCGCACGTTCGAGGACCTCGACGCGGTCGCGACGTTCGGGTTCCGGGGCGAGGCGCTGGCGAGCATGAGCTTCGTCGCCAACCTCACCGTCACCACCATGACCGCCGACGCCGCGCACGCCACGAGGGCGGCGTACGCGGACGGGAAGATCACCTCAGAGGGCGCTCAACCCACCGCGGGCGTCCCCGGCACGACCATATGTATCGAGAACCTCTTCTACAACGTGCCCACGCGAAGACGCGCGTTGAAAAGCGCGTCGGAGGAATTCGCGCGCGTGTTAGAGACGACGCAACGCTACGCGGCGTCGCGGCCGGATGTCGCGTTTTGCGTGCGGAAACTGGGAGACGCGCGACCGGCGCTGCGATGCCCCGCGGTGCCGTCGTTTACTTTATTAGGTTCCGGGTTCGGTTCGGCTGAGAACGGGGTATCTATCCGCGAGACTACTCGCGATACGCAATTAGAACCTTCGTCGCAAAACGCGCGGCTCGACCGCCTGCGCGCGGTGTACGGCGATACGACGGCGAAGTGCCTCGCGCCGCTTTTCTTTTCCGCGGGCGGCTGGACGCCGAACGACGAGAGCGCTCTCGAACACACACAGAGCTCCGCCGTGTCCCCGATCCGGTTCGCCGTGGACGCGCTGGTGAGCACCCCGAGTTACCGCTCGAGAAAAACGACGTTCGTGCTGTTCATCAACGAGCGGCTCGTGGAGTGTTTCGCGCTTCGGCGCGCGTGCGAAAACGCGTACGCCTCGGTACTACCGAAATCGGAACGACCGTTTCTTTTCGTCTCTTTACGCCTGCCTCGCGAAACCGTCGACGTCAACGTGCACCCCACGAAGCGAGAGGTGCGGTTCCTGCACCAGGACGAGATCGTCGAGAAAATCGCACAAGCGCTCGTCGGAGTGTTGGAGCGAAACAACGACGCGCGAACGTTCGCGGCGCGCGTCGTGAGTAATGATTTGGAAATAATCGAGGGTGAAAAGACGGCGCCGCTAAAAAACGGAGACGAGAAAGAGACGGACACTCCGAAACGAGCGAAACTTTCTAAACCTCGAGAGGACTCGCCGACGGACCCGGATTCGCAGTTCGGAAGGAAGCGCCCGAAGACGACGACGCGCGATTTGGTGGCGAGGGACCACAAGCTCGTGCGGGTGGACGCGAATCAGGCGGCGGGGAGCCTGGATGCGTTTTTCCACCGGAAAACGAAAACGCCGAATAATACGAATAACACTCCCCTCGACGACGCGTCGGATCCTCCCGCGCGCGCCGTACGCGAAGCGGCGGGATCTGAGACGGTCTCAGATGTCGTGTGCGAACGGGACGGCGCGGTCGGGCCCGTGAAAGAAGGAGAAAAAAAATCGGGGCCGTCGACGTCGCGCCCCGAACCGGCGGAGCCCGAACGGGCGGAGGCGTTGGCGTTCGCGACCGCCGCCGCCGCCGCGGACGGCGAGACCTCCCCTCTGAGTTCGGTGCGCGAGCTGTGGGGCGAGATCAAAACGCACGCGCACGCGGGCTTGACGCGTATGGCGCGGAACATGGTTCTCGTGGGTCCGTGCGACGTGACCGATCCGTGCGGGTTGTGGCTCGTTCAGCACGCCACGAAGCTGCACGCGATTTCGTTCCACAAAATGGCGCGCGAGTTTTTCTCACAACGCGTCGTCGCGCGGTTCGGCGCGCACGCAATCGCGCGGCTCGCCGAGAGCGCGCCGATCGGAGAGTTGATCGCGATGGCGCTCTGGAGCGAGATGGTGGAAGACGACGACGACGAAAACGACGACGACGAAAACGAAAACGACGACGACGAAACAAAAAACGCCACGTTCGTGGATGACCCGCGCGTCGCGCGCGCCGCCGACGCGGCGCGCGCGTTGCTCGCTGAGAAGGCTCCGATGCTTCGCGAGTACTTCGGCGTGGACATCGACGAGGCGAGCGGCTCGCTTTCGGGTCTGCCGGTTTTGGTGGAGGGGTTCGAACCCGACCTTTCTTTGCTTCCCGAATTTGTGTTCGCGCTCGCGCACGAGGTGGACTGGACCGAGGAGAAGGCGTGTTTCCGGACCGTCGCCGACGCGCTCGCGACGTTTTACGCCGGCGGATCTTTGGATCCGGGGGAGGGCCATGTAACGTCTTCGACTCGCGACGAGTTCGTGGAAAACGCGCCGTGCGCGGAGGACGACGAGCCCGAGCGCGTTCGTTCGATCAGGCAGTTCGTGTTCCCCGCGATGCGCCGGTGCTTGCACCCCAGCAAGGTCTCCGCGGTCCAGGGGGTCGCGACGCAGGTGGCGAGCCTGGAACAGCTCTACCGCGTGTTCGAGAGGTGTTGAGTTTCGAACGCGTCGACTCTGTAAAAAAAGAATTTTTCACACCACGTTGTTGACTTTCGTTACGAGGGTCGCGTCCTTGACTGGCGCGCATACAAACCGAAGGCGTTTCGCAGTTTCGCGATCCCTTCAAACTTATCGCCCCGCTTCTTCTTATCTGCAGGCTTTTTTCTTCTCGCGTACCGATCGTCGTGGTGACGTCACTGCTCCCGACGCGCGGTTCGATGCTTCGGGTCACCCCGCTCACCAGGCGAGTCACCGTTCCACACCTCCGCCTCACCTCCTCCCCCCGGGCGCGGCAGCTCGTCTCCGCGTTCTCCAGCCTCGCGGTCCGCGCGCAGCCCAGGCGCCTTTCTTCCGCCACCCCCGCGACCGCGCGCCTCCTCCGCGGATCCGCGTCTCGCGCGAGCGCCGACGCCGGGGAGACCGCCGTCGTCGCCGAGGGGGCCGAGGGCGAGAGCCCGGCCGCCTCGCCCGCCATGGCCGGCGACGGCTGCGCGAAGCTCGCGGCGCTCCGCGCGCGCATGGCCGCGGCTTCCGTGGATGCGTTCGTGGTCCCGTCGCAGGATCCGCACTTCTCGGAGTACGTGCCCACGTGCTTCGAGCGGCGCGCGTGGATCAGCGGCTTCACCGGCTCCGCGGGCACCGCCGTGGTCACCGCACGCGAGGCGTTGCTGTGGACGGACGGGCGCTACTTCCTGCAGGCGTCGCAGGAGCTCTCCTCCGAGTGGACGCTCATGAAGGGCGGCCAGCCCGGCGTCCCGGAGCCCAAGCAGTGGCTCGCCGAAAAACTCCCATCCGGCGCGAAAGTCGGCGTAGACGCGTCCGTGCACTCCCTGAACGAGGCGCGCGCGATGCGCGACGTTTTCGCGAAGCACGGCGTCGCGTTGGAGTGTCTCGCCACCAACCCCGTGGACGAGGCGTGGGGCGACGCGCGCCCCCCTTTCCCTACGGCGCCGCTGCGCGCGCACCCCGCCGAGTGGGCTGGAAAAACCGCCGCCGAGAAGATCGCGCAGTGCCGCGCCGCGTTGGCGGAGAAGGACGCCGACGCGCTCGTCGTGTCCCCCCTGGACGAAGTCGCGTGGCTGTTCAACGTGCGAGGCAACGACCTGGACTTCAACCCGGTGGCGCTCGGGTACGGGCTCATCACGCAAAAGAACGCGACTCTGTACGTGGACCAGTCGAAGGTTTCCGACGAGTTGCGCGCCGAGTTGAAAAAAGAGGGCGTCGACGTCGCGAAGTACGAGCAATGCGTTTCCGACGTCAAGGCGCTCGCCGCGTCGGGGAAGTCGCTGTGGGTGGACCCCGAGAAGGTCTCCGCGGCGCTCGTGGCCGCTGCGGAGGACGCCGCGGCGGACGCGCCTTCTTCGGCGAAGAAGGCGAAGACGGAGGCGGGTGGCGACAAAAAGACGCGGGGCGCAAAAAAAGCCGTCGTCGAGGGCGCGTCGCCGATTCCGCTCGCCAAGGCGATCAAGAACGACGCCGAGATCGCCGGCATGGTGGAGGCGCACCTGCGCGACGGCGTCGCGATGGCTTCCTTCTGGTGCTGGCTGGATAAGCAGGCGCGCGAGGGCAAGACGCACTCCGAGTTTGACATCGGCGAGGTTGTGCGTTCGTTCCGCGCGAAGCAAGTTGGTTTCTCGGAGGAGTCGTTCGCGACCATCGCGGGCGAAGGGCCCCACGGCGCGATCATCCACTACCGCGCCTCGCGCGAGAGCGCGCGCGTCGTCGGGTCGGACTCGCTGCTTCTTTGCGACAGCGGCGGGCAGTACGAGTGCGGCACCACGGACGTGACGCGGACGCACCACACCGGATCGCCCACCGCGTTCCAGAAGGACGCGTACACGCGCGTTTTGCAGGGGCACATCGCGCTCGCGTCGGCGCGCTTTCCGGAGGACACCTCCGGGTTTGTCCTCGACGTGTTTGCGCGCTCGCACTTGTGGGCGGAGGGGCTGGACTACCGGCACGGCACGGGCCACGGCGTGGGCGCGGCTCTGAACGTGCACGAGGGCCCGCAGAGTATTTCACCCCGTTTCGGGAACCCGACGCCGCTCAGGCCGGGCATGGTGCTGAGCAACGAGCCGGGGTACTACGAGGACGGCGCGGACGGGTTTGGCATCCGCATCGAGAATTTGTTGGTCGTGCGCGAAGCCGCGACTTCTCACGCGTTCGGCGACAAGAAGTACCTCGAGTTTTACCCCCTGACGCTCATCCCGATCCAGAAGAAGCTCATCGACTGGAGCCTGATGGCCCCGAAGGACGTCGCGTGGCTCAACGAGTACCACGCGCAGGTCTGGGACAAGGTGTCGCCGCGCGTCGAGGATGAGGAAACCAAAACGTGGCTGCGGGACGCCACAAAGCCGGTGACGGTGCGTTCGTTCGCGGTTGTCTCGGAGTGAGCTCCGAGACGCGTCGAGGGGGGCGCGACTACAAACATTAGTCGCGTCGGATGATACAAATAAAAGGGGTTTTTTCTCAATGCTTATCGATTCGCAGTTACAAAAAAGTGAGCTTTCTCGTCAACTCTCGCCTTGAAAAGGGAAACCGATTACTTGTCAGCCTTGAACGCGACCTTGGTGATCTTGCCGAGCATGACCGCGGTGTTGCCGTCGAGGAAGGCGATGCGGGAGAGGCCCTCGCACGACTTGAACTGGTCGACCACGAAGGGGTGCTGGGGCTCGAAGACCGCCTCGGCGACCTCGTTGGACTTGAGCGCCATGGGGGACTCGAGCTT
>ENA-OUOG01005095-OUOG01005095.1-marine-metagenome-genome-assembly--contig:-NODE-5095-length-10879-cov-4.425014_pt1 | contig 10879 bp, 21 predicted proteins | sample MGYA00248635_ERZ508505 | MGnify/ENA primary metagenome ERZ508505 (study PRJEB26176, sample SAMN06267871) | marine metagenome | isolation source: Saanich Inlet, British Columbia, Canada | place: Pacific...
AACAAGGTAGAGCTATTGGCAATGCCTAGGATCAATACTGTAGAAGGATTAACTGATGATCATATTCAGAAATGGGGATGGAATGTTAACGAGAAAGGATGGGTAAACTTCCCAGACTATCAAACAAGAGTTTACAAGAACGATCCAAGGATTAGATGGCACGGTAAGGTTCATGAGAAGATTATCGGACATGCAACCTTTGCAGCAATGCCAGCAGAGAGAGAGTGGTGCATACTTCACCACAAAGAGATAGATAGACAAGAGAAGCAAAACAATTATTATGCAACGATATAGTGTAGGAGTTATAGGACACGGCTTTGTAGGTGAGGCACAATCATTTGCCTTCAGTCCAATAGCAGACGTAAAGGTTTATGACATCGATCCCTTAAAAGCTAACTCAACCTTAGAAGAAGTTTATGAATGTGACTTTGTATTTGTTGCAGTACCTACACCAATGTATATGGATGGTACACAAGACATGAGCTACATTGCTAGAGTATTCGAACAAGCCATCCCAGGTCCTATCTTTATAGTAAAGTCAACAGTGTTGCCAGGTACTACAGCTAAGCTGCAGAAGCTTTACCCAGGTTTAGATATTGTATTCTGTCCAGAGTTTCTAACTCAGCGTACTGCTAAGTTGGATATGCTAACACAAGCTCGTATCATCCTTGGAGGTGATAAGATGTTAACAGAGAGAGTAGAAGAATTGTTCGCAGCTAGATTCATGAACAGGAACATCATACACACAGACTCAACAACAGCAGAGCTGATTAAGTATATGAACAATTCATTCTTTGCTACAAAGGTATCAATCATGAATGAGTTCAAAAGACTATCAGATGCTTTAGGAGCTAACTGGGAGGATGCTTTGTATGGGTTTGCCTCTGACTGTAGGATAGGAGATAGTCACTTACATGTACCAGGACCAGATGGTAAAGCTGGGTACGGTGGAGTATGTTTCCCTAAAGATGTAAATGCTATTGCAGGTTTAGCAAGAAGTTTAGATGTACCACTCAATACAATTGAGGCTGGTTGGAAGACTAACCTAGAGGTAAGACCTGAGCAAGATTGGATGGACTTAGGAGAAGGTAAAGCAGTAACAAAATAATGGAACAGCAGATATTTCAATGTTATGCTTCTGAACCAATGGAAGAGCACTTTGCTTCTGGGTTTAGGTCTAGATGGAATCTGACACATTATCAGGACCCGTATGCTCCAACAGTAATGTTTGGATGGTACAACAATACTGTAGATGTGGAATTCTTAAACAACCACAAAGGTCCATTAGTAATGGTCTGGGGAGGAGCTGACATGGAACCACAACGAATGCAGTATCTACGTAATAGACCTAACACCTATCAAATAGGATATGGATGGCAATCAGAATTGCTTTCCTCTTGGAGGATTCCTCATAGATCTTTTATACTTCCTATCAAAGATTATTCTAGATTTACTCCAACACCTTTAGGAGATAAGATATATGTCTACAAAGGGTGGAAGGTAGATAGAGGACAATATTTCAAATGGAGAGAATTTATTCAACCTCTTATTAAGGAATGGGGAGAGGATAGTTTTGTGTTTGGGATGGGTCACGATATTGATTATGTTCATGAAAACTTCTATAAGAAAAGTTTCGTTTACATTAAACCAAATCAAAGAGGAGGTTCAACGGGAATGTGGGAACTTGGTTACATGGGAAGAAAGACTATCGCTCAGAATCAAGGAGGAGCTCCTAATGTACTTGAGTTTACTAATATCAGACATATTGCTGAGTTGATTAATCAAGAAGCAAAGAAGATTGGAACCATCCAGCAAGTGGTAGCAAATCAAGTAGAAGCATATATGATGAACACATCAGAGTGGTTAAATCTTAAATGGTGGCAAGATGCATAATATACAAGCAGAAGAGCTTATCATAGGCACTAATACTTACATATCTCCATCAGCAGTTATTAGAGGAATCGATGGAAAAGCAAAACGCGTAGTACTTGGGGACAATACCTATATTGGAGATAGCGTTCAAATTATAGTAGATGACTTTGAAATAGGAGATTATTGTAAAGTACATCACCACACAAACTTCCACGGCTACAAACCTTTAAAGATTGGACACAATGCTTGGATAGGCCAGGGAACTATTATAGATAGTATTGGTGGAACAACTATTGGAAACAACTGTGGAATTGGAGCCTATTCTCAATTGTGGTCTCACATTAAGTATGGAGATGACTTAGAAGGTTGCAACTATAACTCCACAGGAAGTCTTACAGTTGGGAACGACGTTTGGTTTGTAGGTCACTGTATTATTTCTCCTATTAAAGCAGAAGACAGATCGATGGCATTAGTAGGAAGTGTCGTGACTAAGGATATGGAAACCAACCACATCTACGGAGGATCTCCGGCAAAAGACTTGACAGGAAGGATACCTCCACAATTTAGAGAAGTGTCGATTGAAGAGAAGTATCAAAAGATGTTGCAATATTATATAGAAGTAGGATCACCTGATAGCATTGAGATAGTAAGAGATTACTCAGATATAAGAGAAGATAAAAGTTATTTTAATGTAAGCACGAGAACATATACCAAGCGAGGAACGAAGGAAGAGATTGAGTTCATGAAGTACCTATTACCGACAAAAGCAAAATTTACACCAATTTGATATGCCTATACATAAACATAACCCATATAAGATAGTTCAGATGTTTGAAGAGGAGGTAGCTCTTTACACTGGTGCTAAGTATGCAGTATCTGTAGATAGCTGCACTAACGCTCTATTTTTAGTTAGTAAATACTTACAGGTGAAAGAAGTTACCATTCCTTCTAAGACTTACCTATCAGTTCCAATGTCAATCATACACGCAGGTGGTGAACCTATCTTTGATAGAAGAGAGATGACTAACCATTGGACAGGAGTTTATCAACTAAAGCCGTACCCAATTTACGACGCAGCGAAGAGGTTCACATCGGGAATGTACATTTCAGAATCCTTTATGTGTCTAAGCTTTCATATCAAGAAGCTCTTACCAATAGGGAAAGGTGGAATGATACTTACAGACAGCCTTGAAGCAGTACAATGGTTTAAGAAAGCTAGGTACGAAGGCCGTAGTGAGAAGTTCTATAAAGAAGATATGATAGACAGCTTAGGCTGGAATATGTATATGACTCCTCAAGAAGCTGCAGAAGGCTTAGCGTTGATGCAAAACTACCCACAACATCATTCAGATTTGGGTGAGATAAATGGCTATAGAGATCTAACAGAGTTTCCAGTATTCTCTAAATATAAAGTTATTCAATGAAAAGAGTATTAGCAGTATTAGTCAACTATGGTGATGAGCAACTCAACTACTTGGAGCAAGTAGTAAAGTCTCTTAAGAGCTTTGAGAAATATCAAGTATCAGTTATAGTCAATTCAAACATCCCACTAGAGATTGAAGGTATTGATCATGTTAATGTGATTGAGCTGCAAGACTATCAGCTTCTACCTTTAACTTGTAAGCAAGTGTTGTGGCACTACAGAGATCAGTTTGACATCTTTATATTCGGAGAGAACGATCATTTGTTCTTAGAGCACCACATTGATGCATACCTAGAGTATGTAGACATCCTTCCACAAGATAGGATAGCTGGAATGATTCAGTATGAAGAGAATGAAACAGGAAAGTATTATCCTGCCTATCATGCTCACTACGATTGGGATTATGATTCTGTAGAGGAGTATGGTGGTAAGAAGTTTGCACACTTCACAAACATACACCAAGCAACTTTTATTCTAACAAGAGATCAGTTAGAGAGAATAGGAAGCATGCATGACTTTACTCAGTTCTTTGGACCATCTCACTATAGTGTAAAGTGTAAAGTAAATACAGATATCTATCAGTTCTGTGGTATGAAGAAAGTTATTTGCATTAGTGACTTTGATAAGAATCTCATCCACCACTTACCGAATGTGTACATTGACGGAGCAGATGGGTACGTAAAGGATGATGGTACAATAGGGAGGAGAGCTAAGCAAAGGTCTGATAATGATAGAATGCAACAAGCCATAAGTAAATTGCTATGATACATATATTTCAAAGACACTGCAATGTGTCAAGCAACTCAGTAGGAAAGACTAGACCAGAGTGGTTTAGCAGGGAGAAGTGTTTTAAGAATCTATTAGATACAATGGGTGATGAGGTGTCTCTCACTGTAGTGTTCGATGGTACTCCCACAGATCATTTTGTAGAGAAGTATGAAGGCTTTGATCTTGTATCCTTTGAAGGAGGTAACGATGGGCTAAGCTTTCTCAATCTCCTCAACTATGTTGAAGGTTTGGATATAGAAGATGATGACATTGTATATCTTTTAGAAGATGATTACTTACATCAAACCAATTGGCCAAAAGTATTGGAAGAGGGACTATCTCGACCAGGAGTTGAATATGTTACCCTGTATGATCACATGGACAAGTACTTTCTACCCATGTACAACAATCTACAAAGCCAAGTTATTGCTACACCCTCAGCTCATTGGAGAACCTCACCATCAACAACAAACACATATGCTTGTAGGTATGGGACTTTAATTGAGCATATGGATATTCATAGAGAGTATTGTGACCTTGAGAAAGGGTTTACAAGAGATCATGATAAGTTTGTAAGGCTCTGGCAAGAAGGTAGCAACTTGATAACATCCATTCCAGGATACTCAACACACGTAGAGGTAGAATATATGAGTCCAATAGTTGATTGGCAAAAGTATGGAGACATATGATATCAGTAATCATACCAACGTACAAGGAACCTGAATACCTGGACCTGTGCTTACGTTCTGCCTTTGAGGGGCAAGCTAATGAGAATGAGATAATAGTTGTTGTGGACGGCTTTATGGAACTCAATAAGGAAGTTTTAGATAAGTATCCTAAGACAAAAGTATTAGACCTAGGAAGCAATCAAGGATTGTCTGTAGCAACCAATTGGGGAGTGTACAATGCAACCAGTGAGTATGTGTTGGTTGTTAACGATGACAATGTGTTCCCTGAGGGATGGGATGTGGATCTTGAGCCGTACTTGATGAAAGGTAGAGTGGTATCTCCCAATCAAATTGAACCTAACCCATCAATGTTTAAGCAGTTTGATATAAAAAACTTAGGGACAAAACCTGAGGAATTTGATATAAAAACCTTCTGGGAGTATGAAAAAGGCTTAATCAAAGAGAGTGATCAGTCTGGTTCTACATTACCTTTCGCTATGTATAAGTACGATTACCTAGCCGTAGGAGGTTGGGACGTGATGTATCCCTCACCTCATGTTGTAGACTGGGACTTCTTTTTAAAATGTGAATACTTAGGTATGGAAATGTTGAGAGTGTACAAACACTTTTACCACTTTGCAGGAGCAGCAACCAGGAAGACACCTGAGCAGAGTGCACAGTCAACTCAGAAAGAGCAATCAGCTCATCACTTCTTTGCAAACAAGTGGGATGGGTATGCAGAGCACAATCCAAATAACAATTCAAAATTACTTAGCAAGTTTAATTATGGGAAAGATTAACTTCAACGATTTAGAGGACTACCTAAACGATGAGGCCGACTACGAGTTCGTAGAGAAGATCAAGAGCAAGACAAAGAAAACTTCTATTTATAACAATAGAACCGACGAGAAAGAGTTGGATTAATGAAACATTTTTAGTATCTTAAAGATATGAAAGACAACAATACAATCATGGAACAGATACAAAACATCCTACAAGAGGGTGTTGCAGTGAACTTCAACGGACATAAGCTAAAGCTTAACGTAGGAGTCAACGAAGATCCAAACAAGAAAGGTGTGAAGGTTCAGTTCATTCCAGAGACAGATGATATCATCCCTCCAACAGAGAGAAACGATATGGCTATTGATCTTGAGGAGAGATTGAATCAAGGATTAGAGAAATGGGAGCTAAAGGTTGAGAGAGATCGTAACCTAAAAGATAAAAGAATTATTGGCTTCTTTATTTACATAGAGCACTTAGATAGAATCATTCGTAAGGCACTTGGTGCTGTTCCGTCAAAAGAACAGGAAGATGGAGCTTTATAGATTTCATGCAAAGATTGACTCAACTAAAGAAAGCTATAGCAGTGTTCGTGCAAGCTCCAAGATTGAAGCTGTAGAACATTTTGCTAAGATGAAAGACCTCTCGGTAGAGAAGTTCTTAAAGATATATGAAGTATCAGAGGTAGAGTAGATGGCTACAAGCATACATGATTTAATTGAAGGAAAGCTTTCTAAGAAATTAGGAGCTTCCTTTAAGGTTTACTCAAAACAATTAGAAGGTTACGAATTGGATAGAAGAATGTTCATACAGACCATTGAGCTCCTAATAGAGATAGATGAACGTCAGCAGTTCATGATAGAGGAGTTGGGAGTTGATCTAATCACATTCGAAGACAAACACTTTAGAGTTATAGAGAATCTCTTTAATCTATTGTACGCACCAGAGCAGATGAGGTTTATTGAGAAGTACATCTACGATAGACCATCTAAGAAGAAGAAGCGTACGGTAACTTTATTGTACAATGGGGAAGATGAGATGAAGCTTCCTTTCAACACACCAGAAGATCTCTGGGAAATAATTCAAACTTTACAGAGCTAACTGTTGCCTAGTATCTATTTATTGCGTATATTTACACAGTATTAAAAGGTTATAATAATGTTAGTAGCAGAAATGAGAAAATGTATTCATTGTGAGGAAGAGATTCATCCTCTAAGAGTTAAGGTATTACCTCACACAACAACGTGTGTAGGATGTTCAACAGAGTCTCCTAAGCGAGGACGTATCCTCACATTGGGTAGTGGTGATCATACTTACACAGAGATTGAGGTATTGGATGAGGATCAGTACAGAGAAGCTGTACGATTGGAGTTTGGAGATAAGGCTCGTGTAGAGGACTTGGAGTTGCAAGACTACGACACAGATGAGGTTCAGGATGATCCAAATGCATTAAAGGTCAAAGTCACAGAAGCTCTCAAAGGAGAGAAGGTGGATGATGAGGAGGATGAGGATGAAGATGACCTCACCGACTGGGATGCAGTTGATGCAGACTCTGAAGATTTATTAGACGAAGAGGAGTAATGGCTGGTAAGAGAGGTAGACCCCCTAAGCATTTATCAAAGGAGATGTGTGTCAAAGCCATCTCTGTAACAGGATCAGCTGCAGCAGCAGCTAGGTACCTTGGTGTATCTTACTTACACTTTAAGAGGTGGGCTAAGACTTATGATGCTACCGAGCCAGGTTATGAGAATCTTCTAGAGCAATGTAAGAATCAATCAGGTAAGGGTATACCAAAGTACATGTTGCATAAGGAGTATGGATACTCGTTAGATGATATTGTACATGGAAGGATTAGAGCTACACACTTCGACCCTCAGAAGATCAAAGAGAGGTTAGTAGTAGAAGGTTATCTCAAGTATGAGTGTAGTCGATGTGCAATGAAAGAGAGAAGGGTCATTGATGACAAAGCTCCATTGCTATTATCTTTTAAGGATAGCAACAAGACAAACTTCTCAGTAGAGAACATTGAGATGCTATGCTACAACTGTTACTTCCTTTATCATGGGAACATCTTTAGTGATAAGGATATAGAAAACTTAGAGAGCTACATGCCAACTCCTAAGAAGGATCAAGTGGACTGGGACTTAGATGACTTCCAGAAGGAACACTTAAAGAGTTTAGGGTTATGGGATCAAGATGATGAAGATGACTATAGCGATTTAATCTCAAGAGAGTAATGGAAGAGAGAAGACGACCAAGGCAAAGACCTAAGAAGAAAAAGTCTCACCTAGATAAGGTAGCAGATGATTTAGTTAAGCAGCATGAGCTTAATGAGAAGAGGAAAGGGATCCCACTAGATCCAGATGTATTAAAAATCTTTGAAGAAGAATAAGTTATGTTAGTAAGTATTTTAGAGAACTGGCCAGATGAGCAGTTAGTGATTGCAGATGGCTTTGATGAAGCTGTAATAGGTATTGATGTAGTAGGTGAGCGAATCATATACTCAGTACAAAAGGTAATCGATATCCTTATGGAGAGAGATGGTATGGATGAGCAAGAAGCCATTGATTGGTATGAGTACAACATGCAATCAACGTACGTAGGAGAGCATACACCAATCTGGTGTGAGGACAGATTTATTTAGTCCAACTGTTGTCTCGTAAGAGATTTCAGCGTATATTTAAGTATCTTAAAAAACAAATAGTTATGGAAACAGTTACGAGAGCGTACAGCAATCAAATCAGCAAGAAGAGTATTGCCAACAAGTTGGTAGAAGATGCAACACCAATTAGCATTGAGGGAGTAGAGTACTACTACTGTGGTGTAGTTGACAACAAAGAAGTCGGAGAGACTTTGTTTCGCAATAAAGTACTACGTGCATTTACAAAGGTAGACAATGATCTATTTGTAGAACGTATTGTACTTGTAGGGTAATGTTAGAGTTTGAGTTTGATAGTATGGAGGAGTTTGACAAGCTGTTTGACTCCTCCGATGCAAAGAGTATACGTAAGGTAACCGATGCCATCTTCACAGGTATACAAGAAGCATTTAGTAAAGGAGAGAAGGAGGCCGAGCTTTTTAGTATTAGCTTTCGGAACATGGATGATGGTCTAGAGGTAAACCTACCGAAGGATCAATGGAGTGTAGCATTGGAAAACTGTCAGACAAAGTATCATGATCTGGAGATGTTCGATGAAGCAATAGATGTTTATAACCTACGTAAAGAGATTTGGTAAATGAGTTTTAGTCCGTTTCATTATTGGAGAAGAGGAGTACAGATGACAAAGATGATCAATACAGTCCCGAAGGGATTCCTTGGTCCATTAGTAAAAGCTCGCATTGAGCATGGAGACTTTGATCCATGTCCGTACTGGGAGATGAGTATGGAAGAGATCTCTCTATGGCAGAGTGAGGTAGATGAGTATCGTGCAAAGGGATATTCTAAAGATGCTATAGAAGACTTCTCAAGAACACGCTGGGCAGTATACAAGAAGCGTATAGATAAGTTACGTGAGGCTCATTGCGAGTATGAGGAGCTAAGGCTAAACACCTTACGTAATGGATTGCTAGAGGCATTCAATATAGATGTATGGGATGAGGCTATTGAAGAGTGCGAAGGAGATAGTGCTATGGATTTGTACAACACTTACAGTACGATAGCAACCTCAGCAAAGAGAGTTAGAGACAGACACCTAGAAGACGCACCGTACTAATATGGGAGAGAAGAGAGGATTTACAGGTAAGCTAACGTATGACTTCGATGTGTCAGCATTGTTAGAGGTACAGAGTAAGAAAGGTACTTGGGCTAGAGTAACGGCCAGAGACTTCCGTAGCTGGGATGGACCTAGAAAGATTACAAGAGTTCACCCAGATCCAGATGATCGTCATGGGTATCTTACAGAGGAGTTAGAGTACCACGGACCAGTATACATCTACGGTACCAACACACAAGTAGAGTATCATGGTAACTGTCAACCAGTATCTGGAGATAGGGTAACAGCTAAGGTACGAGACAGAGTATGATAGGTAGAGAGATATTTGTAGAGAGAGGTCAGGAATTGTTTGTAGTACGTAAACAACTTAAGAAGAGTATGTTTGAAACTACTCAACACCTAAAGCTATACATTGATGAGTACTACCACTGTGACCATGTGATGGCTCAAGGTGATCACTATCTTCTATGTGATAAAGTTGATGATGCAAAAATTGTATAAAATTTAGAACGATTCTGTTGTGCCGCACCAGAATATATATTATATTTATAGTCCCATTGGATTAACTTAACAGTAAGAAAGTATGAGCAACGAACAGCTTGTTGAAGAGATTCTATATGAATCTTATTCGCTAGGAGTTTATGATGAGGTGATGAGCCTATCTAAGAAGATGAAAGAGACCAACCCTAGAATGAGTATCTACGATAGGTACAACGAAGCCCTCCAACAAGTTAAGTTTGATTTAATATGATCAATGATAGTGATGTAGGGTACTTCTGGGACGAACAGTGGAACACTAGTGCAGATGAAAAAGGAGACAAAAGAGGAGCGTCAGCTGGCTCAGATGATAAGAAGAAAGATGATTCAAAAGGATCATGGGGACAGGAAAAAGTTTGATAAAAAGCTGAGCAGAAGTTGGAAATACGAATAGAAGTTCGTATATTGTATTAAATCACAAAAGGAAAGTTATGACAGATAAGATGTATGATGATGCCTACTTTGCAAGTATAGTGAAGGAGCTCGTGAAGCAAGTACCTAACGACAATCAGTTAGGCAATGAGGTCAGAAGATTAGTTTGGAAGTTTGAGAACGTATGAGTCAAGGTTATATAAATCTAGACGAGAATCCGTATGCAATGCATAAGTTTTATTATGATGAGTTTGCAATCTACCAAGAGACCTCAACAGAGGTAGGGTATGATGAGGATGGTATAGAGTTACCATTTTAAAATATAGGAGGGGAGTAAAACGTAAACTCCTAAGGGAACAGTCGACGGACTGCTTAGGTAGGGACTCTGATGCTGCAAGCGCGCTAAAGGAGTGAAGCCCCTCACATATTGGACTCTTAGCTCAGCTGGATAGAGCATCTCCCTTCTAAGGAGACGGTCGTAGGTTCGAATCCTACCGGGTTCACAAATGGACTTTTAGCTCAGTTGGTTAGAGCACCGCACTCATAATGCGTAGGTCGAAGGTTCGAGTCCTTCAAGGTCCACTAGTGAGTTCTTTGACATAACAATTAAATAAAACAGAAATTATGGAAATAACATCATTTATTTTAGGTGTATGTACGGTCATTGTATTAGTAATGGTTGTGGGTACGTTTGTGAATTATATGTCAACAAAGTCCTTAAAAGAGGAAATAACCCAACTGAATCG
>ENA-OUOG01005096-OUOG01005096.1-marine-metagenome-genome-assembly--contig:-NODE-5096-length-10877-cov-6.999630_pt1 | contig 10877 bp, 8 predicted proteins | sample MGYA00248635_ERZ508505 | MGnify/ENA primary metagenome ERZ508505 (study PRJEB26176, sample SAMN06267871) | marine metagenome | isolation source: Saanich Inlet, British Columbia, Canada | place: Pacific...
CCACCGTATTTCTTTTTCCAGCGATAATACGTCTGTTCAGTAACGCCGATTTGCCGGATCGCATCCAGGCGCGCAATGCCTTGGCCTGTCAGCACCTCAACTTGCCTCAGCTTAACAACAATCTCTTCAGGCTTCGGTCTCATAATTCCCATCTTCGATTCTCCGTTTTCCTAACTATAGGGACGGACCAATTCAAAGGGGGAGGCTCACATCGCCGAAGCCTTGCGTGTCTATGGCGCCGAAATGCGCGACAAACGGGTGATGCGCGCCGAAGAAAAGGCGAATAAACTGCCTGTAAAACTGACACTGGGAACAATGTTCTTTTGTGTTCCGCCGCTTCTTGTGATTCTGATTGGACCATCGGTCTACGGAATTACCCAGAATTTCGGGGGCTAATAGGAACAACCAAGGAGAAGAGATGCTGCGGGGGCTCATCTTAACACTAGCAGTCTTTGGAATGGCGGCGTGTCAGCAAAATGCGGACACGCTTGCCGCGTTGCGTGAGGGGCCCAATGCGCCTGATGGCACAGTCGTTTTGCGCGACGCTGTCGACGGCGTTTTGGTCGGCCACCGCTTGATGGATGCTGGCGAATACGACTTGGCCTTGCGCGCCTTCTACCGAGGGGCCGCAGATCAGGGCCTCACGGCAGATGTTCTATCTGGGATCGGATCGGCCAATTTACGGCTCGGTCGTTTGGGCCAAGCCGAAGAAAATCTGCGTATGGCCATTGATCTGGACGAGGAATTCCCCCCCGCTTGGAACAATCTTGGCGTCGTTTTGATGGAAAAGGGCGAATATGGCGAAGCAATGCGCGTTTTTCAGCAGGCCTTTGCCCTTGATAGTGGCCAATCGGACTCCATTCGCGAAAACTTGCAGCTGGCTATCGAAAGAATGGAAAATCCGCGTTATGATGCAGAAAATAACCAAAGCCGCTTCGACCTGATACGCCGTGGCGGGGGCAGATATGCCCTCACCCAGACGCCTTAGGAACGAAGGGCACGAGCAGTAAGAGGTTGCACTATGCGCCTAACATACCGAGCAGGTATCATGTGCGGGATCGCGCTTGCCTTGGCTGGATGCCAAAATGCAGGTGGCGACGTGAACAGGTCCATGGACGTGTTGAATGTGATTGATGAGTCAAATCTCAATGACATCATGCTGACAGCGGCCGACCCCGATGAAGCCGTCACCTATTTCCGCCGCGCCACCCAAGAAAGCCCTGATCGTATCGATCTGCAACGCGGGCTTGGTCAAAGCCTGATCCGAGCGCGCCGCGCCACCGAGGCAACGGTTGTCTGGCGCAACATCGTGGCCAGCGATCAAGTCACGGATCAAGACCGTATCGATTATGCCGATGCTCTGATCCGCGTCAGCGATTGGGCCGATGCCGAAGAACAACTCAACCTTGTTCCGCCGACCTATGAAACCTACGAGCGCTACCGCTTGGAAGCGATGGTCGCCGATTCCAACCAGGAATGGGATCGCTCGGACAGCTTTTATGAAACCGCCGTAGGCCTGACCACGCGGCCTGCATCCGTTTTGAACAATTGGGGTTACTCCAAATTGTCACGCGGTGATTTTGAAGCGGCCGAGCGGCTGTTCACCGAGGCCGTCACCTATAACCCCGAGCTGTTTACGGCGAAAAACAACCTCGTGCTGGCGCGTGCAGCGCAGGGAGATTTTAACCTTCCTCTTGTACGCATGACCCAAATCGAGCGTGCGCAGCTTTTGCATACGATGGCTCTGGCTGCGATCCGTCAGGGTGAGGTCGATCTTGGTCGCGGCATTCTGGCCGAGGCGATCGACACCCATCCACAACATTTCGATGCCGCCGTGCGCGCGCTGCGCGCGCTGGATACTGAGGTGAGAAACTAATGACTATCTCTTTTCAGGAAGCCGCTTGGTTTCTGCCCTTTGTTCTTCCGATCTGCCTCTATGTGTCTTGGACGGATTTGCGCGAAATGCGGATCACGAATTATTCGGTTCTGGCACTATTCGCGGTCTTCGCGATTGGCGGCCTCTTCTTGCTACCGCTTGAGGCCTATGGATGGCGTATGCTCTCGCTCGTGGCTGTCTTGCTAATCGGCTTCGTCGTCGCCTCGCTCGGTATGGTCGGGGCGGGTGATGCCAAATTTGCGGCCGCCATGGCCCCCTTTATTCCCTATGGTGATGGCCTGTTGTTCCTGACCCTATTTGCCATGGTCCTGATCGGATCCTGGATCACCCACCGCATTGCTGGTCGGATTCCTGTGATCCGCAGTGCCACACCAAATTGGGTGTCATGGGAGCGGGGCAAATTATTTCCAATGGGCGTCGCCCTTTCGGGCGCATTGGTGATCTATCTGGTGATGGGCCTTGGCCTCTGGGGCTGATGTAAGAACGTATCTGGGGCATCTCATGAGCCTAAAGGCCAATGCCCCGCTATCAACGAAGAGCTGAGGTCTTGTCATGAATATGCATACCCCAAGCAATGTCTCCATCGCGCCGCCCGCCTTGCGAAAGCTGGCGGATACGGGGCTGTCTGCCGTTGTGATGCGGGATATTCTGCTCAAAACGCTGTTTCGCAAGAATGTTGAAACAGCGACGGATATTGCAAGTGCCATCGCCCTGCCCGTGACCTTGGCGCAGGAATTGATCGACGCCTTGCGCGACATGAACCTGTTGCAGGCGACGGGCACCCTGCATGCCACCTCCTCTTCAGAAATGGGGTATCAGCTGACCGAGACGGGCAAGGCGCGCGCGATGGATGCGCTCAACCAATCTGAATATTATGGCGCGATGCCCGTTCCCTTGGACGCCTATAAAGCCGAAGCTAAACGTCAGTCCATCCGTGATATCAACCTGACCCGCGATATGCTGACGAAATCCATGGGGCATTTGATTTTGCCCGATGGCTTGATCGACCAGCTTGGGCCTGCAGTGGGATCAGGGCGCTCGGTCTTGATGTATGGACCTCCGGGCAATGGTAAATCCTCGATTGCTGAGGGCATTCGCGCGGCCATGGGTGACAATATCTATGTCCCGCAGGCTCTGTTCTATGCAGGTCAGGTCATTACATTGTTCGACCCCATCGTGCATACGCCCGTGGCCCAAGACGGCGGCGATGAACCGCACAGCTCCGCTTTGCGCAAATCGGTCACCGGGCATGACACCCGCTATATCCTATGCACGCGGCCCACGGTTATGACGGGCGGTGAATTGACCCTCGATATGCTGGATTTGAAGTATAATTCCGTCAGCCGCACCTATCAGGCCAGCCTGCAGCTGAAGTCCACTGGCGGGGTTTTCATCGTGGATGACCTTGGCCGCCAAGAAGAGCCGCCCCAAACCCTGATCAACCGTTGGATCGTTCCGATGGAGATGGGCTATGATATTCTCGCGCTCCAATCGGGCGAAAAATTCGAAGTGCCATTCGATACGCTGGTCATTTTCTCGACCAACTACCACCCGAATGAGATTTTTGACCAAGCCGCTTTGCGCCGTATCTTTTTCAAGGTCAAAATCGGCGGCCCGACACAGGAACAATTCCTCAAGATTTTCGCCATGGTTGCGCGAAAGAAGAAGGTTCCGCTGGATGAGGCCTCGCTGTTGCATTTGCTCAAGAAGAAATATCCGAGCATCGACAATATTTATGCCAATTACCACGCGCCCTTCTTGTTGGACCAGATCGTCGCGATCTGCGATTTTGAGGGTATCCCCTACCAAATGCGTCCCGATCTGATCGATCGCGCATGGGAAAACATGTATGTGCGCGAAGAAAAGATCGTCCACTAAGCGACCCTCGCCATCTTCGCCAATACTTGCGTTGGTTCCCCGCCGTGAGCGGCCTATGTTTGGGGTATGACACCCCTTCCCCCCCAGATCAGCGCTTGGTTCGCTGCGCGAAACTGGCAGCCCCACCCCCATCAGATGGAGATGCTCGCCCGCGCGGATGAACCCTGCCAACTGCTGATTGCGCCCACGGGCGGGGGCAAAACCATGGCGGGGTTCCTGCCCAGTCTGGTAGAATTGGCGCAGGGAACGCATACGGGGTTGCACACGCTCTATGTCTCGCCGCTCAAGGCCTTGGCCGCCGACATCAAACGCAATCTCTCGGGCCCTGTTGCGGAAATGGGGCTGCCCATCCGCATCGAAGATCGCACGGGCGATACCCCTTCATCGCGAAAACGCCGTCAACGCGCCGACCCGCCCCATATCCTGCTGACCACCCCAGAAAGCCTAGCACTTCTGGTCTCCTATGAAGATGCGGGGCGCATATTCGCGGGTCTCAAGCGGATCGTCGTGGATGAAATTCATGCATTGGCGGAATCCAAACGTGGCGATCAGCTGATGCTGGCCCTGTCGCGCCTGTCTACGCTCGCGCCCCAGTTGCGCCGTGTCGGCCTTTCAGCCACGGTAGAGGACCCGCAAGCCATCGCACAGCTTCTGGCGCGCAACCCCGACCCTTGCGCGATCCTGCAAGCCGACCCCGGCCCTGATCCTGATATCTCGATGCTGACCACAGAGCAGCCGCCCCCTTGGTCGGGCGGTGGCGGGCGCTATGCCATTCCTGCCGTTTTGGAGCAGGTCAAAAACCACCGCACGACGCTGATTTTTCACAATACACGCGCACAGGCCGAGATTTTCTTTCACCATCTGTGGCTGGCCAATGAAGACCAACTTCCCATCGGGATACACCATGGTGCCTTGGCGCGTGAACAACGCGAAAAGGTTGAGGCCGCGATGGTCAATGGCGAGCTGCGCGCAATCGTTTGCACAGGCTCGCTCGATCTGGGGATCGATTGGGGCGATGTCGATCTGGTGATCCAAGTCGGTGCGCCAAAAAACGTCAAACGTCTGGTCCAACGGATTGGCCGCGCCAATCACCGCTATAACGCGCCGTCCAAGGCGCTCTTGGTGCCTGCCAACCGATTTGAGGTCATCGAATGTTTGGCCGCACTCCAAGCGGTCAAGGCCCATACACTTGATGGCGACACCGACCATTCGGGTCCTTTGGATGTGTTGTGCCAGCATATCTTGATCCGTGCGGCGGCGGGGCCTTTCACGGCGGATGCGCTTTTTACCGAAGTTCGCAGCGCGGGGGCCTATGCCGATCTCCCGCGTGAGAGCTTTGATCAATGCCTGCAATTTTGCGCGACCGGCGGCTATGCGCTGCGCTCCTATGATCGGTGGCAACGCTTGATGCAGCGCGAGGAAGGCGGCCCGTGGCAATTGCGCGACCCAAGGGCGGCTGCGCAAATCCGTATGAATATCGGCACGATTGTTGACGCCGACAAACTTAAGGTCCGCTATCAAAAAACCCGTGGCGGCGCGCCATTGGGAGAGGTCGAGGAATATTTCGCCTCGACCCTACGCAAGGGCGACACCTTCCTGATCGGCGGGCAAATCGTGCGCTATGAGGGGCTGCGGGATATGGTCGTCGAGGTCAGTCGCACCCCCAATCTCAAACCCAAAATCGCCACCTTCATGGGCAGCAAATTCGCGACCTCCACCCAGTTGTCAGACCGCATCCTTGAGATGTTTCGCCAAGAGGATTGGCCCGACCTCCCCGCCCATACCCGCGACTGGCTCAAGCTGCAGCGCAAGCTGTCCAAGCTGCCCCAGCGCGACCGCCTTCTGGTCGAAAGTTTCCCCCATGACGGGCGCGAACATATTTGCGTTTACGGCTTTGCGGGGCGCAATGCGCAACAGACGCTTGGCCTTTTGCTGACGCAACGCATGGAGGCCGAAGGGTTGAACCCCCTTGGGTTTGTGGCCACCGATTACGCCACTTTGATTTGGGGTCTTACCCCTGTAGATGATCCCGCCACGCTGTTTTCTCGCGACAATCTGGTCGAGACCTTGGAAACTTGGCTGGCCGATAATGCGGTTATGAAACGCACTTTCAAAAGCTCGGCCATCATCGCGGGATTGATCGAGCGCAATTCGCCGGGCAAGCGCAAGACAGGGCGGCAGGCGACCTTCTCAACCGATATCCTTTACGACACCCTGCGCAAATATGACCCCGATCATGTGATGCTGGAGATTACCCGCCAAGAGGCGATGCGCGGTCTGGTGGATTTTGGACGGATTGAGGAAATGCTCGCGCGCATTGGCAGCCGCATCGATCATGTGAAATTGCAACGCGTCACCCCTCTGGCGGCGCCCCTGTTTCTTGAGGCAGGGCGCGTTCCCGTAAAGGGGCTGGCCGAACAAAAGCTTATGGAAGAAGAAGCTGCACGGCTGATGGCCCTTGCAGGACTTAAGCCATGAGGGCTTGCACGGGGGGCAACCACATGCCACCAAACAAGGCATGAACGCGCTCGATTTTGCCTTTTCCGGAACACTTCTGACGGCCCTATCCTCTGGAGCCCTTTGGTGGCCCGACGAGGAGCTGCTCTGCGTCTCTGACCTGCATCTGGGAAAATCCGAGCGGATGGCACGGCGCAGCGGCACCATGTTGCCACCCTATGAGGTCGAGGAGACCTTGGACAGATTGGCCGAAGACATCGCCACCACCTCGCCCAAGACCGTGATCTGCCTTGGCGACAGCTTTGACGATCTGGAGGCCGCGCAGGCGGTGCGCGATGAATTGGCCCTAAGGCTCGCCCCGCTTATGGCAGGACGTCAATGGATTTGGATCGAGGGAAATCATGATCCCGGTCCAGTTGATCTGTCCGGAACGCATTTGGCCGAGTTTGAGCAAGGCCCCCTCACGTTTCGCCATATCGCACGGCCTGATGCACGAATGGGCGAGATCACGGGGCATTACCACCCCAAGGCCCGCCTTGGCGCAGGTGGTCGAACGATTGCGCGCCCCTGCTTCCTGCTGGATGAAAAACGCCTGATCCTGCCAGCCTATGGCACCTATACAGGCGGGCTGTTTTGCGATGACCCCGAGTTCAAATCATTGATGGAGGGGCAAGCGCGGGCGATTTTGCTCAACCGTCCGCCCTTGATGATCCCCGTTTGATCAGGCGGTGAGGCCTTCGGGCTCGGGCAGGCCATTGGCGCGCGCACAAGCGGTCAGGGTATTGGCCAGAAGGCAGGCAATCGTCATTGGCCCCACACCACCCGGAACAGGCGTGATGGCCCCTGCAACGGCGGCAGCGCTTTCAAAATGGACGTCGCCCACCAGCTTGGTCTTGCCCGCCTCACCCTCGATACGGTTGATGCCCACATCAATCACGGTCGCGCCCGGTTTTACCCAATCGCCCGTGACCATCTCGGGCCGCCCAACAGCGGCCACCAGAATATCGGCGCGGCGGCAAACCTCTTCGAGGTCCTTGGTGCGCGAATGCGCGATGGTCACCGTGCAGCTATCGCCAAGCAGCAATTGGGCCATCGGTTTGCCCACGATGTTCGAGCGTCCAACAACGACCGCATTCATGCCAGACAGGCTTCCATGGTGATCGCGCAGCATCATCAGACAGCCAAGCGGCGTGCAAGGCACCATGCTTTTCTGCCCCGTGCCCAACAGGCCGACATTAGAGATATGAAACCCGTCGACATCCTTGGCGGGATCAATCGAGTTGATCACAAGTTCACTGTCGAGATGGTCTGGCAAAGGCAATTGCACCAAGATGCCATGAACCGCAGGATCGGCATTGAGGTTTTCGATCAGCGCCAGCAAATCTTCCTGCGAGGTTTGCACGTCAAGCTTATGCTCATAGGAATTCATCCCGACCTCGACGGTCAGCTTGCCCTTTGAGCGGACATAGACCTGACTGGCAGGGTCTTCGCCCACCAAGACAACCGCCAGACCTGGCGTGATGCCATGGGCGTCCTTGAGAGTTGCTACATGCTCGGCCACTTGGGCGCGCACGGTTGCGGCGAAGGCTTTGCCATCAATGATCTGGGCTGTCATGAATACCAAACTCCGGTCTATGGTCAGTCATCCGTTGGCAGCCTCATAGCATGCCAACGGAGTGATGAAACCCTCAGAACAAGCCTTCGATCTCGCCTGCATCATTGAGGCGGATGTTTTCCGCCGAAGGGACGCGCGGCAAGCCCGGCATGGTCATGATCTCACCGCAGATCGCCACCACAAAGCCCGCCCCTGCCGCAAGGCGCACTTCGCGAACGGGAATGGTGAAACCCGTGGGCGCGCCGCGCTGTTCGGGGTCGGTGGTGAAGGAATACTGCGTCTTGGCCATGCAAACGGGCAGATCGCCATATCCCGCCGCTTCCCATTCCTTGAGTTGCGCGCGGATTTTGCCATCGATCACAACGCCATCGGCGCGGTAGATTTTGGTGGCAATCGTTTCGATCTTATCGGCCAAGCTCATCGCATCAGGATAGATGGGCGCGAAATCAGCCGTATCGGCATCGGCAATCTCGGCCACGCGGGTGGCAAGCTCGGTCACACCGGCCGATCCATCCGCCCAATGCTTGCATAAGATCGCCTCGGCACCGACGCTGGCCACATAATCCTTCACCGCCTGCACTTCCGCATCCGTATCGGTCACGAAATGGTTGATCGCCACCACCACGGGAACCCCGAAAGATTTGATGTTCTCAATATGACGTCCCAAATTCGGGCAACCGTTCTGGACCGCCTCAACATTTTCCGCACCGAGATCGGCCTTGGCGACACCGCCATTCATCTTCATGGCGCGCACAGTGGCCACCAGCACAACCGCCGAGGGTGCAAGGCCCGCTTTGCGGCATTTGATATTGAGGAATTTCTCGGCCCCCAAATCCGCACCGAAACCTGCTTCGGTCACGACGTAATCAGCCAGCTTCAGCGCGGTCGTGGTTGCGATGACGGAATTACACCCATGCGCGATATTGGCAAAGGGGCCGCCATGCACGAAGGCTGGGTTATTCTCGAGGGTTTGAACAAGATTGGGCTGCATCGCATCCTTGAGCAGCACAGTCATCGCCCCATCGGCCTTGATATCGCGGCAATAGACGGGGCTGCGATCACGGCGATAGGCCACGATCATATCGCCAAGGCGTTGTTGCAGGTCACTCAAATCCTTGGACAGACACAGGATGGCCATGACCTCGGAGGCCACTGTGATGTCGAACCCTGTCTGGCGCGGGAAACCATTGGCCACACCACCAAGCGAGGTAACGGTATCGCGCAAGGCGCGGTCATTCATGTCCAACACGCGGCGCCAACTGACGCGGCGCTGGTCAATCTCAAGCGCATTACCCCAATAGATATGATTATCGATCATCGCCGAAAGCAGGTTATGGGCCGAGGTGATGGCGTGGAAATCCCCTGTGAAATGGAGGTTCATTTCCTCCATCGGAACGATCTGCGCATAGCCGCCGCCAGCCGCGCCGCCCTTCATCCCGAAGTTGGGACCGAGGGATGCTTCGCGAATACAGATCGCGGCCTTCTTGCCGATGGCGTTCAATCCATCGCCGAGCCCGACCGTGGTCGTGGTCTTGCCCTCGCCCGCAGGTGTGGGGTTGATCGCGGTGACAAGGATCAGCTTGCCGTTGGGGCGCGATTGCACGGAATTGATGAAGTCTTGGCTGACCTTGGCCTTGTCATGCCCATAGGGCAGCAAATGTTCCGAGGCGATGTCCAGCTTTGCGCCAATATCCTGAATGGGCTTTTTCTTTGCCTCACGGGCGATTTCGATATCGGTCTTGAAAGCCATGTCTGACATCCCTTTTGGCGCGTTTAACCTATCACTCCTCATAAACGCGCGGATGCCAAGCCCTAGGATCATTTCCGACTATTTGCCCACAAGCCCCGCCACTTTGCGCGGCTTGGCCCCTTGGTGCCGCAACGAAAAACCCCGGCGCTAAGGCCGGGGTTTTAAATTTGTTATGCAGAAGGCTCTGGTTCCATCCCGCCATCACCCGAAGGTTTGGGCTTGGTTTTGGGTTTGGTTTTAGGAATAGCCGTGATCGACGGTGTGCCGCCTGTGCCCGTATCGTCGCCATCATCGCCGCGATTGAGCGCCTCACCCGCGATTACCCGCGTGATTTCCGAGCCGGTCAGCGTTTCATATTCCAACAGCCCTTGCGCCAGACGCTCAAGATCTTCGCGCTTTTCCGTCAGGATACGCTTGGCCGTTTCATATCCCTCATCGACCAAGGCCTTCACCTTATCGTCGATGATTTTCTGGGTGGCGGCCGAATGGCTTGCACCACCGCCATAGCTGCCCAGATAGGATTGCTGCTCATTGGCGTAATCGACATAGCCAAGCTCTTCGGCGTAACCGAATTGCGTGACCATAGCGCGCGCGATCTTGGAGACCTGCTGAATGTCCGAAGACGCCCCCGAGGTGACATTGTCTTTGCCGAACACCAACTCTTCGGCCACACGCCCCCCCATCGCCATGGCGATCTTGGAGGTGTATTTCGTGTAGCTTACCGAGAGTTGATCCCGCTCGGGCAGCGACAAGACAAGACCCAACGCACGCCCGCGTGGAATGATCGTCGCTTTGTGGATCGGATCATGCTGGGGCACGTTGAGCCCCACAACCGCATGTCCCGCTTCGTGATAGGCGGTCAGCTTTTTCTCGTCCTCGGTCATGACCATGCTGCGACGCTCGGCGCCCATCATGACCTTGTCCTTGGCATTCTCGAAATCTTCCATCGTGACGAAACGACGGTTGATCCGCGCGGCCGTCAAAGCGGCCTCATTCACGAGATTGGCCAAATCGGCACCCGAAAAACCGGGCGTTCCGCGCGCGATGATGCGCAGGTCGACATTCGGACCAAGAGGCACTTTGCGCGCATGCACACCGAGGATTTTCTCACGGCCTTTGATGTCGGGATTGGGCACCTGCACCTGACGGTCAAAACGACCCGGACGCAGCAGGGCAGGATCAAGCACATCGGGGCGGTTGGTTGCCGCAACGATGATGATACCCTCATTGGCCTCAAAGCCGTCCATTTCGACCAGAAGCTGGTTCAATGTCTGCTCACG
>ENA-OUOG01005097-OUOG01005097.1-marine-metagenome-genome-assembly--contig:-NODE-5097-length-10877-cov-3.244537_pt1 | contig 10877 bp, 9 predicted proteins | sample MGYA00248635_ERZ508505 | MGnify/ENA primary metagenome ERZ508505 (study PRJEB26176, sample SAMN06267871) | marine metagenome | isolation source: Saanich Inlet, British Columbia, Canada | place: Pacific...
AACGATAAGGTTGTAGAAGATTTGTAGGATGATCGCAGTGATCAAACCAAATACTGTAGTCAAAAGTGCCACCTTAATACCACCTGCTACAAGAGAAGGGTTGATATCACCAGCTGCTTCGATCGCATCAAAGGCACCAATCATACCGATTACCGTACCCATGAAACCAAGCATCGGTGCAAGAGCGATAAACAATGAAATCCAAGAAACACCTTTCTCGAGTTTACCGTTCTCTACTGAACCTACACTCATGATCGACTTATCTACCATATCTAGTCCTTCATCGTAGTGATCAAGACCTTCGAAGAAGATCGTTGCTACTGGACCGCGTGTGTTACGACAAACTTCTTTCGCAGCGTCGATACCACCGTTGTTCAATGCACCTTCAACCTCAGACAACAACTTCTCAGTGTTTGTTTGAGCGAAAGTCAAATACAAGATACGCTCGATAACCAGTGCCAAACCTAAAACCAAGGCGAGCAATACGAACGACATGAAGAATGCACCACCTTCGATGAACTTTTCTTTCAAGATCTGGGTAAATGCTTTGTCTTCTGTTGCAACTGCAACTTCTTCAACTACTTCTTCAGTAGCTTCTTCTTCGACAACGGCAGAATCCATAGATGCTGCAGCGGAGTCCATAGTTTCAGTAGCAGAAGAATCTACTACTTCAGTAGCCGCCGTATCTTCTTGAGCGTAGGCGTTCACGGTACCCATTGATAGGGCAACGATAGCAAGCAAAGAGAGTGCTTTTTTCATTTTAACTAGAATTTATTTCTTTAAAGTGTTACTGCATCGGCGTTGCGCGACATGCGAAATGCCAATACGTCGCCGAAAATACAAAAAATTGGTGTCGTTACACTATTCTGTGAGTTCTCCTGCAAGACTTGAAGAAAACTTAATACGGAATTCTCTTTCCGAGAGTCCTTCACCGAGCAAAACCATGGACTTTACCAGGGCGCTTTCAAAGGTCATGTCTTTAGCGCTCAACATATTAACCTCTTCTAACGCACTAGAACTGTCGTACAGGCCAGGCACTACAGAACCGCTAACGCACTGTGAGGTATTGACAATAATGGTTCCGTTTTTTTCCAAACGACGTAAAAATCTTAAAAACGCGGCCGATTTCGGTGCATTCCCAGCGCCGAATGTGCGTATTAAGAGAACGTTCCACCCTTTTAAAGCGGGAAGTGTGTCGAAGTCCAAACCGGGATAGAGGGTAACCACGCCGACCCCTGTACCGAGCTGTTTCTGGAACTGGAGCGGTCCTTGGGATTCCCACAGCAACTCTTGTGCGAGCTGCACTTTCACTCCGCTGGTCGCAAGGGCAGGGAAATTTGGGGATGAAAAAGCATCAAATTCGTTCGAGGAGCGCTTGTAGGCGCGGTTGCCGCGAAGTAATTGGTATTCAAAATAAATGCAGACCTCACGCACCAGCGGGAAGCCATTTTCGTTGCACATCGCAGCAAACTCAAACGCGCTGACGAGGTTTTCAACCGCATCCGTACGCAAAACACCCACGGGAAGCTGAGACCCGGTAATGACGACTGGCTTTTGCAATCCGCGAATCATAAAACTCAATGCGCACGCGGTGTACGCCATGGTATCGGTGCCGTGGAGAATCACAAAACCGTCGACTTCATCCATCATTTCTTCGATCACCTCGATGAGTTCGACCCAAATCTCAGGGACCATCTCAGAGGAGTCGATCGGCCGACTCAGGGCACGCGGAACAATATCTATGGGCAAAAGCGCCAGTGAAGGAATCTTATCGGTGACGCCTTCAAAGTTCATCGGAGAGAGCTTACCAGCCTCATTTTGACGCATTCCGATCGTTCCACCAGTATAAATCAGGGCTATTTTACGCATATGCTCCAAACAGTTTCCGGGCATTCTCCGCCGTTTTTAAAACCAATTCCTCCCTAGATCTACCCGTTGCTTCGCTAACCACATCGACGACCGAGCTCAAAAATGCCGGTTCATTCTTTTGCCCCTTAAAAGCGGACGGTGTGAGATACGGGGCATCGGTTTCTAGCAGTAATCGATCCTCAGGAATTGAACGCAACACCACATCGGTAGCTGCGCGGTTGTAGGTATACGAACCACCCACGCCAAAATAAAACTCGCCCAATTTCATCGCACGCTTGATCTGCTTCTTTCCGCCGCTAAAGCAGTGAAACACCCCGCGAAGTTTCCCCTCGTGGCGCTCCTGCGCAGCTTCCAAAACCGGAAAAAGTTGCTTAAAACTGCTGCGAACATGCAACGCCACAGGCAAATCCCATTCGACCGCCCAAGCGAGCTGCTGCTCCAAGGCTTCGATCTGAATATCTAACGTTGACGTATCCCAATGAAGATCCATACCGATCTCTCCCACAGCACAATACGCCGATGGATTCGTCAGATAATGCGCGCGAATCGTTGCCAATTCTTCCTGCCACCCTTCTTTCACATAACACGGATGCAGACCGACCATGCGGCCCACCTGAAGCCCAGGATAATCCTCCACAACAGCATCCATCGCCTTTAAGCTCGACGCATTAATATTCGGCAGCAACACCTCAGAGACTCCCGCCACTAGTGCCGCTTGCTCTACCTCAGCCTTGCGATCTGAAAATTCAGCATCGTACAGATGACAGTGCGTATCTACAATCATTTATAAAGGCACATTGCCGTGTTTTTTCTTCGGCAACTTCGTCGCTTTGTTCTCGAGCATCTTGAACGCACGAATCAAACGTTCACGCGTTTCCTCCGGTAAAATCACCTCATCCACGTAGCCGCGAGCCGCAGCCTTGTAAGGGTTCGCAAACTGCTCGGCATATCCCGCTTCTTGATTCGCAAGCTCTGCTGCTGGATCTTCCGCCGCAGCAATCTCTTTTCTAAAGATGATCTCCGCTGCTCCTTTTGCACCCATCACCGCAATCTCGGCCGTCGGCCAAGCAAAGTTCATATCGGCACCAATCTGTTTCGAATTCATCACACAATACGCACCGCCGTAAGCTTTGCGCGTAATCACAGTAATTCTAGGCACCGTAGCCTCGCTAAAGGCATACAACAGCTTCGCACCATTCGTAATGATCCCGTTCCACTCCTGATCCGTTCCCGGCAAGAAGCCAGGTACATCTTCTAACACGAGCAAGGGAATGTTAAACGCGTCACAGAAACGTACAAAACGTGCACCTTTCGTGGACGCCTGAATATCTAATACACCAGCGAGATACGCCGGCTGATTCGCTACCACACCGATCGTCTTTCCTGCCAAACGGGCAAAGCCGACCACCATGTTCTCAGCGTAATCTTTATGTACTTCGTAAAAACTATCCTCATCGACCGTTCCTGCAATCACCTCTTTCATGTCATACGGCTGATTCGCATTGTCGGGAACGATGCTCATCAAGCCTGGACGCATCTCATCACCACCTTCGTACGGTAGGGACGGCGGTTGCTCGTCACAGTTTTGAGGAACATAACTGAGCAGGGTCTTCAAGCCTTCGATCAGCGCAATCTCGTTCGCATAGGTAAAGTGCGTTACCCCACTTTTGGAAGCGTGGGCACTTGCACCCCCTAATTCCTCGGCGGTCACCTCTTCGTGCGTTACGGTCTTGACCACATTTGGCCCCGTCACGAACATGTAGGAAGTGTCTTCGACCATCATGATAAAATCGGTCAATGCAGGAGAATAGACGGCGCCACCGGCACACGGACCCATCATTGCACTGAACTGAGGAATGACACCGGAAGCCTGAACGTTGCGGTAAAAAATATCACTGTATCCACCCAGCGAAACCACACCTTCCTGGATGCGGGCGCCACCACTGTCGTTCAAACCGATCACTGGCGCACCGGTTTTCATCGCTAGATCCATCAGCTGAACAATCTTCTCGGCGTGTGCTTCTGCTAAAGACCCTCCGAGCACGGTAAAATCTTGAGCAAACACATAAATCAATCGGCCGTTTACCGTACCGTAGCCGGTAACCACCCCATCGCCGTGAAACTTTTGTTTATCTAATCCGAAGAGGTTGCTGCGGTGCTGCACTAGAGCTCCCGTTTCCTGAAACGATCCTTCGTCCAGCAGGAAATAGATGCGCTCGCGAGCGGTGAGTTTGCCTTTGGCATGTTGCGCTTCGATGCGCTTTTCGCCACCGCCTTCTTTACTTTTTACTCTTAGGTCGAGGAGTTCTTGGCGTTTGTCTTGCATTTGGTGGTTCTATTGATGTGTAGGTAGTTATCTATGGTGCAATCTGCTGACAAGTTACTCCTTAGAAAAGGCTTCTCGCAAATTTACTTTGGTATGTCTGTGGAAACGCTTGGTTTCCTTTGCTTTACGACGGATCTCCATCTGCTCCTCCTCCGGCAAGTGAATCACCTCAACACACTGCGGAGTACAACACCCCTCATGCTTTTCCGCACAATCTTCACACTGGATAAACAGCAGATTACAGGCCTTATTCGCACAATTCGTATGTCGCGCGCTTTTTTGACCACACTGGTGACACTCCGAGATGACTTCGCTCGAGATTTCCTCCCCTAGACGTTCGTCAAAAACGAAATTTATCCCATGAAATTTATTGTCCAATTCCTCTTCCTCAATCTGTCGCGCATAGTCGATGATCCCGCCGTGCAGCTGGTTCACATCCTTAAAACCGTGATGTTTCAAGAAAGCACTGGTCTTTTCGCAGCGAATCCCACCGGTACAATACAACAATATCTTGCGGTCTTCCTGGCCCTTCAGTTTCTCAAGCACCATCGGCAACTCGTCTCTAAAGGTCTCCGCTTCTGGCAGAATAGCGCCTTCAAAATGGCCGATCTCACTTTCGTAGTGGTTTCTCATGTCCACAACTACCGGATCGGCATGCTCGATCGCTTCATTCCAATCTTTCGCCGCAAGGTGCGTACCTACATCCGTCACATCATAATCCTCGGGCTGCAAACCATCGGCAACTATCTGTTCGCGGACCTTCACTTTCAACTTCAGAAAGCTTTTGCCCTCAGTCTTGTCCGTCACCGCAATTTTAAACGGTACATCCGCAAAATACGCATAGTCGTGAATGTGCTTTTCAAACGCATCCCAATGGTGCTCTGGCACATTCATCTGGGCGTTAATCCCTTCGCGCGAAACATAAATACGGCCCAAACAGTCCCACTTTGACCACTGTGCAAACAGCTCGTCACGTAACTTTTTCGGATCCTCGATGATGACATATTTGTAAAAAGACAGCGTAGTTCTCTCAAAGGTTTCCGCGTCCAATTTTGCTTGGAGCTCTTCCCTACTCCATCTATTTACTAAATCTCTTTTTCCGGCATTTGGATCCATGGCATGCGTATTTATTCGTGCAAAGATAAGTTATCTTTGACCTTCCCAAAGTTGACACTTATCACATTCAGCGTATGAACACCACCATTCTCATCCTCGGCGCCTGTGGGCAAATCGGTACCGAACTGACCCTTACCCTCCGCGAGAAATACGGCAACCAAGCCGTCGTAGCCACCGACATCCGCGAACCCCAACTCGCCGCTCTAAAAGAAGGCCCTTTTGAGATCCTCGATGCGAGCGATGGCGATGCGATGCGCGCAGTTTGTGAGAAATACAACGTCACAACCATGTACCACCTCGTGGCAATGCTCAGTGCGACGGGTGAGAAATTTCCGATGAAGGCCTGGGATCTGAACATGCAGAGTTTATTGCACGCGTTGGAATTAGCCCGTGAAGGTGTACTTCAAAAAATCTTTTGGCCCTCCTCCATCGCTGTCTTTGGACCCACCACTCCAAAAACAAATACCCCGCAGCAAACCGTCATGGAACCTTCTACGGTCTATGGCATTTCTAAACTTGCCGGGGAGCGCTGGTGCGAATATTACTTTAATAAATACGGCGTCGATGTGCGCTCCATCCGCTACCCAGGACTCATCTCTTGGAAGTCGCAACCCGGTGGCGGAACCACCGACTATGCCGTTGAGATCTACTACAAGGCCATCGAGCAGGGACGCTACACCTGCTTCCTCGAGGAAAACCGTGCATTGCCTATGATGTACATGGACGACGCCATCCGTGCCACCATCGAACTCACAGAAGCCCCTGCAGCGCAGGTTAAAATTCGCAGCAGCTACAACCTCGCGGGCATCAGCTTTGATCCCACGACCATCGCGGCGAGCGTCGCGAAAATAATCCCAGACTTCACCATGGACTGCGAGCCAGATTTCAGAGATGAGATCGCAGCATCTTGGCCAGAGAGTATCGACGATACCCAGGCGCAAAAGGACTGGGGCTGGTCGATGGAGTACGATCTGGACAGCATGAGCAATGCGATGATCTTGAACTTGAGAGAAAAATTGGCCACAGAACAAAGCGGCCAGATTTGAACTTAGAGATAGAGTTGTTCAAAAAATAAGTATTTTAACTTAAAACCACGAGATTAGTAAGGTCTTAAAACCCCTGCTCGTGAAGCCTTTAGCCTGTATTCTTTTTGGTGCCCTTTTTCTCATGAGTTGTGAGACGAGCACTCCTGAGCCACCGCCGCCACCGCCACCCCCGCCTACAGATCCGACGTTCGAGGTCAGTGCCAAAGACCCCGTTGCCGTGAGTAAACAGGAGTCCACAAAACTGCTGGTCTACTACCACACATGGTTCCAAACGAAAGAAGTAGATGCCTATTGGGGAATTCGCTGGCGGATGAACACGAAAGACCCCGAGACGATTCTTCCCGACGGTCGGCGTGAGATTGCAAGCCACTACTACCCGGCGATCGGTCCCTACAGCTCGCGAGACACCCTCGTGCTGCAACTCCAATCGTTGTGGATGAAGTATTCTGGTATTGATGGTGTGAGTATCGACTGGTACGGAACCAGCGCGGTGATCGACTATGACATCTTACGTGGAGCTACCGAAACGGCGATGACACAGTTTGCAAATGCTGGACTTTCGAGCCACGTCGTCTTGCAGGACAAATCCATCTACAACTCGATGGACATTACCCAGTCGAGCGACACACTATCCAAACTTACTGCCGACTTTAACTACCTCAAACAACTCTCACAGGAGCCGTACTGGACCCAGCACAACAACGCTCCTGTATTCATGGTCAAAGGTCCGGAGTTTGTGCGATCGCCATGGACTTGGGATTCCGCATTTACTGCGAGCTCGTGGTCACCGGAAACATTTGTTATTCAAGACCACAGCGGGCATGTCACCGGAGCAGGGGAATACGGCTGGCCTTGGGGCGGCGGCGGTGATCATTTATCGAACCTTGAAAATTTCTACAAGACCCGTCCCGACGTGGAAAAAATTGGCGCAGTATATCCCGGATTCCGCGACTACTACACCCAAGGCGGTTGGGGAGGCGGCGTGAGCTGGACCATCGGGATGCAATCTGGCTCCACCCTTGAGGGCCTATTTAATCTCGCAAAAGACTATACATTTCCCTTCGTACAGATCACTACATGGAACAACTATAATGAAGGAACCATGGTTGAACCGACCCTAGAAGAAGGGACCGTGCTGCTTGAAAAAATCATCGACTATGCGGGTGCGCCTTACGACTCCACCGACCTGAATCGGTGCCAGCGCTGGTACGAAGCGACACTTGCTGCCGAAGATGAGGTGGATCAAAAGATGTGTCGTCAGATCTATTACGAACTGATCAGCCTGAACACTCAGCGTGCGGATGAACTGTTCGACCTGTTGGAAGAATAGCCTACAATGATCGGCTAGATATCTACCTCGAAATAGAGACTTTCAACATCTACTCCTCTGTATACCAAGAGCTGTACTTCTGGTAGTTGTTCGCAATTCGCTCTATTTCGCCGCTTCGAAGTCTTTCCGGCACTGGCCCAATCTGTTTAGCGGGGACACCGGCCCATAAGGTGCCCGCTGGTACTCGAGTTCCTTGGGTAACCACAGAACCGGCGGCGATGATGCAACCTTGTTCTACCGTACAATTGTCCATGACGATGGCTCCCATGCCGATCAGCACGTTGTCCTCTACCGTGCAGCCATGGACCACTGCATTATGTCCGATGCTCACGTTGTTTCCGATGACCGTCGGGAATTTCTCGTAGGTGCAATGGATGGTCGCATTGTCTTGAACGTTCACGAAATCTCCTAAGATGATGGCGTTTACATCGGCGCGGATGACGCTCCCGTACCAAAAGCTGCAGCCTTTTCCACATTTGAATTGGCCAATTATGACCGCATTCTCAGCCACAAAAGCATCTTTACTTACCTCGGGCGTGTAGCCGCGTAATGGTCGAATCAGAGACATAGACATTGGGGTATTTCGTTCCGGGTAAACTAGAATAAATAATTGGTTCCGCAAAAAATGGCCGCTCGTAAAAGACCGTATAGAAATCCTCTATCGAGTGAGCGATGAGATTGGACGGCCTTGATGTATTTTTGTTCCTTGAAAACAGCAAGCACTATGGACATCAAAAGAGTACCAGTCAGCATATACGCGGAAATGACCCCGAATCCAAAGGTCATGAAGTTTGTCAGCAACAAGCTGCTACTTCAAGCAGATTCCGTCGAATTCCGCAATATCGAAGAGGCAAAACCATCGCCACTCGCAACGAAACTGTTCCACTTCCCATTTGTCAAAGAGGTGTTCATCTCAGGAAACTACATCGCTATTGCAAAATTTGACGTGGTAGAATGGGACGACGTAGCACAAGAAGTACGCGTCTTTGTCACAGACTTCTTACAAGAGGGCGGCGTAGCGGTACACGAAGACCAGCTCGAAGCTCCCAAGGAAGAATCCAGCGAAGGTAGCGCCGTAGAACTGCGTGCAGAGGACGTGGGCGAAGTAGAGCAGCGCATCATCGACATCTTGGAAGAATACATCAAACCTGCCGTTGCACAAGACGGTGGAAACATAGCGTTCATCGGCTACAAAGAAAAAATTGTAGAGGTCCAGCTTCAAGGCGCATGTTCTGGTTGCCCATCGTCAACGATGACCCTAAAGAACGGCATCCTAAGCATCCTTCAAAAAATGCTACCTACTCTGGTAGACGATGTGGTTGCGATTAACGGCTAATCCGTTTCTACAACATCTCGAACACAAAAAAAAGCGGCTCCCAAGGGAAGCCGCTTTTTAATGCGTAATGGTTGCGAATACCTACGGATTATGCAGGATTCATTCCCATATATTTCAAGTGCTTAAAGTGACCTTTGATCGCACCGATCGTTGTTTTGTATTCGTTATAAGGCAACTTAAACTCATTCGCTGTATTGCGAACGATCTCGGCAATCTTCGGATAGTGAACGTGGTTGATCGTCGGGAACAAGTGGTGCTCCACCTGGAAGTTCAAACCTCCCGTGTACCATGTAACAATAGGATTCTTCGTGCTGAAGTTTGCCGTCGTTTTCAACTGATGCTCAAGCAATGAAGACTCTGCCGCTTCTTCCTGTGAAGGGAAGTCCGCCTTGTCTACTACGTGGGCAAGCTGGAAAACCATGGACAAGATAAATCCTGCAATCACATGCATCGTCATATTTCCAAGCAACACCATGTACCATGGAATACCAATCGCCATAGGCAACACGTAAAATACTGCGAAGTGGAATCCTTTACCTACGATGAGCTTTGTCCACACCATCCCTAAACTCTGGTCGCGTGCTTTGAACAGATCACTCTTGTTGTAGTTGATCACTTGCTTAAAGTCTTTTTCCAACAACCACTTCCACGTCATCAGCGTGTATGCAAATGGTGCGTAAATGTGCTGGAATCTGTGTTTCGGCTTCAATTCTTGCGAAGGGTGGAAACGGAACATACTCCCGGTTTCGATATCGTCATCGTGTCCATCGATATTGGTATGCGTGTGGTGCTTCATGTTGTGCTGCACTCTCCATGTATAGGAGTTACCAGCAAGCATGTAAATCACCCCACCAATCTTGCGGTTGATCCACTCACTACGAGTTACTGTATTGTGTAATGCATCGTGCATTAAATTCATACCGACACCTGCCATTCCAATCCCTGTGATTGACCATAAGACCACGGTCCATAACAGACTTGTGTAGCCCGAAAGGAACAATACGAATGGAACAAGGTACATCGCAAGGTTTGCGAATGCTTTGAGGTAGAATCTGTAATCGGCCAAGCCCGATTTACCTTGATCTTTCAAGTACTGTCTTACTCTCTTGCGAACTTCACTTTGGAAGTCACTGCTGCTTTTAAATCTTAACATGAAATTTTTGTTAATCCGTTGCCTAATTTACGAAGTATAACGCCAACTCCGACCACTTAGTTTATTTTAGCAAATCATTTTACAGTATACACCATGTTGAAAAATCAAAAGCCCCAAGAGTTGAACGCTTGGAAGAAGCTTCAAAAGAACTCCATCTACGATAAGCGCACCCTAAAAACTCGTTTTTACGAGGATCCTGAGCGCTTCGAGAAATACCACATCAAATGGGACGGAATCTTATTCGATTTTTCTAAAAACCACATGGGAAGCGAAACCTTCTCTTTGTTCCAAGAACTGTTAGAGGAGGCAGGAGTACGTGAAGCTATAGCTGCACAGCAAAGCGGAGAAAAGATCAACGTTACTGAAGACAGAGCTGTACTCCACACCGCCCTTCGCAACATGAGCGATGCACCTATCTACGTGGATGGACAGGATGTAATGCCCGGTGTCCGTGAGTCATGGGCAAAATTGGCCACCTTCTCCAACCGCGTACGTTCAGGGGAATGGAAGGGACACACCGGCAAGCGCATCACAGATGTCGTGAATATCGGTATCGGTGGATCTGACCTCGGACCGCGCATGGTGATCGGTGCGCTAAAACCATTCGTAACAGAGGAAATGAACTTCCATTTTGTAGCGAATGTCGACGGTGCCGATCTGTACGAAGTGTTGAAAAAAGTCAATACTGAAACGACCCTATT
>ENA-OUOG01005099-OUOG01005099.1-marine-metagenome-genome-assembly--contig:-NODE-5099-length-10870-cov-2.889836_pt1 | contig 10870 bp, 13 predicted proteins | sample MGYA00248635_ERZ508505 | MGnify/ENA primary metagenome ERZ508505 (study PRJEB26176, sample SAMN06267871) | marine metagenome | isolation source: Saanich Inlet, British Columbia, Canada | place: Pacific...
GCAACCGGCAACAAATGCATTACAACTGTCACTACCAGCACCCCCATTTTTTAGCTGGTACTCACCTAAAATTATAATCGGGCAAAAAACTTGAAGTGGTTTGTTTTTATCCACCCCTAGCTTCAATGCTGCTCGTATGGCCGATGATAGATTACGACTTGTTGTGGAGTTGCAACCACACTTTTTCTTGTTGTTAATTACCACTTCGGCAGCTTTCAAAAGAATAGGTGCAGCTTCTTCGAAGAATTTTCTTGGAGTAAGCGTCTTCAGGCCGTCCACCTCTCTTGCAAACTTCGCATAAGCTTCCATCTGCTCATCAAAAGATAAGTCGTTAATGTCCTGCTTATCAGGATTAAACGTCTCATCAGTGCTAAGTGTGATGTGGATCATGCGCCACCCACTCTCAGCGGTATCACCTGTCCGACTTCACCAGCCAACATTCGACCCCAGCGTTCAAGACATGCTGCACGTTGTTCAAGCAACCCAGCGCGGTTATAGACCCTAGAAACCGTTGTGACAGATGAGCCAGATGCAACGTGGTTAAGCACACGATCAACAACCCCCTCAGCTTCACCTGCTTCTGCCAAAGCGGTTGCAAAGGCTGTTCTTAAATCATGCAGTCGCCATTCTGGAAATTTGCCCTCACCTACGCCAAGCAGCTTATCAAGCCGCCGCTTCATCCGGCCAAAGCCCGAAACTGCACGTTGCCTGTTGGTTGTGAAGAGTAAATTACACTCCTCATTGAACCGCGACTCTTGAGACAGACGTTCCTTCAAAACCATTTCAACTTCGGCAAGCGCAGTCTCATTAAGGTGTACGATGTGCGGCTTGCCATTCTTGGTTCGCTCACCTGAAATCTCTAATCGGGCTGCATCCAAATTAGTCTCATTAAAAGTGAGGCCTGTTATATCGCCTCGCCTTTGTCCTGTCAGAACCAGTAACCGAATAAGCGGCCCCCATAGTTCACCCATTTGATGCGAAGCAGATATAATCCCCTGCACTTGTTGAATACTGAGAACCAGCTCTCGGGGCACTTCTTTAGTAGGTTTCTGCAAACCCAAGCCGGGGTCATTATCCAGATAACCCCGTGTCACAGACCATCGAGTGAATGCTGCAATTGCTGCCTTTAACCTATTAGCTGCACCGGGTGCAGTATGTGCCTTGTCATCTATAATTGCCTGCAACGAGGCTCGTGTCAGAGATTTGATTGACGCTTCACATAGTTTTGCAAGTGCTGTCTCAAGTTGTCTAAATCGCCTCGCACCATCCCTGAGAGACGCAAGATGCTGCTCATTGTATATCTGCAATGCACGTTGAACTGAGACTTCGCTGGCTTGTTCCGCTAATGCTCTAGCTGCCTCTACTCTCTTTTCAGCAACGAGGTCACGGCCATCTTGCGAGGCAAGTGTAATATGATGTGCACGCATTCTGGCTTCGCTCAAGCTTAGTGCTGGATATTGCCCTAATGTGTGTGTCCGAACAGGCCCCCCTTTGACACGTTTTTCAAAGACGAATGAAATCCTACCCGTTGGAGAAATACGCACCTTCAAGCCGAGGGTTTTTGTGTCGCTCAGTGTTATTCTACCCTTTTCGGGAACGGCAGCAGTAGAGATCAGTCGATCTGTCAGGTGTACTTTCTTACTTTTAGCTTCTGACATTTTCATTCCTCCTGTGTGCAGCACCCTCATATGGTGACTTACAAATGCCTGCCAGCGGTTCTGGCAGACAACTGGCAGACAAATTCACAAGGTCAAATATGAATTCTTCTGAACTGATTTGAACAGATTACTTGACAAACTCGCCTATGCCATATGCCTAGAATTGCCTATAAACACCTGTAATTATGGCATAAATCAGGTCATTAGTGAATCGTTCTGAACTAAATTGGAAAGAAAATTTTGGTAGCGGGAGAGGGACTTGAACCCCCGACACGCGGATTATGATTCCGCTGCTCTAACCACCTGAGCTACCCCGCCATCCGGGCCTTCAACATTATCATGTCAGGCAGATGCGCATATAAGGTTTAAGCATGCGTACTGTCAACAAGGAAAAACAGACGCCATCCTCTTTTCTACCATAGCCAAGCTGCGCCACGCACGCCGGAAGAGTCTCCATGCATTGCCTGCACCAATGAACCTTCAAAAAAGTCACTGAAAACATAGGCTTTCATGAGGTCAGGAACCCGCACGTAAAGCGCGTCAACATTCGACATACCACCACCCAAAACGATAACATCCGGATCGATCATGTTCACCAAAAGCGCAAGCGCTCTTGCCAAGCGATCACAATATGCCGCAAGCGAAGCATCAGCGGCGGGCGTATCCAATGCAAGAATTTCAGAACCGCTGCGCAGTGAACTTTCACCTGTCCTGCGGGCAAAGTCTTGTTGAAAAGCAGTCCCGGATATCCAGGTTTCAAGGCAGCTTCGCTGTCCGCACCAACATTCGGCGCCAGGAAACTCATCCTCTTTGATCCATGGCAGAGGCACATGGCCAAACTCACCCGCTACACCGTGCAGCCCATACAAAGCCTCACCATCAATCGCGATGCCGGATCCACAACCTGTGCCGATGATTACGCCAACAACAGTCTTTTTACCTGCCCCTGCACCATCCACTGCCTCTGACACCGCAAAACAATTGGCATCATTTTGAACCCGCACTTCACGGTTCAGGGCATTCTCCATGTCCCGTTTTAATGGCTGACCGTTGAGCCAAACAGAATTGGCGTTCCTTACAAGGCCCGTTTTTGGTGAAATACTTCCCGGAATACCAATACCAACGGTGGCGTTTTCGCCGAGCGAGGCCTCGCAAGCTTCAATCAAACCCGTAACGGCATGGATCGAAGCCTCATAATTGGCAGGCGTGCCGATGCGTTCCCGCTGCAAGACCGCCCCTCTTTCATCAAGGGCAATCAGCTCAATCTTGGTACCACCCCAATCAATTCCGATCCGCATCAGGCCACAGCCTCAGACGCGAGGACCTTTGCCAAATCGGCCTCAATTGATGCTTCACGCAAAGTCGACGCAATGAAACCACCACCCAAAACCCGTGTATCTTCCGTATCATCTTCGTAAAAGACGCAGGCTTGGCCATTCGCAATCCCGGCCTCACCGCCAATAATCTCTACAGATATCCGCCCGTCTACATCTGCCGGGTACAATATGCCCTCCATGGGTGGCCGCGTCGAACGCACTTTCACGAACAACGCCATGCCTCCTGAGGGAATGTCTGCCAAATCATTGTCACCCAACCAGTTCACATCACGCAGATAAAGGGTGCGCGTATCCAGCGCTTCTTTTGGCCCTACAATCACACGGGCATTCGCCGCATCCAAATGCACGACATAAATCGGGTCACCAGTGGCAACGCCAATGCCACGACGTTGACCAATCGTGAAATTGATAATCCCGTCATGGCGGCCAAGAACCCGACCATCGAGATGCTGAATATCGCCCGGCGTGGCAGCTGTTGGTTGCAGTTTGTTGATAATGTCAGAATATCGCCCTTGCGGCACGAAACAGATGTCCTGGCTGTCAGATTTTTCAGCAACGACCAGTCCAAGATCACGGGCAATCTCTCGAGTTTCCGCTTTTGGCGAGCCGCCCAACGGGAACCGAAGGTAGTCCACTTGTTCCTGAGTCGTTGCAAAAAGGAAATAACTCTGATCGCGCGAATGATCCCGCGGACGATACAAGGCACGTCTCCCGGTTTCAGGGTCAGCCAAATGAGACCTTATGTAATGCCCCGTTGCCAGCGCTGCAGCTCCGAGTTCTTTGGCAGTCGATAGCAAATCTGCAAATTTGACAGTTTGATTGCATGCAACGCAAGGAATCGGCGTTTCACCGGCAATATAACTGTCCATGAACGGATTAATGACCTGTTCCCGGAACTTGTCTTCATAGTCCAGTACATAATGTGGAATGCCAAGCGCTTCTGAAACGCGACGTGCATCATGTATGTCCTGGCCAGCACAGCAGGCACCCTTTCGATGAATTGCTTCACCGTGATCATATAATTGCAGTGTCATGCCAACTACGTCGTAGCCTTCGCGCGCAAGAAGACCAGCTACAACAGATGAATCAACACCACCCGACATTGCAACAACAATGCGAGTATCCTTTGGATCGCCCGGCAAATCGAGCGAATTGAGTTTTGGGGATACCATGAATTTCTCCAAACATGCGCGGGTTAAGGCCGCACCGATGAACTTTGACGCCTCTATAATATGCAGATGTAGTTTTGGCTAGCCTATCAACTCGATACAAACCAAGGTGTGCCCGCTCTGCATATACCCGAGCTTGACCGCAGCAGCCCTTGAAAGGTCAATTATCCGACCTTTCGTGAACGGCCCACGATCATTGATCCGCACAATAACACTTCGCCCATTTTTGTTGTTAGTAACGCGAACCCTGGTGTCAAATGCCAGTTCAGGATGAGCTGCCGTCATCGCGGAAGGGTTCATCTGCTCTCCTGATGCGGTCATCGAGCTCAATGCATACCAGGAGGCGATACCACAATGTTGATTGGCATTGGCATTGGCATGCAGCTTCTCATCCCCACCAAGGATCAACAGAAATATGGCAATCCACAATCTCGATATCATTTAAGCGCCCCCGGGCAGCAACATGCTTGACTTCAACCCGACTTGTACCGCCAAATTGGCAAAGACATGACCGCGCAGAACACATTGGATTACAGATCGTGACACAGCTTGAAGATTGGCTTGGAAAAACACAAACCAAATGCGAAACCATAAATGCCAGGCAAGCAGAGCTGCTGGCAGTAACACTTGGCAAGCCGGCTCCACGAAAAAACGAGGTATTGCCACATTGCTGGCATTGGGCCTGGTTTAACGACGCTTTACCGGCAACTGAGCTTGGGCGCGACGGACACCCCAAACGCGGCGGCTTTCTGCCCCCTGTCTCCCTGCCCCGCAGAATGTGGGCCGGAGGGCACTTGAACTTTATTTCTCCAATTATTGTTGGAAGAAAAATAAAAAAGACTTCCACGATTGCAGATATTAAGCATCGCAAAGGCAAGACAGGCGAGCTTTGCATCGTGACAATTGAACACAAGTTGTTTGACGAGGACACCCTTTGTGTGGACGAAAAGCAAAGCCTTGTTTTCCGCGAAGACCCCGCCCAGGACGCACCGGCACCAGAACACATTGAGCCGCCATCACCAGAAGAGATAACGGAAACCCTTCAACCAGACCCGGTCATGATGTTCAGATATTCGGCCCTCACGTTCAATGGCCATCGCATCCACTATGACGTTGATTATGCAAGGAATGTTGAAGGCTATCCCGATCTGGTTTTTCATGCACCGCTCACCGCAACAGCGCTTTGCAATTTATCACAACAACTACTGCCGAAAGGCGCTGTAACAAGCTTCGAATATCGCGCAACCTCACCTCTGTTCTGCAACGCACCGGTAAAACTCTCAGGCGCCATGCACAATGGCAAAGCAACCGTCTGGGCAGAAACACCAACTGGCTCACAGGCAATGATTGCCACGGCTACTGATTAAGAATTCTTACTCAATTGTAACCAGGTCCTTAGCTAAAATTTAAGGTAAGTGGCGTAAGTTGGTCGAGTAGTTGGTCCGTTTTTTAGTAGTGAGTATATGACCGATATGGTGAGACCTCGAGTAAAATATGTCATTGGCCCGGATGGAAGCCCGCTGACAGTATCTGATCTTCCACCCACATCGACACGTCGTTGGGTGATACGTCGCAAGGCGGAAGTAGTGGCAGCAGTTAGAGGTGGCCTGCTATCTCTAGACGAAGCATGCGAACGATACACACTGACAGTGGAAGAATTCCTTTCTTGGCAAGCTTCAATTGATGAGCACGGCTTGGCAGGTCTGAGAACAACAAGAATTCAGGAATACCGCGCCTAAAAGAGCTGCGGATTTAAATGAGAGCACAACACCTGAGGGCGGCTACCACAAGGCCGTCCTCTTTCGTTTGCCGGTTTGCCAAATTACAAAGCAAGCCCAAAGCTATTTGGCCTGCTTCAAGCCAATTGAAGCAACCGTTACCGTCACAGCTGAGAGTGCAAAGAACCAAAGACCGGGCTGCGTAAACGCATTTGCAAGGCCACTCGTCTTGGCTGCAAAAATCACGATAGCAACCAGCAAAACATCCATCATTGACCACTTTGCCAATGCAGTGGCCCACCCCGCCGCAGGCCCACCCTTGAACACCGCCTGAAAAACCGTAGCCAGTTTTGCCACTGGAAACAAAACCGAAAATGCCAAAACCACGACCGCTAACAGAATTTCGTTATCCATCCATAAGTCAGAAATAATACTCAAAAGCGATGGCGTTTCCGAAAAAAGCCAAAGTTTCTCCAGTTTCATCAGCGGAAGGGAAATCCCAAGACCAAAAGAAATGGCGGAAACCAAAAGAAGCAGTGGTCGGTATCGTCTCATAAGATTTGGCCCCTTACCCGAATTCGCTTGCCTTTCATACAACCATGGAACAGCGTAGTTCAAGATCGAGTCTTTTATTCATGACATTTTTAGTATAGTTTAAAGCCGATCCATCGGAGTTTGACAAATGAACCAGAGCGTAAGCGGCGAAAAACCAGCAGTAGTTGTTACAGGTGCCAGTCGCGGAATTGGCCATGCAATCGTGAAGCACTTTTACGATCAGGGCTGGGACGTGATTACCATGGCCCGAACGCCATTTTCTAACGTATGTCCATGGGCGGAAGGCATCGTGAAGCATGTGACGGTAGATCTTTCAGACAATAATTCTATTGCAGAGGCTACGGAAAACCTTGCCGATCTTTTGGGTGAAAATGGTCTGCAGGCATTGATCAACAACGCGGGCATTTCACCAAAAAAGACGGATGGTTCTCGGATGGCCGCTTGCGAAACTGACGTCGAAACGTTTCTTGCGGTTCAGCAGGTAAATCTTGTGGCGCCTTTGGTTTTGAGCCAAACGCTTTTACCAAAGCTGCGACAGGTTAAGGGCGCGATTGTGAATGTTTCATCAATTGCTGCCGTAAAAACACATCCCTTTGCCGGCGCTGCCTATGCAGTATCAAAAGCTGCACTCACAACACTGACGCGCGAACTTGCATACGAACTGGCAGAAACGGGGGTCCGGGTCAACTCGGTCGCGCCAGGTGAAATTGAAACTTCAATTTTGTCACCGGGTACAGAAGCAGTCGTGCAATCTGACGTGCCAATGAAGCGATTGGGAAGCCCGAAAGAAGTTGCAGAAGTTGTCTATTTTCTGGCAAGCTCACACTCATCTTACGTTACAGGATCGGAAATACCGATCAATGGCGGCCAGCACATATAGGGTCAGGACATCCACATGAACCACATGCCAAACTCTCCGGAAGCCCGGGACATCGCATATCATTTTCATTCCTATACGAATGCACTTGCACACGCTGAGATAGGTCCAATGATCATCGAAAAAGGCGATGGAATCTACGTTTTTGACAATCAAGGTACCAAGTACATTGAGGCAATGGCAGGACTATGGAGTGCTGCACTTGGGTTTAGTGAAGAGCGTCTGATCAAGGCCGCATCAGACCAAATGCGTGAATTGCCATTTTATCACAATTTCACACACAAGTCGCACACCAAGGCAATTGATCTGGCAGAGAAACTGATTTCCATTGCACCAGTTCCCATGAGTAAGGTCTTTTTCACCAACTCCGGATCAGAGGCCAATGATACGGTTTTGAAAATGATCTGGTATCGCTCCAACGCATTGGGAAAGCCTGAGAAGAAAAAAATTATCAGCCGCATCCGTGGATATCATGGGGTAACCTTGGCTTCGGGTAGTTTGACCGGGCTTCCCTACAACCACAAGTCTTTTGACATGCCGATTGACCGGATTTTGCATACAACCTGTCCGCATTACTGGCGCGAAGGCGAGGATGGAGAAAGCGAAGAAGCATTTGCCACGCGATGTGCCAATGATCTTGAGGCCATGATTTTGGAAGAAGGTCCTGAAACTGTTGCAGCGTTTTTTGCTGAACCTGTCATGGGTGCGGGCGGGGTTGTGGTGCCACCGAAAACCTATTGGGAAAAAATACAAACCGTTCTCGATAAATACGATGTACTTCTTGTGGCAGATGAGGTTATTTGTGGGTTTGGCCGAACAGGAAACATGTTCGGTACCGAGACATTCGGCATGAAACCGGATGTGATGGTCATGTCAAAACAGATCACATCAAGCTATGCTCCGTTTTCTGCGATCATGATCAATGACAACTTTTACGAACCAATCGCAGAAGAAAGTGGCCGTATCGGCGTGCTGGGGCATGGTTATACAGGGGCAGCACATCCCGTTGGTGCCGCTGTTGCACTGGAAAATATTGCAATCATAGAAGAGCGGGAACTCGTTCAGAAAACACGTGATAACAGCGCGCAGTTCCTCAAAGGGCTGCATTTATTTGCTGATCATCCAAACGTCGGTGAAGTCCGGGGTGTGGGAATGATTGCCGGATTGGAACTTGTTACAAGCAAAAAGGACAAGATTGGCACTGAGTTGCCGGGCCAGATGGGATTGGCAGCAAACAAGGCATTGCTCGAAGAAGGTGTCATTATCCGAAACATTATGGATACGGTTGCGTTTTGCCCACCGCTTATCATTGACACAACACAGGTTTCAGATTTGCTGAACGCCGTTGAAGGAATGCTTTCTAAAATCGAAAAAGCGTTCCCGGCTGCCTGACCTGCAAGAAGACAAACAAAAAAGCCCGAGGCAATGCTTCGAGCTCTTAAAGTTTCTCATGGATCGGCTTTGATTAGCCAATCATCATGGCACGATTTTCTGCGAGATCATCTGAAGATGTATCAATTTCACCAGAACCACCGTCGCGTTGCTCGAGTTTCTGGGCTTTTTGCAAATCATCTTCTGCTTCTTCCAAAGCAGCAACTGCGTTGACACGCTTGTCTTTCAATTCGTCAATCGAAACTTGCAGATTTTCCTGGCGTTGGCGCGCAGCCTTCGCAAAGGTTGGATAAGCAAAATGCGTGGGATCAGTAATCCCGGCTTTTTCTTCCTCAATCTGAACTTGTGCCTGAAGATCTCCAAACATTTTTTCAAATTCGGAGATCATCATATCAATCTGAGTCAGTTGGCGGGTTTTATCCTCCACCTGAAAATGCTTCAAACGAAGCAGGTTGTCGCGCGATTTCATACTCAATACTCCTGTGAACCGCAAAAAGGGTCTTTGGACCCCAATACTAAATACTCTTTACCCGTCTAAGCGGACTGGAAGAGCAAACTCTCACCCCCTGCCCTCCAGAAACGAACTCTTTACGGAAATTTTACGCATCCGTTAATCATTCGTTTACTCGACTTTTTAATTATAGGTGCAGATTGTTAAGGCTGAGTAAAGCAAAGGTAAGCTAATCCTTAATCATCTGGGACTGGTGATTCGCTCATTTGAGCTCCAATCACTCTTCACATTGGATGGGTAAAAGGCAGAAATCGTTGAATATCATGGTTTTATGCGCATTTATTTACTCAATTTAGTGGGTTGCGCCCGAGAATTACAATTTGTTAACCATTATGTATCAGCATCGTGGTTATGAACTGTTAACCAAGCAGGCTCCTGGTCGAACGAGGCAACCTGGAACCGATATGCTGAGAAAGGCTAAAAGGGGATAAAGATGCGCGTATTGCTGATTGAAGATGACAGCGCTACAGCTCAAAGCATTGAACTGATGCTTAAGTCCGAGAGTTTCAATGTTTACACCACCGACTTGGGTGAGGAAGGCGTGGATCTCGGTAAGCTATATGACTACGATATTATCCTGCTGGATTTGAACCTGCCAGATATGTCAGGTTACGAAGTATTGAGAACACTCCGTCTCTCGAAGATTAAAACTCCGATCCTTATCCTGTCAGGTTTGGCCGGAATCGAAGACAAGGTTCGCGGTCTCGGCTTCGGTGCAGATGACTATATGACCAAGCCATTCCATAAAGATGAGCTTATTGCACGAATTCATGCGATTGTTCGCCGCTCCAAGGGCCATGCACAATCTGTCATCACAACAGGCGACCTTGTCGTGAACCTCGATGCCAAAACTGTTGAAATCAACGGCCAGCGCGTACATTTGACCGGCAAAGAATACCAGATGCTGGAACTTCTTTCCCTGCGCAAGGGAACAACCCTTACAAAGGAAATGTTCCTCAACCATCTATATGGTGGCATGGACGAGCCTGAATTGAAGATCATCGACGTATTTATCTGCAAGCTTCGCAAGAAACTGGCGGCAGCCGCAGATGGCCTAAACTACATCGAGACTGTTTGGGGCCGTGGCTATGTGCTACGTGAACCAGACGGAGCTTCTGAAGAGCTTCGCGAGATCGCATAATTCCACCCGGAACCTAATTCAAGAAAAAAGCCGCTCCGAGTTTCGGGGCGGCTTTTTTGATTCAAACTTCCAAGATAAAATTTCTCTGAAAAATGATTGCCAATCAGGCAGCTTCCGGCGTTTTGTCGATCACACCCGCTTCAAGAAGCTTGTGAATGACGATTTCCCTGTTGAATGGCTTCATCAGGAAACCACTTGCACCTGCACGCTTGGCCTTTGTCATATCAGAAATCATGATTTCGCTCGTGCAATATAACATCTTGCAATTACGCGCATCAGGATGCTTGGAAATCTCGGTCATGAATTCAATTCCGGACATTCCAGCAAGATCCCAATCTACAAGGATTGCTTCCGGCATTGAATTGCGAGCTTTCTCCAGCGCTTCGAAACCGCTCGCCGCTTCAACCACCGAAAATCCCAAATCGCTAATTATTCTGCTTCCAACTTTTCGGATGACAGGTGAATCGTCGACGATCATAAAGATTTTCATAGTACACTACCTAAATGTCTTT
>ENA-OUOG01005100-OUOG01005100.1-marine-metagenome-genome-assembly--contig:-NODE-5100-length-10867-cov-3.834754_pt1 | contig 10867 bp, 13 predicted proteins | sample MGYA00248635_ERZ508505 | MGnify/ENA primary metagenome ERZ508505 (study PRJEB26176, sample SAMN06267871) | marine metagenome | isolation source: Saanich Inlet, British Columbia, Canada | place: Pacific...
AAGTTGCGCGTGTAATGTCACCGCTCACCGGAAAGGTGACATCCTGTGTGGCGAGATCCCCAACGTTCGAGCTGAACGGGGTGATTTGTGTCACAAGCGCGTTGAAGGAATAGCTAGGGTTCCCAGCACCAACAGCAGCCGAGGTGGGCTTCACCACGACAGCAATCTCAGTTCCAAGCGCGGTGTGCAGGGTCTCATCAACCGCCGAGGCCGCGAAGTCCTGGTGAAAACTGAAAGTAACCGTTGCGTCCTGCAAACCGGCAATGTAGGTGCGGGCTACGTCACCGAAAGCGGTGGTCTCCAGCTGTTCCTTGCTGATGTCCAATGTGACCGCAGCGAGGCTGTCACTGAAGTCAGTCCCATCAATAGTTACTTCTAAATCTGTAGCTGCGAAAACTGCCACAATGTCTCCTTATTCTGCATAAACAACAACTGAGAATTCAGCTGCCAAATAACTTTGCTCACCTAATGTTATCGCACCGATGTTAGTCATCTCCTGCATCCTGACATCGAACGCGGCCCCGCCAAGAGTCTTATCTGACTGGATTGCATTCTTCACCCCACCGGCCCCAGTGGAGGCGTAAGCGTTCAACCGTGACTGTGCAGAGCGCTCGGATACGCGCCCCACAATGACAGTGATGGTGAAGTTGTAAAGGGCCAGACCCTGCTTGAAAGCCTGATCGTAAGACACGCTGTTTAGGGATACAACCGCTACGGGTGGGGAGGGGTTGTCAGGGATGTCAGCTTTCGTTCTAAGCCCCGAAATCGTGCCCAGGTTAGTTGCTAACCCGTCACGGATTGTCGCAATGCTCACGCCATCCTCACCCTTCTGAAGGGCATCAGGAGCTTCTCTACGTCAGGGTCTACGCGCCCCACACGCATCACACCCAAATCTCCAAAGCCCATTACCCCAGTAGGGGAGTCGTAACGCTTGAACTGTCTCATCGAAAGAATGATGCACGCCTGCCTTACAGCTGTGGGGACAGAAGCAAACCCAAACACACCCTCAATCTGCACAGAAGCCTGCTGAGCCTCTACGTTGCGGGGCTGATATACAGGGAACAAATAATCGCCAATGGCGCTGACTGTGTGGAACGGGGTCTCAATCCCACCGGCAATCCCATTCAACGGGGATAGCTGGTAGTCCGAGGTTGCCCAAGTCTGATCGAAGGTGCCATCACCGGCAGTGTCTACCTTGAGCGTGGTGACACTTTGAATGTCATCCGTGTAAGTGGTGAGCGCATCCACGGGAAGATAAACCCGTGTGGCTGAAGTCTGGTAGAAGAACCGCTCGCACCACCCGTCAATCTCACGCGATGCTGCCTCAATGCTTATCTCAAGCAGGCTGTCATCCACAGTGTCAGTAATACGCAAGGCAGCCTTCACATCAGCAAGGGTTGCGTAGCCGTTCTCAATAGCCATGTAAATCCTCCAAGTTCTATTCTATCGCGGGCAGTGTGCCTGGTTTGTGTTTGCACAGTGAGTGTGTAGGCTATACAGTATGAGTATGACCACAGAAACCAAATGCAACCTATCGGCCCGCACAGACCAACAAAACATTCACCGCCTCAACCAGCAACTCAACGCCATCTGGCGGTTAGGTGATCGCGACGAATGTTCCATCAAACACGTTGGGCACGCAATGGCAGCACTCATCGCCTGTGGTGACTGGACTGACGCAGTGGACTATACCGAACCCTGGGGTTACTACCCGCATGGTGAAACGCTAGAGATACAGAAGCGCAGGGAAATGCTCGCTTACAGGTGGGGCAAAGTTGCTGACACCATCGAACGCATCAATAACAAAGAACGCCTCACCACCCGCCTCATCCCAGGCAGTGACTTTGGGTTCTATGTGACCGCCTACCTGGAAACCTATTGGGGGCAAGAAGAAACCCCCCACCACCCATAACAGGCAGTGAGGGGTTTCTTGAACTGACTAGGCTTAGGCCATTGTCAGGGCGTGAATGTGGTTCGCGCCGTTTGCAACACCAGCAGCAACACGGTAGGTGAAGCGGTATCCGGTGATGTCGTTTGCGAAGTACGCGTCCGTGGAAACCGAGGTCTCCAGGCCGGTGGTCGCAATCTTGACCGAAGGCCAGTGTCCAAAGAGGACAGCCTTGTTTCCGGTGGTAGCTGCATCCACTGCAGGGTTCTCGTAAACAGGGAACCCGAGCAGAGTTGCGCTCGCGTTGCCATCCACAGAGGAAACGATGGGGTCGAGAATGTAACGACCATCCGAGTCCTTCAGCTTACGGATAAGCGCCATGGTGCTAGGTGCAACCATGAAGCCGGTGCCTGGGAGCAAACGAACCATGCCATCAGGAGAGAAGGCAAGCTCGATCAGCTCGTCCGCGGTGATAGCGGTTGCAGAAGCAGCCGTTCCACCGTCGCCAGCAACAGCCTCAACAGCAGCGTTCACAATGGTGTTCACGCGGGTACCGATAGCAACACCAGCGTTTTCAGCAATAGAAGCTTCAATATCGAAGCCTTGATCGGAAATCAGTTCATTCGCCAATTTCACGATAAAACCCTGTTTGGCAGGCTGAAGAAGCAGAGAACCATAGGTGTTCTCGGACTCGTCCATTGCAGCGCCAGCAGCAGTTTCGGTTGCGGTGCTGTAAGCGGTCATTACGGGAACGCGAAGGTCGGAACCTGAATCGCGGTTGAAAACCTCAGAGGTCTCCAGGTAAGGGCCAACCAGTTTCGCCAGCGCGTACACCCGTGAAAGGAAGTCCACGGGGACAGTGTTAGCGGAAGGAACCAGCGTTGCACGCTGTTCCATCGTGAAGTTGTGTCCACGCACGTCACCAGCAGCCATCGAACGGAACACATCGGCTGCGCCGCGTGCCTCCTCGACAACCTCAAGGCCACGCGAAGCTTCAGAAGCCTGTGCAACACGGTCAGCGGAACGCTTAGCAACCTCAAGGGCTTCATCAGCCTTGCGGATGTCAGCCTCGATGCGGTCAATTTTTTGCAACTCAGCGGAATCAAGTCCACGCGACTCTGCTTCTGCACCGTCAATAACTTCACGGATCTGCATGGTCAGGTTGGCGCGGGCTTCTTCCTGAGTCTTGATGAACTCAGACATTTAGTCCTCCAAATAGTTTTGATTAGTTTGTTTCGCAGCGGTGGTAACACTCAACTACTACCAGCAGCGATAACGCACAAATCCGGTACTCCCATTGTATAAGGTAGGCGTGCCCTTACTGTGGGCAAAAGAAAACCCCCTGCCGGAAACGAAAGGAAAAACCGGCAGGGGGAAACTCGTTAGCGCTGTTCGACAGCCTCCATGACGCGAGTTTCTTTCTCTGCCTGCTGAACAGTGCCCCTAGCGGGCTTCACCTTCTTAGGTGTCTCAGCAGAAGCATTATCAAGTGCATGAATCGCTCGCGCCATATCATCAGCAAGCGAGACAATAGAACCAGAGACAGGCTTTCCAGCAACCTCAAGAATAGTGTTACGAATCTCATCCACGGTAGCCATTACAGTCCCATCAGCAGTTCAAGCTTCTTCTTCTTCAAAGCAAGCATGTCCACATCGCCCTTAGTCTCCTCGACAGACTCCACAGGTGCAAGCTTATCCAACACAGTCGTGATCAGCTGGCGGTCATCAGTGCTGATCTCCTCACCGCTCTCAATCTTCAAGAGCGCATCGGCAAGCGCGTCAGCGTCCACCTCAGCACGCTCAGCAACCTTATCCAAACCACGCACCAAAGCAGTGCCGTTAGTTGTGGGGTATGCGGGGAACGCGACACCAGTGGAAACCTCCATCAGGCGCACAGCGTTCAAAGTGCGCTCGCTGCCATCCTCATTCCAAGAATCCCCGCCCTGGGGTACAGTGAAACCAAATGAAAATCCTGTTACATCGCCACGGTTTATTAGAACCTTAGCGTCGCGCCCGGCCTGAGTGTCAGGTAGCACAGCGGAGACACGCAAGCCCTGAGCATCCTCAGTGAGCTTCAAAGTTCCAGCGCGGGTAGATCCCAGCACGGTCGAGCTGTCATGGTTCCACAACAGTTTCACATCGTTGCGAGACTGCAGAGAACGCTTGAACGCGCCAGGCGCAATGTATTCTCTGAAAGGTAGTGGCTCTGATGCCTCGTTGAAACGGGCAGCGTAACCAGTGAGGTGCATCCCGTCAGCTTCTTCGCGCACCTCAAAATCGGTAACGGTAACGCGGGTTTCCATCTTGCTCAATGCTTGCCCCTTAGCTCGGCCTTCATTCTCTGCTTCTATTCTACCAATGACACCCTCAGCGTAATCCATAGCGCGTTGCGCTGAGCGTTTCGTGGTGCCTCCACCCCACAAAGCGATTGCCACAACACCAGGGCTGGGGAAGTCGTCACTGTCAGGGGAAGCTGCCGGTGCGTCAAAGTCCACCATGTGACGTGCAAGGAAAGCTCGCAACCGAACCCATTTTTCGGCAGTCACTGATCCGCTCTCTAACGCCCTAGCTTCTCGCACAGTCCTATCCAGTAGACCATCGCCAGAAAGTCCCTTAGCGTGCCACTCAAGGCCTCTGCGGGCGCTCGCACGCATGTAAGCGGGAGGTGACAAATCTACCTGGCGCTGCTCATCGTCATTTTTAGGTTCCCAAGCGTTGCAATACTGTCCACCCTCAACATAGTCATCCCAGCGCTCACAGAAAGCGCGACCCTCATCATCAAGGTTGTCCTCATTGAAGAAAATGCAGTTACCGCACGCCCGCCCCTCAGGTACATCCTCGCTAGTGGCGGGCCGGTAGTTATCTGGCAGCTCTCTTTTTTCTGGCATCAGTCATTCATCTGTATAGCGAGCATAGACAGAACGGGGCTAGTGCCATCCGAAACACCGTAAAGAACATCCCCAGGGCGCAAAGTTAGCTGGATAGTCACACCGCTATTCAAATGCAAACCATTCGACACCGTGACATTTTCAGACCCAATATAGGCTTGAGTGTTTTGCGCCGCGTCCTCATTATGTATAGTGACACTTTGGGGCATATTGTCAGCCTGAGCGATAACAGCGCGAGTGCCAGACAACGTGACGTGTGTAGAAATGATTGGCATTAGGTGACCTCATCTTTATAGACAGACTCAGGATCTTCGGGGTCTACCTGTGCCACACCCTGCAACTGGACTGAAGGCAAACCAGTGTGAGCAACAGGAGGCAGGCCAATCATCTCCATAGCCTCAGCAGGGCTGAAGCCAGCAAACACCAGGTCACGCACCATCTGCACCTTCTCGCGCTGAGCTTTCACGCCAGATTCTGACAGGTTCACATTAGCTAGCGGCACACGCACCGCACTTGCAGCATCGCCCTCCTGTGGTGATAAGTCCTCCAAGCGGCGCACGTCATTGATCGCCAGGAACCCAGACTGCAACCCAGTGCTATACGCGCTGAACCGGCTCTGGATGTCAGCCCGCAACAAACCGTTCATGTTGAACTTGATGAACGCCTCAGCGCCGCCAGGGTAACGCGACATCAGAGAACTCATTGCGTCCTCAATCTTTGTCACATAAGGGCGCAACGTGTGAGTCACAAAACCGAGCATGTTCTGTTCAACGCTCGAATAAGTGTTAGTGCCGGGCAGGTTCAGCATGTGTGACGGGATACGCCAAATCCGTGCAATATCCTCCACAGCCATTCTGCGGGCCTCTAATGCTTGAGACTTCTCTGGATCTGCCTGTGTCGCTTTGAAGCTCGCACCACCGCTCAGAATCCCTGTGCGCCCACTCTTACGCCAACCCTTGTGGGCGCTGTCGAAAGAGTTACGCAAACTATCGGCCTGCTCTTTGGTAATAGCCGTGGGCACCTCGATCACCCCTTGCAAAGTGGTGCCTTGCCCAAAGAAGGTGGCAGCGTAAAGCTCCAACGCCTTAGACAGCCCCAAGTTCTCCTTCAGAGCGTGAACCCGTGACACACCGCGCACCGTACCAGGGCGCAACAGGTCAGGAATATACAAAACCTGCTCAGATGTCAGTGGCCTGTCCTCACCCTGCACATTGAAAACCAGCAAGCCCTTAGCGTTGCGGGTAATCTCCACAGTGTTCGGGTTCAACACAACCAGGTTCACAACCTCACCAGCGCGGTTGCTAAACACACGCACGAAAGCGTTGCCATCTACCAGGAGTGACACAAGCAGGCTGTTATAGAAAACAGAGTGCCCGTTGAAGTTCACATCAGGCTGAGCCACCCATGAAGGCTTAGGGCGGAAAGGTTTGCGGTTGCCATCAGAGCGAATAAAGCAGTCCACCGGCAAAGTGCTCACAGTGTCAGCAATCAGAGACACAGCAGAATGAACTGCCGCAATCGTTAGGGCGTTGCCCTCATCAATGTGGGTGCCAGACTGATTGCCAAGGGAAAAGTCATCACCAGTCTCCCAAATTGACTGAAAGCTAATCGCCCGATCTTCCCAAAGTTTATTGAATACCAATTATCGCCCCAAAGCTAATCCGAGTAACACCAGAACTGCGCCACCCACAATGAGTCCCACGGGGACAGAAATCAGGGTCACGCCTGCAACAACCGTTGCTGCACCTACCACTTGTAAAGTTGAACTCATATCACCTATCCAAAGAATTCAGGCACTGGTTCTAGTTTAGCGCCTGTGAGTGCCCTATCTACTGCAAGCACCATAGCAACCGCAGCATCTATCTTGCGGGGACTGTTTCTAGAGTCTTTCACAATGCGTGGCCCCATGTTGTCAATCTTAGTCACCGCGTTGCTCAAGTGCCGGGCGAGTATCGGGTTTCCGTCATGAATTAGGCGTGACTCAGTGACAGCATCGAAAACCTTGCTGCAGGCTGGCACCATACGCCGGGCTGAAGTGCTGGGCCACTCGACGATAGGCACACCCTTATCCTCCAGAACCTGCATGGAGCGTTGCCAGCGGAAAGGGTCACACGCAACCTCGCGCACCTTAGGGTGAGCTTGGCAGAAATCCAGCACGGTCTGCTCCACCTCAGCAATGTCCACACGCCAATCATCATCATGGATGTTCAAGTCTTTCTCCCACGACTTCACAAGAAAGACCTTCACCGGCTCATCATCCTTAGGCACAACCGCACCCACAATGACCGAGGCATCCCCACTGAACGACCCGTCAAAGCCCAACACAATCTCATCATCAGGTGACACCACAAACTCACCCTCGCACGCCTCCCAGGATCCGGTAGGCAACCAAGACATTTGCGAACTCACCCACTGGTTACAACGCTTAGTTCTAAACTCAGCCTCAGGGGTGCGCTTCACCGCGCTCTCAAAGTCGCTCACCGCGTTCAAGTCCCCAAAGCCAGGATTCGCCTCCACCCAAGTCTCAGGGGTCTTATGATCGGCTTCCTCAGCTGACTCCCACCACGCCATAAAGAAACTAGGGTCATCCACCTCACCACGCGCAACCTTCTGCCCATACTGGTAAAGCGAATAAGCAATCGAGTCACGCCCTGTGCTGTCAGCCTTCACCCCAGCGGTTGTGATGCCGATGAGTGTGGCGAGCTTTCCACGCGCACCCATAGCCAAAGAAAATGTGTCGTAAAGGTCGCGGTTCTTCTGAGCGTGAACCTCATCCATCACCGTCATAGTTGGCGAGAGACCTTCTTTGCTATACGCCTCTGCAGACACCACACGATAAACAGAACCCAGCTTTGGCAACTCGATTGCATCACGGTAAAGTTTCGTGATACTAGACAGCTCACTAGACCCCTCAATCATCCGCTTAGCATCAGCGAACACAATGCGGGCCTGCTCCTTCTCAGCAGCGACAGAATAAACCTCCGCCCCCTTCGGCCCCAAAATCAAACCATAAAGGGCAATGACCGAACCTAAAGCGCTCTTGCCGTTCTTCCTTGGCATCCCCACAAGCTGAGACTGGTGACGATACCCACCATCCTCAAACGCAAACATGTGCTCCAACAAGTTCACCTGCCAGGGTCGCAACGCCAAAGGCTCACAAGACCTACCCGCCACAGAATCCTTAGTGATAAGCCCATAAGCCTCAGCAAAGTCAGCAATAGGCTCCAACTGTTTCCCGCGCTCAATCGCTTCAGCCGGTACAGGAGTTAGCCACCTGGGAGGCCAACTACTCTGCTGCATCCTCACCCCTATTAGCTCGACGCTCCATAAGCTCCTCAAGTTTCGATTTCGCTTTCACCTCAGCAAGCCCCAACTTAGAACGATCAGAAGGAGTGAACCCGAGCAGTGACAAAGATGACTGAATCAGCTTCTCAGTCTCAAGCAAACTCATGTTCACCTTGCGCTCAGTAGGGTCAGCCAGAAACTCCTCACGCAAAATCTCGCGCCTGTCCAAAAGCTCACACACCATCTGCAAAAGCTGAGTGTCAGTCTTTGCGCTAACCCACAACTCACCAACCCCGAACACCTCAACCCACAACTGATAACCCGCCTCACCCAAAGGGCGCAACGGTTCCCGATAACCACCCTCAACTTCCATCAAAGAACCTTCCTTAGGCATCGCCCGTTTCCCAGGGTTTCCAAGCTTGCGTTTCATCTCAACAGGTCGAGGTGGATTCGTCATACCCCCCAGGGTACCCGAAACCTCTCAACTGCGGGTATATGCAAAATAGTGGGCTACGGGGTGCGGTGTCTATCTAAATTGATGTTTGACCCCACTCCTAGTAAGTGCCACGGGGGGGTGTGGTCTCTTGGGTGAGGTCTTGTCGAACAGGTGTTCGATGTGGATGCTTGTGTCTGCAGGGTTGTTTCCGGGTGGTGCCGGGTACCCGCCGGGGTGCCTGTTGTTTTTTTAGTCGAACGATTAGGTGGGTGACGCCTACACCCCCCGCCCCCCCCTACCCCCCCGGTGTTATTTTCTTATCCCCCCTGGATTGATTACAAAATGCGTGTGTGATTGCGAGGGGTGATTGCGGATCTGATGGAATCAAATGGTCTGCTTGCCCTGTGCCTGGGGGTACTACCTCACCGCACAAGTAGCAGATACCCCCCCGGCTTTTCAAAAGGTCGCGTTGTTTGCGATAAGCGGAACCGTACAGGGTGGCCTTCTTTAGTTTGCGTTTGGGGTCAGCGTCACGTTTGCGGTCTCTGATGCGTTCTTCACCACGGTGGCAGTTGCGACACATGTTGTCTTTGGATAGAACACCACACCTGAGGCATGGTTTATTGAAAGGCATTAGGGCTTTTCATGCCAAGAAACCCATGCTTGGATTACCTTGATGAAGTCCTTGATGTTCAAGTCTGAAAGCCTGTCGAAGTCCTCCTCCTCGAACGCCAACTCGCAAGCATCAAACAGGATGAGGATGTCGCTTCCGTCCCCATCTAACTGTGCTGCCTTCAAGTCCATTAGGAGTTGTATGGGCATGGCAAAGAAGTTCTTAGCTACAGCGCGGAACTTATCGGTCTTGACCTCTACAGGTGGGAGATCACCTAACGGGTAGCCCTTGAGTAGCTCATCGAAGATTGAGTCCAAGAAGTCATCCTCGCCATCGGGTTGTTTGCTCACAGTAGTTCTACCGTTCCCCTGAAGGGGACACCCTTCTGCAGCTCGAAGCAGGTAATCGCCGTGGTGGAGTCCCCGCCTGCACCCTGGTTGCGGGTGTACCAATCAGAGCCGTTGTCTGAGGTGGAGGCTTGCACCCACCACCGCTCCTGTGTCTCAGTGCCCGATATTTGTTCAACCCTGTGATGGTGGAAGTGACCGCTCACCATTGTGGTGACAGCAGCGAGATAGGAGGATTTGAATACTGCTTTGGCCCAGAACCCTGGGAACGCATCGGGTCTGCCTACCTGGTGCCCGTGGATAGCTCCCAAGATGTGCTCACCGTTGTCGAACACATCGAACGCGAAACCCTCATCGTGTGGTTGCGGTACCAGCCACCGCTTCACAGGCAACCCAACCTCCGTAGCAAGCCTGCGTAACTGTTGCAGGATGACAACACCCCAGTCATCGCTGCCCGGTAACCCGACAGCCTGCTTGCTCACACGGTACTGGCAGTGATTGGAGGCCACTGAACCGTATGTTACTGGCGCATGCTTTGACGCAATTTTTATGAGATCCCATAGCAGGGCACTGGCAAGGTCAACCTGTTGCATCGGGCTGAGCGTATTGCTCACATTCTGATCCATGTCAGCCTTATTGCTCACACCCTCAATCACATCACCCATATCCATAATGACAATATGATCGAACTTCCCAGCTTTCAACCGTTCCTCAATCAGCTCATAAGAAGCATGGATGCGTTGAATGGACTCTGTGTGCCCGCCTCGGCTCCCACCCTTCCCAATCTGGTAATCAGCAGGACAGATAACAAACACACGCTCAGTGGCCTTCTTAGGGTGCTTCTTTGGTGTCTTGGTTCGCTTAGCTAAGTTGTATAACGTTGGCAGGTCAAGATCCGTGACCTTCTTACGGAAATGGAACCTGTAAGCGGTCAGCCACTCCCCATCCCACCTCTGCCATTGAGAAGTGCGAGGAGTCCCCACAATCTCATACTCATCAGGGGAATAACCACGCTGCTCCAGAAACTCATCAAAGTTAGGTGCCTCAGGTAAACCCTCAGTGGTTGCGGTGCCCTCATTACCATCGAACTCAAGCCCAGCCCTGAAGTCTTTAGGTGCCTCAATCTTCTTAGCCGGTTCAATGTTCTCAAGCATTAGCCCACCCTACACCGGCAGGAGCCGCGCCTATGGTTTCTGATAGGCGTATCCCCAACTTGGAGGCCTCTACTCTTGAGCGCTTGTGAGAGAGTCCAAGCAGGCCAAGTGCCCTCATCCCGCAAAGCCTTAGACAGAATCTCAAAGTCGTCAGGCTCCAAGCTTTCTAATACAGTCCCCACCTTGCAAGAAAACGCTTTCGCTGGAGGTTCCAAACCTTCTAGCATCTCAACCATCCACCTTTCATTGAGTGTTAG
>ENA-OUOG01005110-OUOG01005110.1-marine-metagenome-genome-assembly--contig:-NODE-5110-length-10851-cov-5.149712_pt1 | contig 10851 bp, 6 predicted proteins | sample MGYA00248635_ERZ508505 | MGnify/ENA primary metagenome ERZ508505 (study PRJEB26176, sample SAMN06267871) | marine metagenome | isolation source: Saanich Inlet, British Columbia, Canada | place: Pacific...
AAATACAACACGATTACTACAGTTGGAGATTCTTATAGAACTGCATTTGGTAATCAAACTGCTAATGCTCTTGCGTATGGCGTATCTGATTATGGATATACAGTGAAAGATAAAGTCGGTTACCCTATGAAGAAAACACCAACATTCACAAAATATTCAGACACAATGAAAATTTGCAGTGTTCGTAAAATATCAAACGCCATTTAATCATTGATAAAAGAGTTATACGTAATATTATTATATGGAATATTATGTTTAGTGCACCAGTGAATACATTTTTGTATATTGTTTTTTACTAAATTCTCGGTTTTATCTGATTTCTGTTTATTTTCAATGAGCTTCATCGTATTATTTATCGTGTCAATTTGCTGTTGACCAAATATAGCATTCATTTCTTCAACTTTATTTATGAAATATTCAGGGATTCTAGTATCTATAATACTATTTATGTTTTCACTTTCTAAAATTTGAATAAACACGTTACGCAATACTCCTTTATTTACTGATTTATAAAACCCTTTACAAACAATATATTTTTCAGAATTTGCATATCGACTGGTTTGTGGCTTTGTTATATACGTTTTTTTGTAAAACGATGACAATAAATACAATAAGTCAATTGTTCGTTTCATAAAACAATCAAATATTTTCAAAATAAAACAACCTCCTTGTTTCTGCATACATAATGCATAACACACCTGAGCGTATAACAATCTAAACATAACTTCTTCTTGATTATTAAAATCTATCGAAAAATCAAATCCTCCATCACCTGTTATCATATCTATATTAGAGTATTTATCAATAACGTAATCAAAGTTGTCAATATTCAATATGTCACCATCTTCATTTTTTCCATTTTCAATAAACACATTTCTATTTTTCTCCAAAAACTGTCTTGATTTATTCCATCCAGGTATATTTTTATCGTCTTTGTCATCTACGAGAGACATTCCCACATAACTATCGTTTACGTTGTTACGTTTCATAGTGAGTGCTTCGATAAACCCACCTGGTCCCTCCGCAATATGAAAACTTTTCATATTTACTGAAACATTTTCCAATAAATCAAACATATCTATTAATTCAATCATTTTATAAAATGAACGCGATAATGGTTTTATTTTCGAAATACATACATTCTTCTTTGGTATAATTGTATTTATATATTCAAATGGATTCGTATATTTTTTGAATATATCCCAATCTCCTTCAAAATGGTCTATTTTCTTTTTCATTACGTTCAAATAATTACATAATGAGTTCGAAACATATGATTCATTTTCATCTAAAAAAATGCATTTCATATCTATAATAACATTGACGTTTGGTAATAAAAAATATATCATAATATGGATTATAATATATTTTTATGTGTATTTATTAAAACAGTTATTATTTTGGTATTTGCACTTTCTTCTTGCGTTTAATAATGATCTTCTTTGGTGGTTCTTCTTGTTTTTCCGCGGTCTTTGGTAATGGTTCCGGAGAAGGTTTGATCTCAATTTCTTCCACATCTTTCTTCAAAGTATTCTTTTCCAACTTTTCAGCACTGACATTACGAACTTTGCGATACACAAAGTAATTGTTCAAGAATGACACTTGTTTTTCTTTATGTGTCATGTGTATACCGCGTTTGTATTCATATTTCAGTTTGTCATTCACTTTCACTTCATTTTCCATTTGACGGAATAACTCTTCGAAATTTCCAATTCCATTTGGCAATCCTGCATTGTTTGCTTCTTCCATTGTTAAAGGAACGAATCCATAATTTTCCATGACGCGTGTGAAATATTCGAAATTCACCAAATACTCGTGATGTGTGTTTCCAATTGAATCTTGAAATACATTTATTCCATATCCTAAGCTAGTCTCATCTGGTGAAAATCCCGTTTGCGAATACAACTTCGTAATTTCGAATTGGCGCTCGCTGCCATTCATTATGATTATAGACTCTTCCTTTTGATTGTCTTTTAACATATCGAATATTTTCTTTCCATCGTAACATGTTCCTATGAAATAACCGTTCAATTTTGTGCATTCTGCCAAGTTCCTTGCAAATGCATTCAATGAACGTTCATCTTGAAAGAAGTAGTGCAACGAAAACTGACATGAACTCACTGTGAAACCATCTTCACCCACTCCATAATTGTCATATACTACTTGACCAATAACCTTTGGATCCTTGGGTCCTTTGCCAAACAGTGCATTTGCTATTTCCTTTTCTTTTTCACTTGTAAACTCTTTACTAAATGCATCACCGTTTCTTATGTTTAATCCACTGTTTCCATTGATAAATATCGAAGTCAAGAAGTTCTTTGGATCTCTATACTGCATTTTTTGTTCCAAATATCGGACACAAGCACCGTTCTTGTGGTTATGTATATTGTCTTTGTTGATATCTATACCCAAAACGAATTTCAAATTCGACTTTGTCCATTTAGGTAAATCGCCCGCTTTTCCAACGGAATAATCAATCAGTGTGTCACCACGAGTAGACATAGAACCAATCAACTTGCGTTTCACAAACAAATTATGGAAATCTCGCATTCCTCGCGACTTGTCTGAATTGGTCTTATTATTGATTTCGTAGTAAGCCTTTTTATTGACATCGCTCACTTCTTCATCTTCTTCTTCAATATAATCTGGAATGTTTTGACCACTACTCATCATTTCACGAGTGATTGGAGCGTGAATAACTTGCCATGTATCATTAGCTACATGATATGCATTTCCATAGTTTGGTATACCACGTAATAATTGCGCCGTTTTATCGTAACGCACACGTAACGGAACCCATCTCCACCCATCACTTTTTGTAATATCATATCTGAACTCGACAATCATGTTGTTATCAAAGATTTCACCTTCTTCACTAAACAAAGACATATGTTCACCATTTTTCTTTAATAATATATTTGCGAAACAAGCATTCGAGTCATATGGCTTGGTTGGATAAAACGGGACGGGTTTGTATGCATTTTCATTGTCTCTATCGCTTATATGAAGCGTGTCATTTATTAAATCGTTGAATGGGTTCAAATATCCGTGATCGCCTTTACTGTATCCACATCGTAAAATCATAGTCTTATATTGCAAAACATTTTGTTCGTCAGTTGTATTCATACCACTTTGGAATATATTGTGAATTTCGTCTTTTCCGGTTTTGTCTTTCTTGACAGTTACCAAAAAGTCAATTGTGGTAAATTCCATAGGTTTCCATTTCAACGAATGCTTCCAAGTGAACTTTGATAAAGGTCCTGATTTATTTGGTTCATCTCCACCAACACCCTTATCACATGGCGTCAATATCAATCCATCTGTATTATATTTATACGTATCATCCTGTATACTTGTCAATATTTCTGAACATGCCGAGAATATATCTCGCCCTAGACCATTACTAAACGTTTTGCATATAATTTGGAATTCACAAGAATCTTTTACATTCACTACATTTTGCGGGTTCAATAAGTCTACAAACGCATTCAAAACTTCGAGTCTATAAATAGGCGGTTCAGGTAAATCCTCGTCTCCTTCCGAATGATAAAACTTATTTTCTCTATAGCTCACTCTGTTTTTGTAATAAATATCAAATGCCGCAAATAAATTGATATACTTTTTATTTTTATCAAACAATATGAGTTCACCATCCACTATACTATTAAACAACTCTTTTGATACTGTTTTCGATCCAGTGAAGATAACATCCATATTGGAATTGATTAAATATATGCGTCCACTATTATTGACAAACAATAAACAACGATCACCGTCGGCCTTATCTGTTACAGTATAATTCTTACGAATGTTTGGTATTTTTAAGTTTTCATCAACAAGCGCTACATTTTTCAATTTCAAAGGTAATGAAGAAGGACCGATGAAATTCTTGGAAGTTATTGTAGAACGCTTATATTCTTGTCCATGGATAGTTTCCATATACTCATGTTGGATGTTTTCATATTCAACATAAGATATTGGAAAGTTCGTTCCTTGTAGTCCACTCAAAACGATACGCATACTTTTCTTAATCAATTTTACAATACTTTCTGGGCTATTATATTCGGTTCCGGCACCCATTTTTGCATTATCCAATTCCAGTTCAATTTCATATTTTTCTAAGCACGAAAACAAGTCTGCATCTTGAATAGAGTAATATTTGATAGGGTTTCGACCACCATTCGCAGACTTCGATTGTTTCACAATACTTAAATCTGCAAATATAGGAAGAGTTTCATGAACAAAGCGCACACGATTCAATAAACGAAATATCTTTTTATTATTATCCCACTCTTTGATAATAGTTTGCGCAATATTAGAACGTGCATTAAACGTTCCTTCCAATTGATATGAAACCTTCGTATTAAAGTCTTTGAATTCCACAGGGTATATCAATGATTCATTTTTTTTGGGTAATGACTTTTGAGTGAATTTCAACTTTTCATAATTCATAGAAGGCATATCCAATAGCTTTTGCAAACTATTTGTTTTACAATATTCTTGAATCAAATCGACACCAATGATTTCAGCACGAATATTCGAACGCTTCAATACCCCATTTTGGTCTCTATAATCAGGAATAATACGCAAACTATGAAACCCATTCGGCGTTTCAGGGACAAATCCATTATTACGCAAAGTCTGGACTACATTGTCATAATCAATCTTCGAAATAGAATTATTTTTGTTGCCAAATCTCATTTCGACTTCACTGACTTTGTTATCTTTTCGTTGTAACGGATTATTTGCTAAATAGTCTGAAAGCATATAATTCAACATATCCTTCGGATCTTGAATTTTGTTTTCATTGTCCTTATTTTCCATGGTATAATATATAATTAATTCATATATTATTTATAATTCAATTTTTTTACCAATTATAATACCGATTTAATTCAAAATAGATGGTTTTTTTATCATCATTGAATATATTAAGGTCAGTTTCTTCCATCATACTTTTCAGATCACTTACCTTGTATTTGGATATTGCCATCATGGGTTGATCATATTTATTCATACAAAAATAATTCTTTATTATATGTTCTTCGGTCAATGAATTATCAAATCCATATCCATCTTTTGATTTCAGTATAATAATAGTGCTATCAAATTCATCTGGTTTGATGTGCAAATAGCTTCTCTTATTTGTTAAAATAATAGACCTTTTGTAATATATACTAAAGGCATATAACATCACTATATCAACTTCATTATTTGTCATTATATTCGAAATAATCATTTGCACGTCTTTCTTCGTTAATTTTGTATTTACGTTTTTCATCAAGTTTGGATGACTGCTGAAATAGCTACCTATTTTTTGTTTTTCATTCATAAGTAAATTGTCAAACCCATTTTGCATAATTTCATATTCTTTGGTTCCATAAATACTTATATACATAAGCCAAAACAAAGGGTCATTACGCTCCATAATAGTTGGTTTTGATTCTTCTATTTTTTCAACAGTTTCTTCTATAACTTCGTCATTTTTTACTGAATTCAAAAAATCGTCATCTAACATATGACTCTTCAACGCATTTAAATTATTTTCGTTAAATGAAGATTTTACGAAAATTTGGTGATACAAAGACATCAGTATATATTATATACTCATCTTTAACTCATTTTACAAATTATTTTTTAAGTATAAAAAACTGGTGACATTATCGTCTATTTTCAATTTATTAAATACAATAAAATTATCAGGAATACAAGGGAAAAAAGTATCACATATGTTCATATTGTTTAGTTTATTCAAAAAAATATTTTCACAATTTTCATGCTGGATTGCTTCATTATATAATCGTCCTCCTCCAATAATATATACCTTTTCAATTTCGTCTTTGTTTTTCAAATCAATCAAACAATCATTTAATGAAGGATAACATGGCACATTTTCGTATTTTTTTTTTGTAATTACATAATTCATTCGTTCTTTTAATGGCTTCTCATGTAAACTTTCAAATGTATTCCGACCCATTATAATTGCATTCATCTTTGTTGCATCGCTTGTGCTTGTTGTCAATGTTTTAAAAAAGGACATGTCAATATTATTTTTCCATGGTAGTTTACCTTTGTATCCAATACCATTCAAATTATTCACACCGACAATTATGCTAAAGTTTCTCATATATTACTTTATAGTTGTAAAGTAATTATCTTCAAATTCTTTTTTCTGATATTCTATTGTTTTCAGGTTTTCTTCTTGCTCGTCTATATATTTCATATATGCAACGAGTGAATTCAATGGTTCTTGTTCCAAAGTGGTTATATTAATAAAAACACCGCTTTTATTTTCATTCATTACTACACTTGGAAATTGGTTTAGTATTTTGAGAATTTCTATATGTCTTTCTTTGGATAAATGTTCTATTTTCTCCTTAATAATGTTGAGATCATCCATTTCACTAATATAAAGTTTATTATTTATATTAGTTCATATTTATTTCTTTCGAGGCACTCTAATAGTCTCTGTTTCTAACAACTTGCATATCGCACAAATATACGGATCGTTTAATTCATATCGAATACCAATAACCTTTGCTTTGATATTCATATTCTCCTTTATTGAATTGAAATAATCGTCTCTGGTATGATGTTCTTTTGCAATAAATACATGCACTGGTATAGTATCACCATCCATTACACGCGCGTGTATACCAGCCTTTGTAATCGTCTGCGTTTGACATTCCAACCATTGATTTTCTACCGGATGGGCAATCATACATTCAAATATAACTACAAAATCAACATCTTCATTTTGCACCATACCAGATGAATAACTTGTAATAATAATAGAATTTGGACGCACAAATCCTTCACTTATACACTTACCCGAAATCGACTCATTTATTTTATTTTCCAACACTTCTTTTATGTTTCTTCCAATTTGAGTAATGGGCACGCTGACTTTTTTCTCCAATATAGATTTTATGTAAACGCCATAATATTTTGCTTCTTTCTTTTCGTCTTTATTCATAATATAGTATGCGTTTATTTTTTATGTATTAATTTATTTCAATTTTTTCTATAATCATTTATTTTGTTTATGTTGATTTGCTCCTGACTGAGTAACCACTTTTTAGAACCGTTCATATTATTATTACGCATTAACATTTCCAACAAAATACTATATTTCATTCTAGAATCTTTTGAGTTTGTATCTAATAAACCATCTATATTTTCTAAAGTATAACGATTTTCTTCGCCAATTGTTTTATTGATTTTTGTTATTATATCCTTGTTTTGCATTTGCAAGACACGTGCCCCTTTTTTATTTACTTTGTCAGACAAATCGCGTATTTTAAAAACCTTTTCAGTGTCACCTTTGACTTCTGCGAAGAAACCGTAAACATCATTCAGATTCTTATCGATATTGGTAATCAAGTATTTTTCTTTAAATGACGTGGTATCGAAAAATTTACGTCGATCCGTAAATTCTCCAGTTGACCATATATTATTATTAAAAATCAATACCTCATTTTTACCATTCAATTCTATAATAATTGCCATTTCTCCACCATCGTCCGTAATGATTATCTTTTCATCAAAGTAATATTTCATTAATATTTCATATTCATTTTTAGGGGTCCAATCATCTTTGTATATATGTTCAATTAGCTTTATTTTCTCTTCATTTGATACAGAATCTAATATGTGACTCATCACCATTTTTTCTATATTTGTTTTTTTGATGCTATATTCTTTTTTCAAATGTTCAGAAATAACTGTAAAACACGTGTAAAATAACAAAGATTTATTTTTGGACGACTTATTTTCAAATATAATTTCCATTTTTTCCATTATAGATGATATGATATTGGTAGTCTTTATTTCTATTTTTTCTTCTTCCTTAACTATCTCTGGAATTTGAACATGTATTTCCGAATGCTTGACATGCACTGGATTAGACCGTTCATATATAGATGCATTTTCGTCAGTTATTTCCAATGGTTGAAACATATAATAATCTCCTTTGTTTACTAATGTTCCCTTTCTATCGTATTTATCATATATATTATCATTTCTATTCAATAATTCTTCTATTGCAAAATATATTTGTTCTAATGAATAATTACTTCTTATATTGATTGATTCAATCAACTCATCAAGTTTGAAATAAAACTTCCCCTTACTCTCTCCTGGAATATCCAAAAAAAGATTTTTTATTTTCTTCTTGATCATTTCATTATTTGTTACAAATAATTTATTATTGGTTACATTATTGAATTCTTCAACTTCTTTACCATTACATTTATAGTCACATGATTCCATATAATCACAAATATTAGAAAAGGGCATATCACCCATATTTATTGTTTTCAGTTCTCCACTTGGATATTCGATTTCAATATTCTCATTTTCAGGTATTGTAGATAATATTTCCTTTGTAAAATTCGTTTGACCAATATTCAATAAACAATCTACCGCATTTTCTTTTATTAAACGTGTAACTTTTCCTATTTTTATCGATTTTTTCTCAGCAACACGATACACGTACCGATCTGCACATTCCTTATCATCATAACTCAATGTAGCATGTAAAAATATTTCCGTGTTACGTTTTTCGAAGGGTAATAAACAATGACTCATACTACGAACACCACGACCGATAATTTGTTCAATACGATTCATATTATACCATGGCTCTAATATATGCACTTGTCGTACATTTTTATAATCAATACCTTCAGACCCAGCCATTGAAATAATGACAACCTTGACATCTTCTCCATTTCTGTTACTACTCTGGTTCAAGTATTTAATGTCTGCATCGTTATTTGGTGAATAAGATTTGTCGCCACTAACAATAATATATTTTGCTGTCTTGAAGTCTGATTTCATTTCATTATAATTATCCGCATACTTATCTCTGATATCTGTCAACTCTTGAATAACTTCTTCGCAAGTGTCCTTTGATTCTTCACCATTATCACATGCTTCCATGTAATTTTCCAAATCTTGTTCTGCTTCTTCATATGCTTCCTTTGCATTTTGAATTTCAGCTTCAATTTCTTCATTTGATTTCATTGTAATCGCGTCGATTGGGTCAGGAGGATTTTTCAATAAAGATTTAACATTTGGATCACTGCAATATCGAGTAAAACCCATTTCTTCCAACGCCAAAGCCATCGGTAAAGCGCCACCATCGATAAACTGTGAATATATCAAAATAATACCCTTTGACTTCTTGATAATATTACAAATATTATACATTTTTGCACTATATTTATGCAAGTTCTCCAAATGAAATACTCGTTCACTGGAATTTACATATTCGAAGTTATATTTTATCTTTTCTTTTATTGTCGTTTTATATTTCATTACATTTGATAGACCACTTTTCCCGACTAATGTGCTTATTAGACTATCTTGTTCCAATACATCTTTGGGTATTTTTTTCAAATTCAATTCACTATTTGGAAAACAAATATTCAAACATTCTATCGGTTTTTGCAACAATTCATATCCAAAAGAGTCTAAGTTCTCAAATAGCTTCTTATTTTTAGCAGAAGTAGAAAACAGTTCATCTTTTTTGGCTTTCTTATTTTTGATTATAAATTCATACACATCTTTTTGATAACTGCCAATTTCATTGTAATAAAGAGGTAAAAAATCCAAATTATTTTCAATTTTTATATTATTCAATTGTTTAGTTGGAACAATATCTGATAATAAACCTTCATTTTTGGCGTATATTCGTTGCGGAAATAAATATGGGTTCTCACCACGCACATAAGAAACATATCCATTGAGTTTTCGAATCAATAATTCTTGTCCTTTGTTTTTACCTTTTTGAAACTCTCCATGTGAATCAAAGATATCCGATGTTTTTAATAAATTTTTTCCGTCATTGATGCTCATCAAATTTATCAACCATAATATTTCTTCGTATGAATTATACATTGGCGTTGCAGACAACAATAACATACGCATATTATCACTTTCTTTCGCAACTTCCATCAATAATTCCGCGGTTTTCTTATTTGAACCGGTATTATCACCAGTAATACGTAAATTATGAACTTCATCTATTACAATCAAACAATTATCGAAATATTTCTTAATCTTCTTTTTCTTGATTCGTTCTTTGTCTTCTGTTGAATATTTCATATTTAATCCGATTTGCGTTTTTTTAGTGATATAGTTACCTAATTGCGTGTAACCAATAAAAATATAATTGGTTCTAATTATACTATTGATTTGATCGACAATTTTTTTCTTCGTTACATTTTTAATTTGCGTTGGATTGATTTCTCGCAACAAATTACTCCCTACACAAGTATTCAAATTCCATTCATCATTTTTATAAACCAATTTACGCTCATCGAATAGTTGTAATCGAAAGTTATCTTGGACATTCGGCGCTGCAACAACAATTATTGGCCGTTTTGAACCAACTTGCTTCATGTAAAGACGCATTTCTTCGCAAATTCCAATAGCACTACATGTTTTACCCGTTCCTAGTCCATGAAACAAAAGTAAACTATTATATGGTGTATTAAAAGACATAAGATTTTTTACGAATTTTTGATGCGGCATCAATTCAAATTCACTTTCACATAATTCATCGGAACGATCTTTGATTTTGTATACTTTACCATCATATTTGGTATTATCGAATTCTTTATGTGATGATAGTTTTGTCATAAAGTTCTCATCATTCACATTTGGATATAAGTAATCCAAATAATTTGTATCGAATTTATATGTTGAATCATCCACTAACTCGTTTACGATGACCAGTTTTTTCTTTGGTTTTGGTTTGGGCTTCTCTTCTTGAACGGTTTTTTCAGGCTCCTTGATTACCACCTTTTTCTTTTTTTTCTTTATAACAACATTAGGTGATGGCGT
>ENA-OUOG01005112-OUOG01005112.1-marine-metagenome-genome-assembly--contig:-NODE-5112-length-10849-cov-6.760769_pt1 | contig 10849 bp, 7 predicted proteins | sample MGYA00248635_ERZ508505 | MGnify/ENA primary metagenome ERZ508505 (study PRJEB26176, sample SAMN06267871) | marine metagenome | isolation source: Saanich Inlet, British Columbia, Canada | place: Pacific...
ACCGAAGCCGCCTCCAAGGGCGCCTTGCCATCGGCATAGCGTACATTCTTCAACAACTGCGGCACTTTTTCAAAATTACGCGCCAATTCACTGGCCCGTTTGCCCGTGCGTTTCATCTCGGCCAAGAATTGCAGACCGGCAATCAAACCATCCCCAGTGGTCGCAAAATCGGTCATCACGATATGACCCGATTGCTCACCCCCAAGGTTCAACCCATTGGCGCGCATCGCCTCGACCACATAGCGGTCACCCACGGCGGTGCGGTGCAATCCGATGTCGCGATCCGCAAGGAAACGCTCCAGCCCAAGGTTCGACATCACGGTCGCGGCCAATGTCCGCCCCTGAAGCCGTCCATCTTCGGCCCAACGATTGGCAAACAAAGCCATGATCTGATCGCCATCCGCAACCGCGCCTGTCTCGTCGATCAAGATCACGCGGTCTGCATCACCATCAAGGCAAATGCCCACATCCGCGCCTGTTTCGCGAATCTTGGCCGCTGCCGCCTCTGGCGCGGTGGAGCCGACGCCGTCATTGATATTGAAACCGTTTGGTTCAACGCCGATGGCCACAACCTCTGCGCCCAATTCCCACAGCACCTCAGGGGCCGCGCGGTAAGCCGCGCCATTGGCGCAATCGATCACAACCTTCAGCCCTTCCAGCGTCAAACCTTGGGGAAAGGTTCCCTTGACCCGCTCGACATAGCGGAAACGGCCATCATCGATGCGTTTGGCCCGCCCGATGTTTTCCGACTGCGCAGGCGCGACCTCGCCAAAGACCAAATCCTCGATCTCGGCCTCGGCCTCATCTGACAGTTTGAACCCGTCTGGCCCGAAAAATTTGATGCCATTATCGGTTGCAGGATTATGACTGGCCGAAATCATCACACCGACATCGGCGCGCATGGAGGGGGTCAGCAGCCCCACGGCAGGCGTGGGAACCGGACCCAGCAACAGCACATTCATCCCCGTCGAGGTAAAGCCCGCCGTCAGCGCGTTTTCGATCATATAGCCTGAAAGCCGCGTATCCTTGCCGATCACCACACGATGACTATGGCTTGCGTCCTTGCGGAAATATCGCCCCGCAGCCGCCCCGAGTTTCAGCGCCATCTCGGCGGTCATCGGATAGGCATTGGCCCGCCCGCGCACGCCATCCGTGCCAAATAGTTTACGGCTCATCTGCTCATCTCCCCGTCGCACCGCTGGAGGCCATCCAAAGCGCAATCATCTGTCTGTGTATCTCTATATCATGAACCCGCAGCATCTGTATCCCCTGCGAAATCGCCCATAGGCCAACGGCCGCTGACGCAACGCCGCGTTGATCAGCGGCCTCCACCCCCGACAAACGCCCGATCATGCCTTTGCGCGACACGCCAAGCAAAATGCCACATCCCAAGCCGTGAAACAGCGATATCCGGTTCAAAAGCGCCAAGTTTTGCGGGTCTGTCTTGCCAAAGCCAATGCCCGGGTCGACCATGATACGCTCGCGCGCAATCCCCTTGGAGACGGCAAATTCGACCCGCTCTTCCAAGGCATCATAGACATCGAGAAGCGCGTCGGAATAAGCGCCCTCGGCTTGGTCCTGCATGGTCTCGGGCAGACCAATGGAATGCATCAATATGGCGGGCGCGTCGGTCTGTGCCGCGACACCGGCCAGATCTGCGTCAAAGTGAAATCCGGAGACATCATTGATCACATCCGCGCCTGCATCCATTGCAGCGCGCCCAACCTGCGCTTTGCGCGTATCGACCGAGATCGGCACATCCAGACCTGCGCCGCGCAATGCGGTGATGACGGGAAGAATACGGGCCAATTCGTCTTCAATGGCGACTTCCTTCGCGCCGGGGCGGGTGGATTCGCCGCCCACATCAATCATATCGGCCCCTTGCTGCAGCATCTCGCGGACGCGTGCGACAGCCTGCGCGGGCGCGTTGTGTTTCCCACCATCTGAGAAACTATCAGGCGTCAGGTTCAAAATCCCCATCAGCGAGGGGCGATCGAAGCCAAGACCCGCAATGGGCGCGCGGCGCGATGTAAGGCGGGCCAGATCGTGTTGTGCAACCTCGCGGACGGGAACAATCTGCGGCGGCTTCGGACCACGTTCGAGGATTTCCACCTCGCGAAAACGGCACCAGCCACCTGCCAAAGGCAGATCATCTGGCCGAATATCGGGGCCTGTCACGACTATGGGGCGCAGATAAACACTCATGCGCGCGACCTACCGCTGCTGCGTTTGACAAACAAGGCCCAAGCCCGTTTTGCTTGGCCGCAAGCCAGATGTCGGGTTGCGTTGTTGCCACGCCTTTGGCCAAGGCGCGCGGATGTTGAAGATGCGCCTAGAGCTGCGGCAGATCACCCGCCTGCCATGCCACAACAGGCAAGCTGTCGCCTTCGGGGACATCGCCGCCCAAAAGCACCAAACGCTCCGCTTCCAATTGCTCGGCCAGCCAAAGCGCCAGAGCCTCACCTGCCCGCACGGACATCTTGGGCGCATTGACCGCATCCAAGACAAGCTTGGAAGGCGCCCAAACGCTGATGCGACCGTGCTTCATGGCCCAATCCAATTCGGTGCGGCTATCGACGACCACACAGCGGTCATCGCGCGAGGCCAGAACCCATGCGTTTTGTTCAATCGCCAATAGATCAATTCGGCGCTGTGGCATTCCATGGGCGGCTTGCGGGCTGGCAAGATCGCCTGCGCCCACACAAAGGATCAAGGGCGCGCCCGTGCTTTCGAGATGGTCAAGAAGGGCGGGCAAATCTGCGCGCGCAATCGCTTCATTGGATAAAAACACCATCAAGGGATGCGGCTGATCCTCGGCCAGTTTCAAATGCGAGCCGCTTTGCGCCCTGCGCATGATCTCGACCCCCAGCGTATAGGGACCACGATCAAGCTTCTCGATGCGCACGAAACAACGCTCGGCCAGAGGATGGGTCAGGATACGCTCGGCAATGCGCGCGGCCAATGTCTCAAGAAGGTTCAACCGCTCGGCGGCCAATTCAAGGTCAATCGCCTCGACAATCGTGTCATAGGAGAGGATGCGATCCACATCATCCTCGGCGGTTTCCGCCAAGGAGCGCACCTCGACCACGACATTGAAGCGAATACGCTGCGTGATGCCGCGTTCTTGCTGGAAGGCCCCGATCTCGACCTCGCGCTCGTGATCGGACATCGAGATACGGTCAAGCGGGTCAGCCCCAGCGGTGGCTTTCGCCCGCTCGGATGGATGCATAAATGCGAGCTGGATATCATCACTCATCTGGCAGGCCCTTCTCTGTGCGAGAGGTCTTTACCAGACAGATGCGCAACAACCCACCCAAACTCGTCGGGAAAAGTGTTCAAACCGACAGGAGCGGGATCAATATTGCTGGCGATAGAAGATATGTGAGCCGATCCGCGCTGTACGGGGATAGGCGCTGGCCCAATGCGGGTTCACGGCGGTGGTGTGGTAATGGCTGGCATCGCCAGTCAAAGGACGCTCGCCCCCATCCAGCATGATCGCGGAAATCCGCATCAAACGGTCCCACATGTCACGCTCGGTCACACGCTCCGGAATGCCATCACAGGTATAGGAGAACTGACAGGCATGTCGACGGCCAGTGCCTTGGTTGACCACATCGCAGACCGTATCGGGGTAATTGTCCATATCGACACGGTTCAAGATCACTTCGGCCACGGCATATTGGCCTTGAATGCTCTCGCCACGCGCCTCGAAATAGAGCGCTTCGGTCAGGCAATTCAGCTCGGAGGAGCGGCGTGGACGCGGCATGCTCATCAATTGATTGACGCTGTAGACCTGCGCGCGCGAATTCCTGACGCCGAAATCGCTGGTTGTCATGGTTGACCCGAGGCGGCGCAGACGGGTTGAACTGACCGAGCGCAGCGCATCTTGTTCGCTGCCCATGAGGGATGACAGTCGCAATTCAATCGTGCCCGACGGAGCGGCCTGAGTAGCCGCAATTGCATTGAGAATTCCACTGGGGTCAGTGCTCGTGCTTACGGTGACGTCAGCGCGTGCAGCACTTGCCGTCATAAATAAACCCGCCACGAAAGCGGCGACTGCCTGTTTAACTGCCATTCAATCCATCCTTGGGGTTTTTCCCCAATGTCAAAATTCGCGGTTCTCCACAAGAGTCCCGTGTAGCCCCAAAGCGGTTTCTCGCCAAATCGACCCTCAATCTTGTGAGCATTTGACCCAGACCCCCAAGGGAATGGACGCGCCAAGTTCGCGAATCACTTCGTCGGAATCACAACATCAAGAAAATACGGCAACTATTTGTCCGATAGGGATAATTGCCCCGCAGCCAATTTTGCAACCGGCACACGGAAGGGTGAGCAGGAGACATAGTCAAAGCCCGCTGCCCGACAAAAGGCGATTGAATCGGGGTCACCGCCATGCTCGCCACAGATCGAAAGAGTGATATTCGGGTCTGTTTTCCGCCCGCGCTCAGCCCCCAGCAGCAATAATTCGCCAACGCCTTCGGTGTCCATTCGGGTGAAGGGATCCTCGACGAAAACGCCTTGCTGCACATAGGCCGACATGAACCGCCCCGCATCATCGCGCGACAGGCCATAGGTCATCTGGGTGAGGTCATTGGTCCCGAAGGAGAGGAAAGCGGCATTCTCCGCGATCTCGCCTGCGCGCAGGGCTGCACGCGGGGTCTCGACCATCACACCCAAACGATAGGTGAAACTCTGCCCCGTTTCCGCCTTCACGGCCGAGGCCACCTGATCCACGCGGGATTTGACCAATTCCACTTCACGCGCGGCAGAAACCAAGGGGATCATGATTTCAGGCACGACAGGCTCGGCCCCTTTGCTGGCCTCGATCGCGGCCTCGAAGATGGCACGCGCCTGCATGTCGTAAATTTCGGGAACGGTAATTCCCAGACGCACACCGCGCATCCCCAGCATGGGGTTATATTCCTGCAAGCTCTCGATCCGCGAGGCGACCTTGCTTACGGGCAGATCAAGCGCCTCTGCCAAGGCGCGGATGCCATCGCGATCGGACGGCAAGAACTCATGCAAAGGCGGGTCAAACAGTCGAATGCAGACAGGCTTTCCACGCATCATTTTGAAAATATCGGTGAAATCGGCGCGCTGCATCGGCAAGAGCCGCTCAAGCGCTGCGGCGCGGTCATCCGAGCCTTCGGCAAAAATCATCTCGCGCATCAGTGTCAGACGAGCGGGATCAAAGAACATATGCTCGGTCCGGCACAGGCCAATTCCATCGACGCCGAATTGCTCGGCGGTTTGCACATCTTCGACCGTATCGGCATTCACACGGATATCGATATCGCGCGCTTCATCGGCCCATTCCATCAAACTGGCAAAGGCACCGCCCAAAGCGGGTTCCACCATGGTGACGGCCCCCACCAGCAATTCCCCCGATGATCCGTCAACGGTCACCAGATCCCCCTCATGGAAGATACGGCGCCCTGCCACGGTGAGGGTTTTCTTGCGGGCATCAAGCACCAGCTGGTTGGCCCCCGTGATACAAGGCAGGCCAAGGCCGCGCGCGATCACTGCCGCATGACTGGTCATGCCACCGCGTTCCGTGATCACGGCTTGGGCGGCATGCATGCCGCGCACATCTTCCGAACTGGTCTCGCGCTTGACCAGAATACAAGGCTCACCCTGCGCGGCCATCGCATTGGCCACAGTCGAGGAAAACACCAGCTTGCCCGTCGCCGCACCAGGGGCTGCCGCAATACCGCGGGTCAGGACATCGCGCTGCGTGGCGGGGTCCACCTGACGGTGCAACATCTGGTTGAGGGAAAACGGCGCAATCCGCATCATGGCTTCGTGGCGGGAGATCACATCATCATTGGCCAAAGCCACGGCAATCTCGACCGCACCCAAAGCCGAGCGCGGCACACGCACCGCATCAAGAATATGCAAATGCCCGTTCATCAAGGTGAACTCGGTCTGCATCTCTTCACGCAACCGCCTGCGCATCAATTTGCTGGCCTCACTCAAGGCGGCCACAGCATCGGGTGCCACGTCTTCCAAAGAGGGGCCCCGCGCGTCTTTGGTGATAAAAAGCGCGTCTTCTTCACGCAATGCCGCACGCCCTTGGCCTTGGGCCAGATACCGCCCCTTGATTTGCGGCGCGCCAGTTTCGCCCGACACAAACTGGATCACGCCCGAGCCAGAGACCCCCTGCCCGATCCCAAGCGCCATACGTTGCACCACAAGCCCCAGCCCCGCATCAGCGGGCGCGCCTTGGGCTTGGCGCAACAGGCGGGCGGTTGTGCCGTCCCATGCGCGCGCCATGGAGCGCAGAACCTCGGCCAATTGAAGGCTCGGGTCTTGGGGGAAGGCCTCTTCGGTTTCATCCTCAAAATATTGTTTGGCCAGACGGGGCGTGATCGGTCCGTCAAACATATCAGCATCAAGGCGCAGCACATCCACCGCGTAGCATTTGATGAAATTGACATAGAGTTGATCGGCTGCCATCGCGCCATGGGTCTTGGCCAATTGCGCCGCAACCTCGTCATTCATACCGATATTGAGCACCGTCCCCGGACCGCCCCAATCAGGCATCTCGCTGGAAGAGCGCACCGACAGCAAGGTATCTTTTCCAAAGGTCGCGATCAGGGATTGCATATCGGGCAGCTTGCCCTCGGCAATCGCGCGCACGGTATCAAAGGAGAGCGCAACCGTCAGCGGCACCGGAAGATCCAAGCGGATCAGGCGCTGTAGACACTTCGCACGGTTGCCATGTTGGTTTTTCTGGATGGCAGCCGAGGGCGTAATTTCTGTAAAATCGGGCGTAGTCAGCACGGTGTTAGCGCCTATAATTCAGTCAAATGACACTACAGGACGCGCGCCCTGCGTGTAAAGCGCTGCGTTGCGGCATTTACCCTTCGAGCTTGTCCAGATCAGCAACACGCCCACAAATCTCGACAATCTCATGGAGCAAATTCAAACGGTTGCGCCGTACGATCTCATTGTCGGAATTGACCTGCACTGCCTCGAAGAAGGCATCAATGGGTGCGCGCAGATCCGCCAGTTCGGCCATGGCGGCGGCGAAATCCTCGGATGCGAGGGCAGGATCAACTTTGCCACGCGCGCGACCAAGCGCATCAAATAGGCCCCGTTCCTCGTCGGTTTCGGCAAATTTCACATCCGCCCCATAGCGGTATTCCACGCCATCCTTTTGCTCGGCTTGGGTCAGGATGTTATTGGCGCGCTTATAGCCTTGGGTCAGGTTGCCGCCATCCTCAGTCGCAAGGAAGGCCGCCAAGGCCTTGGCCCGCATCACAACCAGCGCCAGATCATCCGCGCCCTGCATCGCAAGACAGGCATCGATCACATCATGGCGGATACCTTCATCACGCAGGAACACCTTAAGGCGGTCATGGAAGAAGGAGAGGAGGTCCGCGACCAGTGCTGGCGCATCGGATTGGCCATGTTTGGCAAGCCCGTTGGTGATGAAATTTGCAAGGCTGAAGCGGCGGTTCTCGGTCAAAAGCACTCGGATCACTCCCAAGGCCGCACGGCGCAGCGCATAAGGGTCCTTGCTGCCCGTTGGCTTTTCATCAATCGCCCAGAAGCCCGTCAAGGTATCCAGCTTATCGGCCAGCGCCACGGCCACCGACAAAGGCGCTGTGGGCACATCATCAGATGGGCCAAGCGGTTGATAATGCTCCTCGGGTACAGCGGCGATCTCGGGGGAGAAGCCAGCCTCTATGGCGTAATAGCGCCCCATAAGCCCCTGCAATTCGGGGAATTCATAAACCATCTCGGAGGATAAATCCGCCTTGGCAATCTTGGCGGCTTGCGCGGCATCCTGTGCATCGGCCCCGACCAGAGGTGCAATCTCACTGGCCAAAGCCGCGATCCGCTCGATACGTGCGGCCTGAGAGCCCAATTGCGCTTGGAAGGTCACGTTTTCGAGCGATTTCGTCCAGACCGAGAGGTCGGATTTCGCAACGCGCAAATCGTTTTCCCAAAAGAATTTCGCATCCGACAGGCGCGCCGAGAGGACCTTTTGATTGCCCGCAAGAATGGTCGCGCCCTGATCTTTCGTCTCGCGATTGGCCACGGTAACGAAGCGTTCGATCCGTCCAGTCTTGGGGTTGCGCACCGAGAAGAACTTTTGATGTTCTTTCATCGAGGTTTGCAGCACCTCTGGTGGCAGGCCAAGGAAATCCTCGCCAATCTCGCCCATCAAAACAGCAGGCCATTCAACAAGCCCCGCCACTTCGGCCAATAGCCCGCGATCCTCGACCAATTCCAGACCTGCCGCAAAGGCCATCTGCTCGGCCTCATGCCAGATATGGTCGGCCCGCTCACTGGCCGATAAAATCACCTTGGCGCGTTTGAGTTTGGTCTCGTAGTCTTCAAAACCTGTTACCGCAAAACGGCCCGGCGCCATGAAGCGATGCCCCTCGGTGGTATCCGTGCTGGTGATGCCATCGACATCAAAAGACACCACCTCGGCGCCTGCCTCATCGGAAAGAATACACAGGATCGAATGCAGCGGGCGCACCCAACGCAAAGCCCCCGCCCCCCAGCGCATGGATTTGGGCCAAGGGAAATTGCGGATCACGGCGGGCACCAGCTCGGCAATGATTTCAGCGGCAGGACGGCCCGCTTTGGTGATGCTCGCGAAATAGACCTGCCCTTTTTTCTCATCACGCAGCTCAAGCTGGTCCTTGGTAAGGCCCGTGGCCCGCAAGAACCCCTCCAAGGCCTTTTCAGGCGCATCCGCGCGCGGCCCTTTGCGTTCCTCGGTCAAGGTCGGGCTTTCCGCGCTAAGGCCCTCAATGGTCAGCGTCAAACGCCGCGGCGTCGAGAAGGCCCCTGCACTGGCATAGGTAAGCCCTGCCTCAACCAGCCCGTTGGTGACCAGCTTTTTAAGGTCATCAGCGGCTTTTCCCTGCATGCGTGCGGGGATTTCCTCGGAGAAAATTTCAAGCAAAAGATCGGGCATAATATCGTCCTGTAGCGGTCGTCTCAGATCCAGTCGAGATTGACGCGGGTGATCGGGTAGGCTTCACTCATCCGCTCGCGCAGGGCGCGGAAACGGGGGCGAAGCTCTTTGAATTTATTCTCATGGGTCTCGGCGACCGTGAGGCGGATTTTATCGAAAAGGCTGTGCTCTTCCATGGCTTCGAGAAGGTCCAACTCGGCCCCTTCAATATCCATTTTCACGAAAGCAATCTCGTCATGTTCAACAAGCAATGTTTTCAGGAAGGCAGGGAAATCCATCAACCTGACATCAATGGCATTGCCTGCGTCCTCGTCAATCATCCGCCCGCCTTCAAGCACCGTCGATTTGACCGAAGCGCCTTTGGGGTTTTCGTCAAAATTCACCGCGCGCATCAACTGGATCGACCCTTCGCTGGTGCCAAGGGCGGCAGCATGGATGGTCACATTGGGCGTGTCCGCGAACCGCTTCTGAAGCGTTTCAATGCAATAGGGATCGGGGTCAAAGGCATGAATATGGGCGCCAGAAGCGGCAAGCTGTGCCGTTACATCGCCGACATTTGCGCCGCAATCGCACACAACATCCCCCGGCTTGAGCATGGACACGATGCCCGAGAGCAACCCGTCGGCATGGGATTTGCGCAGATTGCGCTTGGTGCGGCGGCGGAATTTGTCAAAATCTGCCTGAAGCTGTTCCAAATCAGTTGGTTGCTCGGCCATTACTGCCCCTCCTCTTGCGCGGGGCATCCCTCGGGCAATGGGTCGCCAGCAAAGGCCGCCTCACCGCAGGGGTTGATTTGTTGCCATGCATAGCCCTGCCCGTTTTCGTCGATCACTACAACTCGGTCGATGCCGTATTGGATGTTGTGCTCGCCCATAAAGGCCAAGGCTGTTCCCTCCTCCAAGGCTTCCCCGATGGCTTCTGCATCAAAGCAGGAAAACCAGCTTGGTGCGATCAAAGGGGTCGGGTCGGGATGGGGCTGGAAGGTTTCGGTCAGGGTCGGCAGGCTGATCGGCGTTGTGAAACAGGCGCGGTAGCGGATGGGCGAGGAAAAGGAATCCACCCCGTCAAACCCCTCGATCAACAAAGGTTCTGAGAGCCCCGCAAAACTGGTCAGGTTGATTTCAGCCGCTTCGCTGGCAGCATCAACAGGCTCATAATAGGCGCGGGTCTGTGTATACCACATTCCCGCACCGCCCAAAGCGGCCGATAGAACAAGCGCTGCTACCACGAATTGACCTTTCCTCATGCCGCATCCGTGGCGGACCAGCCGCCCGCCTCGGTTTGCACAAAGGCATCGGCGCAAAGCTTGGCCAAGGCGCGCACCCGCCCGATATAGCCCTGCCGCTCGGTGACCGAGATCACCCCGCGTGCATCAAGCAGATTGAACAGATGGCTGGCCTTGATGCATTGATCATAGGCGGGGTGCGCCATCACGATCCGCTTGCCCGTTTTGGGGTCATCATAGGCCTGTTCCAGAATGCGTTGGCATTCCGCCTCGGCCTCTTCGAATTGTTTGAACAAGATGTCGGTATTGGCCACATCAAAGTTCCACCGCGAATATTCCTGCTCGGTCTGGCGGAAGACATCGCCGTATTTCAACGCAATCGGCGCATCAGGCGCGTTGAAGGGCATGTCCATCACGTGATCCACGCCCAGAACATACATCGCCAAACGCTCCAACCCATAGGTCAATTCGCCCGAGACGGGGCGGCAATCATGGCCGCCGACCTGTTGGAAATAGGTGAACTGGCTGACCTCCATCCCGTCACACCAGACCTCCCAACCAAGGCCCCATGCGCCAAGGGTCGGGCTTTCCCAATCATCCTCGACAAAGCGGATGTCATGCAATTCCATGTCGATCCCGATGGCCTCGAGGCTGCCCAGATAAAGCGCCTGAAGATCGGGGGGGCT
>ENA-OUOG01005115-OUOG01005115.1-marine-metagenome-genome-assembly--contig:-NODE-5115-length-10848-cov-2.826293_pt1 | contig 10848 bp, 11 predicted proteins | sample MGYA00248635_ERZ508505 | MGnify/ENA primary metagenome ERZ508505 (study PRJEB26176, sample SAMN06267871) | marine metagenome | isolation source: Saanich Inlet, British Columbia, Canada | place: Pacific...
TGTGAGGCTAGTTTATGCTGATATGCGTAAAGTAGAAGCAGAGTTGACAGAAGGATTTAAGCATTTTTCTTATTATTTCCCTGAAAAAGTAATTCCAAAGGTGGTGTCTTTTTATTCAGGGTTCAACTATGCTCAAGTTGCTGATGATAGTTTACTAGCTATAGGACTTGATATGTATCTTGGTGCTAATTGCTCTTATTATCCTTTGTTAGGTTTCCCCCAATATCGCTTTAGAAACATGACACCTGATCAGATTTCGGTAGATGCAATGTATTCTTGGCTTACTACCGAATATGAATTGCAAAGTGGAGGCAATCTACTATCGCAAATGATTTACTACGGAAAAATTCATTTAGCACTTAGTTATCTATTGCCTGCCCAGCCAAAGCATAAAAGTTTTGGTTACTCAGCTGAGCAATTAGCGTGGTGCTTGAATAACGAAGCTGAGATTTGGTCGTTTTTAATCGATCAAGAATTGATGTACACCAATGATAATGGTAAGATTAGAAAATTTATAGGAGAGGGCCCATTTACAGCAGGCTTCTCAGAAGATGCTCCTTCCAAATTGGGGCAATTTATAGGTTGGAGAATTGCTCAATCATTCATGAAAAATCAGCCTAAAGTAAGCCTGCAAGAATTATTAGAGCTTTCAGACGCTCAACAATTATTAAATGAATCAAATTATAAACCAAATAGATAATGGCAGTAAAGAATAGATCAACAATTCAGTTTAATGTAGGAATGGATGAAAATAGTATTCCAGAAGAAATTTCATGGTCGGCAGAGGGTTCTGAAAAAGGTGGAAATCAGGAAGCAAAAGGAATGATGATTGCACTCTACGATGAAAAAGAGGAAAATACCTTACGAATTGATCTCTGGAAAAAAGACATGATGGTTGAAGAAATGATGAAATTTACCTGTCAGAATATTATCACCTTAGCAGATTCATTTGCAAGAGCAACAGGTGAAGAAGCTTATGCAGAAGAAATAAGAGAATTCGGTAAAAGTATTGCTGTAAAAATGGGCGTTTTAGGACCAAAGAAATAATTATTCGATAAGAACGTTGAAAAAGGGAAACATAAATTATAATTTAGCAGACTAATCACGCCACGCATAGAATGTCAAAAGAAGAGAAAAAAGTAGCCAGAAAGAGCATTAGAACCTCTTATATATCAACAGTTATTAGCATTTCATTGGTGCTTTTTATGTTAGGTTTATTAGGTCTCATTGTGCTAAATGCACAAAAACTTTCTGATCACGTAAAGGAGAATATTGGCTTTTCTATTTTCTTAAATGAGGATGTTACGCCGGATCAGGCTATAAAACTACAAGCTCAATTAGAGAAGCAGCCATACGTGAAACGCACCAAATATATCAATAAAGAGGACGCAGCAAAATTACTTCAACAAGATTTAGGGGAAGATTTTGTTCAATTTTTGGGGTATAATCCACTTTTGGCAAGTATTGATGTAAACATGAATGCTGCTTATGCACATCCAGATAGTATTGGGTGGATAGAGGCTGATTTATCGAGGAATACTCAAATTTTAGAAGTTTCCTACCAAAAGGATTTAATTTCTGCTGTGAACAAGAATGTTCAAAAAATTGGAATTATTCTATTGAGCTTTAGTTTGTTGTTGTTGATTGTGGTTATTGCTTTAATTAATAACACCATTCGATTAGCTATATACTCTAAACGATTTTTGATAAAAACCATGCAATTAGTTGGAGCTACCGGTGGTTTCATTCGCCGACCTTTCGTTTGGAGGGGAATAGTAAATGGTTTCGTGAGTGCATTAATTGCAATAGCGTTATTGGCAGGCGTTATTTATTCTGTAGCCCAAAATATGCCCGATATTATCGATTTAAATGATGTAGAGATGTACATTGTTTTAGCGAGCAATGTAATTTCATTGGGAATAATAATCTCTTGGGTTTCTACCTCATTAGCAGTCCGCAAATTTTTAAGAATTCAAAGCACCGATTTATACTAGATAATTATGGAAAATAAACAAGACGAATTTGCCTTCGGGAAAAAGAATTACCAATTATTAATTGCCGCGGCAGCAGTTGTATTATTAGGCTATATTCTAATGTCTGGTGGTGGAGCAGAAAACCCAAATGAGTTTCATTACGATGAAATATTTAGTCCTGTGAGAATTACAGTTGCACCAATTTTAGTGCTTTCAGGTTTTGTATTGGCGATAGTTGCCATTATGAAAAAGACGGACTAATCGGATAATTCTATTTCATGAGTATTTTAGAAGCAATAATCCTTGGAATTATTCAAGGGTTAACGGAGTTTTTACCTGTAAGTAGTAGTGGCCATATAGAGCTAGGTAAAGCTATTTTAGATGTGCAATTAGCTGATCCATTATTATTTTCTATAGTTGTACACGGTGCTACTGCATTGAGTACAATTGTTGTTTTTCGTAAAATTATCTTCGATCTAATCAAAGGTCTTTTTTCATTTGAATGGAATGAAGACACACAGTATGTGTTTAAAATAGCCCTCTCTATGATTCCTGTTGGAGTAGTTGGGATTCTATTTGAAGAGCAAATTGAGGAGCTTTTTGATGGGAATGTCTTTTTTGTAGGGCTGATGTTGTTGTTTACAGGAGTCTTACTTTATTTAACGACAAAAGCAAAAGAAAAAACAGGAGATGTAACATTTAAAAATGCCTTCATTGTTGGTTTAGTGCAAGCGGTGGCAATTCTACCAGGTATTTCTAGATCGGGTTCTACCATTGCAGCATCATTGTTATTAGGAATTAATAAATCAAAAGCAGCGCAGTTTTCATTCTTAATGGTTTTACCTCCTATTTTAGGAACACTCTTGTTGAAAGTGTTAAAATTTATGGAGCTCACAGGTGGTCCAACCGCAGCTGCTGATGTCGCTTCAATACCACCAATGATTTTATTAGTAGGATTTATAGCGGCATTCATTTCAGGATTATTCGCTTGCCAATGGATGATCAAAATAGTTCGCAAAAGTAAGTTGCAATATTTCGCTTATTACTGTTTCGCAGTTGGAGCTATTGCAATTACTTATACCTTAATAGGAGCATAGTGTCATGGAAAATGAATACGTAGAGGGTAAAATATTATTGATTGATAAACCACTGCAGTGGACTTCATTTGATGCAGTGAAGAAGATAAAGAATGCGCTCCGAAAGAAATATCAGCTAAAGAAAATTAAAGTAGGTCATGCAGGAACACTTGATCCACTAGCGTCAGGTTTGTTGATTATTTGTACCGGTAAAAAAACGAAGATAATTGAATCTATTCAGGCTCAGCGAAAGGAATATACCGGGACTATTATGTTGGGCGGAACCACGCCGAGCTATGATTTAGAAACAGATATAGACGTTTCGTTTCCTACAGATCACATTACTGAAAGTCAAATGAAGCAGATTAGCGAATCTTTTTTAGGAGATAACGATCAAATGCCGCCTGATTTTTCGGCAAAGAAAGTGGATGGTCAGCGCGCTTATGATCTTGCTAGGAAAGGAGAAAAGCCTGAACTAAAAACGAAACGTGTGCAGATTTATGCATTTGATATCGACGTTTCAGACTTTCCTGCAGTGCATTTCAGAATAGAATGTAGTAAAGGAACTTATATTCGATCCATTGCGCATGATTTCGGGAAACTGTTAGAAAGTGGTGGCCATTTAATCGCACTTAAGCGCACCAAAATTGGCGATTACTCCGTTGACGAAGCCTTGAAGATTGATGATTTTTATGAATCATTGTAAACAATTCAAGCGTAAAACGATTTAAGTTTTAATTATTAACTTTGCATCCGCAAAAATTGACTCCATAAATTAATATTATACAAATGAAGTTATCTAAGTTCAAGTTTGATTTACCTGAAGAATTATTAGCAGAGCATCCTGCAGAAAATAGAGATGAATCCAGAATGATGGTGGTTCATAGAGATACGGGAGAAATTGAACATAGAATGTTCAAAGATGTATTGGAGTATTTCGATGAAGGTGATGTTTTTATCATGAACGATACGAAGGTTTTTCCTGCTCGTTTATATGGTAACAAAGAGAAAACCGGTGCAAAAATCGAGGTTTTCTTATTGAGAGAGCTAAACAGAGAGAGTTTATTATGGGATGTATTAGTAGATCCTGCACGTAAAATTCGAATTGGAAATAAATTATATTTTGGTGACGATGATTTAGTTGCTGAGGTAATTGATAATACAACATCTAGAGGAAGAACTTTACGTTTCTTGTTTGATGGTTCGCATGAAGAATTCAAAGCAATTGTAGAGCGATTAGGAGAAACACCGCTTCCAAAGTATATTCAACGAGCTGTAGAGCCGGAAGATGAAGAAAGATACCAAACAGTTTATGCTAAGAATGAAGGTTCTGTAGCAGCTCCAACTGCCGGATTACACTTTTCTAAAAATCTATTGAAGCGAATGGAGATCAAGGGGATTGATTTTGCTTATGTAACACTTCACGTAGGTTTAGGAACTTTCCGTTCGGTAGAAGTTGAGGATTTAACGAAGCACAAAATGGATTCTGAGCAAGCTGAGGTAGACGAGGCAAATGCAGAAATCGTAAACAGCGCCAAAAAGAATAAAAAGAAAATTGTAGCTGTTGGTACCACGAGTATGCGTACAATTGAAACTTCAGTATCTACTGATGGATTTTTAAAAGCGCACAAAGGATGGACAAATAAATTTATTTTCCCTCCTTATGATTTTAGTATCGCTGATGCAATGATTACTAATTTTCACACACCAGAATCTACTTTATTAATGATGACTGCAGCTTTTGGAGGTTATGATTTAATCATGAAAGCTTACAAAGAGGCAATCAAAGAGAAGTATAGATTTTACAGTTATGGTGATGCAATGTTGATTATATAAATCATGAATCGGTTTGCAATAATAGTTGCCGGTGGAAAAGGAAATCGAATGAATTCCGAACTTCCTAAGCAGTTTATAACTATTGGAGGTAGACCTATTTTAATGCGAACCATTGAGCAGTTTTACAAAACTGATTCAGCAATTACACTAATTCTTGTGCTCCCAAAGGAGCAAATAACATACTGGCAGGAGCTTCAAACCGAATATGGATTTGAAGTTCCTGTTTTGGTTACAGCAGGTGGAGCTACTCGATTTCATTCTGTAAAAAATGGATTGGCTTTAATAACAGAGCCGGGATTAGTAGCCGTGCATGATGGAGTTCGTCCATTTGTAAATGCTGAAACCATCCAAAAGGGCTATGAAGCTGCAGAAAGCTATCAAGCAGCGGTTCCAGTTGTTTCTGTTGTAGATTCTATTCGATTTGTTAATGAATCGAAGAATGAAGCCTTAAATCGTGCAGATTATCGATTGGTGCAGACTCCACAAGTTTTTCAGTTGGAGTTATTGCATAAGGCGTATGAGCAGGAATTCTCAGAAACCTTTACAGATGATGCATCAGTAGTAGAAGTCTTAGGCGAACCAATTTTTTTATTCCAAGGGAATAGAGAAAACATCAAATTAACCACGCCATTTGATTTGAAAGTGGCTGAAGTACTAATAAAGGATTAAATTATTTTTTCAATAGAAGTTTCCGACCCAATCTGCCCATTTTCCAAATCTCTGAGCCAATTTATACCAGGGACTTTTCCTTTTTCAAGCGATCCCAGCTGCTTTTCTAATCCTAAAAACTCGGCACCATTTAAAGTAGCCCACTGTATTAAAACGGAGGAGTCTATTTGTGGAAATGCTGAAGCAATAACTTTTAATTCATCTAATACGGAAAGGGCATAATTGCTGGCTAAACTATCGGTTCCGATGGTGCACTTAACTTCTTTCTCCGCAAATAATGGAATATTGGGTAGTGTATCTTCAATGTATTGATTTGCATTGGGACAGAAGCACCAATAAGGATTTTTAAAATGCTTCTTCGCTATTTCTAAATCTTCAGCTGAGGTAAATGTGTTGTGAACGAAGAGTACTCGGCTATCTGTTGGTAATTTTCTTAGGTATCCCTGTAATGAACTTGGGTATTCAGCCTTCCAATGATCTAATGATATTCCAAAACTTTTTAGCATTTCAGCTAACCTTCCTTCGCCGCTTTGGTAGAAGGTGTTTTCATCTTTATTTTCTTGATTATGAATGCAAAATGGGTCGTTATAGGCATGGTTTTCACGAATAAGACTAAATAATTCCTCTGAAACCGAATAAGGGCTATGCGGAACTATGGAGCTGTTTAATTTTAGTTGATGCAGTTCGTTTCTTAGCGCTTTTGCTCGATTATAAACTTCTGGTGCTTGAGATGGGTTAAACCCAAATAATTCTAAAAAAGTATGGTAATAAATTTTGCTCTTTGCTTTGGTGCTAAATGTTGAATTTCCATTAGATATATCTCCCACAGCCACTATGCCGTTTTTAATCATTTCTTGGTCGGCCTTTACTATAGCAGCATAAATTGTATCTGTTGTTGCTTCTCGTTTCGATTGCAGTTCTTTTACAAACCCATCGATATGCGTTTTTTCACTAATTTGATTCTTTAAATGAGATAGCTCTAAATGGCAGTGCGTATTGATAAAGCCCGGACATAAAGCTCCTTCAAAAAATTCCACTTCAGCGTTTGGGATTTTTTCTTTGCTTGAGAATACCCTTATTATTTCACCTGATTCGGTTACCTTAATTATACCATTTTTGATTGGTTTACTGTTGATTGGGAAAATTATATCTGCGCTGAGGTATCTCATAATCTTTGCTCTATGAGGACAAAAATAAACATTAACTTTGCCGCGAAATGGAGAAGAATACAAAAAACAACATTCGGGACTTAAATACAGCTGAACTGGCTACTTTTTTCACCACTATTGGCGAAAAGCCCTTTCGAGCTAAACAAGTAGATGAATGGTTATGGCAAAAAGGGGCGCGTACCTTTGAAGAAATGACCAATCTTTCTGAGAGTTTGCGATCTAAACTAAACACCCATTTTACGATTAATGCTGTTCAAGTTGCTGAAAAGCAAATAAGCAGCGACAGAACTATTAAAAATGCCTTTGAGCTTTATGATAAAAACATAACCGAAGGTGTTTTAATTCCAAGTACTACTAGAATGACCGCTTGTATTTCATCTCAAGTTGGGTGTAGTTTAAGTTGTAAGTTTTGCGCAACTGGTCGCTTAAAGCGATTAAGAAACATAAACGCCGATGAGATTTTTGATCAAGTAGTCCATATCAAACAGCAAGCAGAAGAACATTATAACACCCCACTAACCAATATTGTATATATGGGAATGGGGGAGCCGTTGCTGAATTATAAAAATGTTTTGGAGTCGATTGAGCGGATTACTTCTCCAAAAGGGTTGGGCATGTCACCCAAGAGAATTACTGTATCTACCGCAGGAATTGCAAAAGCGATAACTCGGTTAGGTGACGATGAAGTGAAGTTTAATCTTGCTCTTTCATTGCATGCAGCCAATGATGCTAAGCGTGATCAGATTATGCCCATTAATGAGCAAAATAATTTAGCAGTACTAGCAGATTCATTAAAGCATTTTCATGCTAAAACTGGCACTCGAGTGACTTATGAGTATATCATCTTTAGAGATTTTAATGATGAATTAGAAGATGCTAGAGAATTAGCTGTTTTTTGCAAACATGTACCTTGTAAAGTCAATATTATAGAATATAACCCTATTGATGATGGGGAGTTTCAGCAAGCAGACACTGCTAAAGTAGATGCGTTTGCGGCTTACTTAGAAAGTAAAAATATAGTTGTGAATATTCGTAGGAGTAGAGGGAAGGATATTGATGCGGCTTGTGGGCAATTAGCCAACAAAAACGAAGCGGCAGTTCATAAAGAACTCAAATGATTTAAGAATGTTTAATTGATACATTATATACATTAAACCCACATTTAGGAAACCAAGTAAATGCAATATTCCTTAGCCAAAATAAAAGCACCGATCCAAGAAGAGATGGACACATTTGAAACTCATTTTAGAGATTCAATGAAATCTCAGGTGGCGCTTTTAGATAAAATTACTCACTATATTATCAAGCGAAAGGGAAAGCAAATGCGCCCAATGTTTGTGTTTTTGTCGGCTAAGTTATTTGGAAAAACTAACGAGAAAAGTTATACGGCAGCTTCGTTAATTGAGTTGTTGCATACTGCTACGTTAGTGCATGATGATGTAGTAGATGAATCCTATCAAAGAAGAGGTTTTTTCTCTATCAATGCATTATGGAAAAATAAAATTGCGGTTTTGGTAGGTGATTATTTACTGTCAAAAGGATTGTTACTGTCTGTAGATAATAATGGGTTTGATTTACTGCGTATCGTTTCTGATTCAGTTCGTAAAATGAGCGAGGGAGAATTGCTGCAAATAGAAAAAGCACGACGATTAGACATTGAAGAACATGTTTATTTCGATATCATTACTAAAAAAACAGCGACATTGATTGCCTCTTGTTGCGCTACAGGTGCAGCCTCAGTTGGGCAACCAAAAGAGGTGGTTGATCAGATGCATGAGTTTGGAGAATTAACCGGCATTGCTTTTCAGATAAAGGATGATTTGTTTGATTATGGTAACTATTCAGATATAGGAAAGCCTGTTGGAATTGATATCAAAGAAAAGAAAATGACACTTCCATTAATCTATGCCCTTAACAAAACAAGCAAGTCAGAGCGAAGAAGAATTATCCAAATAATAAAAAACCACAGTGAAAATTCTGAAAAAGTTCAAGAAGTAATTAAATTTGTTTTAGGTAGTGGAGGAATTGATTATGCCACTCAAAAAATGATTGAGTATCGGGATAGAGCGATCGAAATTTTACATACATTTCCGGATAATTCTGCTAGGCAATCACTAGAAGAGCTTGTTATGTATACAACTGAAAGAGTAAAATAAAATGATGTATAGGTTTTTGATGGTTACACTATTAGGAGTGTTTTTTTCATGTGGGCAATCGCATGATAATCAAGAAAAATTAATTCAAGAAGAGCTTGCAAAAGATAACGGTTATACCGGTGATTTCGAAGAAAAGTACCCTAATGGACTCCTTAAAATCCAAGGAAGAATGGTAAATGGTAAAAGAGAAGGATCCTGGAAGTACTTTTATGAAGATGGTATGTTATGGAGTAGAGGATATTTTCGAAACGACTTATACCATGGGGCCTCATCGGTTTATTATCCAAACGGTACATTAAAGATGCAAGGGAATTACAGAGAAGGTAAAAGTATAGGCGTTTGGAGCTTTTGGGCTGAAGACGGACGCTTTATAAAAAAAGTAGATGTCGAGAAAGAAGGTTTCCCTGAGGTAGATTAATTACTTTAGTACATTTAAGACAACAAAACATAATAACATATTGATTCCTCCAGATAAAGTTGCTGAGATTATTGAAACCGCTAGGGTTGAAGAGGTCATTGAAGACCATGTTACGCTAAAAAGACGTGGTGCTAACCTGCTTGGTCTTTGCCCATTTCATAATGAGCGATCACCTTCATTTACTGTATCTCCTGCTAAGGGAATCTATAAATGTTTTGGATGCGGAAAAGCGGGTAATTCAGTTAATTTTTTAATGGATCATGATCAGTTGAGCTATCCTGAAGCCTTGCGGACGCTAGCAAAGCGATACAGCATAGAAATAGAGGAAAAAGAGCTTACGGCAGATCAACGCCAACAACTCAACGAAAAGGAAAGTTTATCCATTGTTTCTCAATTTGCTGCTGAATACTTCAAGCAACAAATGTTGGAAACACAAAAGGGTAGAGCTATTGGATTGAGCTATTTTAAAGAACGCGGCTTTAGCGATGCTACTATAGAAAAATTTCAATTAGGTTACAGTCCTGATGATTGGTCGGCTTTTACAGATGCTGCTTTAGAAAAGGGTTATCAGATTGACTATCTTTCCAAAACTGGATTAACTATTGTTAAAGAGGATAAGAAATTCGACCGATTTAAGGGTCGAGTGATGTTTCCTATTCACAATATTTCAGGTAGAGTATTAGGTTTCGGAGGTCGGATACTAACCAATGACAAAAAGGCCGCTAAATATCTAAATTCCCCTGAAAGTGAAATTTACCATAAGAGTAAAGTCCTTTATGGTATTTATTATGCTAAAAAGTCAATAGTTGCGAATAATAATTGCTTTCTAGTAGAGGGTTATACTGATGTTATTTCTTTGCATCAGAGCGGAGTAGAGAATGTCGTGTCGTCAAGTGGTACATCATTGACTACCGAGCAAATTCGCTTAATAAAGCGATATACTCCCAACATTACCATTCTTTTTGATGGGGATGCCGCAGGGTTAAAAGCTTCCTTCAGGGGAATAGATATGATACTTGAGGCAGGATTAAATGTTAGGGTAGTATTGTTTCCTGATGGAGAAGATCCCGATTCATTTGCAAAGGCTCATTCTCAGAAAGAGATTAATGAATTTATTGGGGATAACTCAAAAGATTTTATCAAGTTTAAGACTGACCTCCTTCTCCAAGAAGCGGGTAAAGATCCTATTAAGAGAGCTGGATTAATTAAAGATATTGTAGATAGTATTTCGCTAATACCTGACCCAATTATTAGAACGGTATACATTCAAGAATGCAGTTCCTTAATGGGCATGGAGGAGCAGATTTTACTGAATGAACTCAATAAGGTTCGTAAAGCAAAACTGAATAAACAAATAGCTACAGAAGAGCGAAAATCAGGAAGGAGTATAGATGATATACCACCTGATGATTTTTTCCATCACGACCCTAGTGAGCCAACGCCGTTACCTAGAAAAGAAAATTACCAGGAGCGGGATATTATTCGGATAATGATACTCTACGGTCATCATGATATAGAATTGGAAGTAGAAAAGGATAAAGATGGAAAACC
>ENA-OUOG01005122-OUOG01005122.1-marine-metagenome-genome-assembly--contig:-NODE-5122-length-10836-cov-4.108746_pt1 | contig 10836 bp, 3 predicted proteins | sample MGYA00248635_ERZ508505 | MGnify/ENA primary metagenome ERZ508505 (study PRJEB26176, sample SAMN06267871) | marine metagenome | isolation source: Saanich Inlet, British Columbia, Canada | place: Pacific...
ACTGGTAATGTAACTATTGGCGGAAATATTACTATCGGTGACGAAGCAACTGACACAATACAGTTTATTGCAGGCATCGATTCGGACATTGTTCCTAGTGACGATAGTGTACATAGTTTAGGCACAAATAGTCTACGTTGGAAAAACTTGTTTATAAATCAAGTAACTGTTGACGATATTGAAATTCGCGACAACTATATTCAAACTACAAATTCAAATGCAGACTTAGAACTTAGAGCTAACGGTACTGGAGAAATACTTGTACCTACTAATGATGTTCAGATAAACAACAACTTAAATGTTGACGGCACTACTACATTAAACGATACAGATATTGCAGGTACACTTAATTTACTAGGCGACTTTACGTTAACTGGAAACTTAAATGTTACAGAAGATGTAAATGTGGGAGAAAATTTAATAGTCGGAGCCGCAGCACAGTTTGAAGAAATTTTAGTTGACGATAACATTATTACAACTACTACATCAAACACTGATTTAGAACTACGTGCAGCAGGAACAGGCAATATTGTTATACCAAACAATGATGTAAACATTACTAATGATTTAAATGTTGCAGGCGACATTAGTGCTAACAATTTAACAGTAACAGCAAACGTTACTGCTAATGATGCAAATATTGGCGATGTACAAATTAGTGGCACTACTGTTGAAGCAACAGCATCTAATGCAGACTTAGAGCTACGTGCTAACGGTACAGGTATTATTAGTGTACCTACAAGTAACGTTAGCATAGCACAAGCACTAACAGTAAGCGGTGCTACAGATTTGCAAGCTACTACAATTACCGGAACAGTAACACATACTGGAGATACTAATCAAACTGGTAATGTAACACTAACAGGCGATTGGACAAACGGTGATATCCAACTTACTAGCAATATTGTACAAACTACTGCGTCGAACAGTAATTTGGAATTACGTGCTAATGGTACAGGTGAAATTGTTATACCGACTAATGATGTGACTATTACACAAGATTTAACAGTTAGTGGAACTACGACACTGAATGGCGACTTGGGCATAACTGGCACAGTAACACATGTAGGCAATATTACTCAAACTGGCAACTATACAATTGCTGGACAGTTTAGTAACGGTGATGTTTTAATCAACGGCAATGCTATTAGCACTACGTTATCAAACAGCGATTTAGAATTAAGGGCAAATGCATCTGGAATTATTAGTATACCAACTAATAATGTTGAAATTACAAATGATCTAACTGTTAATGGTGCAACTGATTTAGATGACACTACAGTTAACGGAACAATCACACAAGTTGGCAACACAACGCAAACTGGTAATTATACAATTACCGGATCGTGGACAAACGGCGATTTACAATTTGATGCTAACACTATTGCAACTACAGCAACTAACAGCGATCTAGAACTACGTGCAGCCGGTACAGGCACAATTAATATACCGACTAATGATGTTACATTTAGTCAGGCTTTAAGTGTAAGCGGATCTACGGATTTACAAACCACTACAGTAACAGGCACAGTTACACACACTGGTGATGTTGTACAAACTGGTAACTTTACCATTGGCGGGGAAATTAGCAACGGCAATATATTAATTGAAGATAACTTCATTGCTACTACAAATTCGAACAGTGACTTAGAACTACGTGCTAACGGAACTGGTGAAATATTAATACCAAATAACGATGTAAGAATTACCAACAACTTGTTTGTTAATGGTGATGCTACGCTAGGTGACACTACACTAACTGGTAATGTTAACATCACAGGCGATGTTACACAAAGCGGTGACTATTCGATTACAAGTGACTTAACTGTTGGCGGAGACTTAACTGTTACACGTTCTGCACAGTTTGAAGAAATATTAATTGATGATAACTTTGTTACAACAACTACTTCAAATGCAGACTTAGAACTACGTGCTAATGGTACTGGTGAAATACTTGTTCCTAATAATGATGTACATATTGTAAATGATTTATCAGTGGACGGAACAATTACAGTTGGCGACATTAACAGTGCGGGTACTATTACTGCTAATAGATTTAGTACTGGCGATATTTTAATTGATGATAACTTTATTACTACTACACTAAGCAATAGTGATTTAGAATTACGTGCCAACGGCACAGGTGATGTTGTAGTGCCTAGCAATGATGTTGCAGTTGAACAAGATTTAACTGTAAATGGAACAACTACACTTGCAAATACATCGATCACTGGTACAATTACACAAGTAGGCGATACAACACAGACTGGCGACTTTAATCTTACAGGCGCACTAAATGTTGATGGCAATATTGGTATAGCAGGCGCTGTTGAATTTGAAAATATTCAAATTGCAGGCAACGTTGTAGAAACTACACTTTCGAATAGCGACTTAGAGCTTAGAGCTAACGGAACAGGCGAAGTTATTGTACCTAATAATGATGTTAACATTCTAGGTAATTTAACTGTTGACGGTACATTAACTGTAAGAGATATTGACAGCATTGGACAAATTGCAGCCAATACGTTCTTTACAGGAGACATACTTGTAGATGATAACTTTATTACTACAACTACAAGTAACAGCGACTTAGAATTACGTGCAAGCGGAACTGGCAGTATTGTAATTGACGATTTAAATATCAACAACAGTACAATTAGTTCAACGAATGATATAACGTTATCTCCAGGTAGTGAATCAGTTATTATTGATTCTACTGGGTCACTACAACTTCCAGTAGGCACTACAGCAGAACGTCCCACAGCAGTTGCAGGACAAATTCGATTTAATAACGAATTGAATCGTTTTGAAGGATACAATGGGTTTAATTGGGTTAATATAAAAGGCGTCGAAGATTTAGACGGTGACACTCGTGTAACAGCAGAATTAACTGAAGGTGCAGACGATGATGTAATTAGATTTTATAATGCAGGACAATTAACTGTTGATATTGATGCAAATAGGCTAAATGCTCCACGTGTAATCGTAGATGACATTGCTGTTGATGGAAATTTGATAAGTACTACAACAGCTAATACTGATTTAGTATTGACTGCTAATGGTACAGGTTCTGTTAAGTTTGACAACTTTGCATTCAAAGATAATACTATTACTAATATTGTTGCTGACAGTGTAACTACTTTTGAAGCAACTGATAATGGTTATGTTAAGTTTGACGGAACATACGGGTTTGTTATTCCTTCAGGCGGAAACGCTGATCGCGCACCTTTAGCAAATACTGAATTAGGGCAAATGAGATGGAATACTGATGCACAGCGAACTGAAATTTTTGACGGAACAAACTGGGTATCAGTTGCAGGTTCACAAAGCGGTATTTCACGAGCAGATGCAGAAGATTTAGCACTTGAAATTGTATTAAGTTTAGGATAAAAATATGGCAACAATATTTAAAAATGTAGTAGCAAAAGATGTAGGAGTATTGCCAGTTGACGTATACGAAACTGATGCAAGTACTCGTGCAACTGTAATTGGTTTAAGTCTAACAAATCTTACACAATCGTTCGTGTATGTAGACGTTTTAATGCAAGATGACACTAGTCAAACCGGATACTACTTAAAAGAAACACTACTACCAGCAAACACAAGTTTGCGTGTAGTAGCAACAGGCGAAAAATTAATTATAGCACCTAGTAATAAATTACAAGTGCGTTCAAGCATCGACGATAGTGTTGACGTTGTAGCAAGTATAGTGGAGATTGTATAATGAGTCATTATATAGGTAACAGTCCAGATTCAATTATTAACGGATTTATTAAACGATATTTTTATGGTATGCGCAGAAATGATGACGGAGAACTATTTTTGGTTAGACAAGATCAACTTCGTCCAGATGGAACTGCAACAATTAACGATATTGGTATTGGCGAAAACAACTTTCCTGATTTTGAAGAAGGTATTGATTATTTAGAAGGCCTTGATGCAAATCATGACATTGTATACGAAAACTTAAGATATCCGCAGATTAAATGGGACGGCAGACTACTAACTTATTATGTCGATCCAACTGACGGGCAATTTATTGTAAGAATATCTCAAGACTATGATTACCCAGACAATATTTCAGGACCAGGTTACTAAGGATTAAAAAATGGCAGAATTTAGATTAGAAAGATTTAAGTACAATTGGAAAGGTAACTGGGCCTCTGGAACAGATTACAAAAGAGATGATGTTGTACGTTTAAACGGTAAAAGTTATGTATGTATATACACACATACGTCAAACAACACATTTAGAACAGACTTAAATGCAATTTTAGCAGGATCAAATCCACCAATACCTGAACCAAGATGGGTAATAATGACAGGCGGATCGTATTTTGCAGGCAATTACACTCCTGCAATAGATTATAATTTAGGTGACATAGTTTTATTTAACGGAGTACTTTGGTTATGCGTAGTTCCGCATACATCTACTAATTTTGATAATGACGTAGCTAATTTTGAAATTTTTGCTAATGGTATAAGTTTTCTAGGCGAATGGTCTTCAGATACCGTGTATGGGTTAGGAGGAATAGTAGCATACGGCGGCAATTTATATAAATGTATTAATACTCATACTTCTGGAGCACTTTTAGAATTAAATGAATCTGATTGGACAGTATTTAATCAAGGTGTACAATACAAAGGCGATTGGGCTGCTCTTACCCTTTATAAGAAAAATGAGTTAGTAAAGTATGGCGGATCAATCTTTAGGTGTATAGAAACCCATACTTCAAACGACGGTGCATTGTCCGACGAATTCTTTCAAATTGAATTTTTAGGAACACAATTTAATCAAGCATGGAATTCAACTACATATTATAATATCGGCGACATAGTACAACATAAAGGATTTTTATATTATGCAGTTACTAATAATATTGAGTCAATTCCTTATCAAGATTCAGGAATCAACCCTAATTGGATATTATTAGCAAGAAGTTCTTATTTTGCAGGTGACTGGAGTGTTGATGCTGAATATAAAACTGGTGAAATAGTAACACGTGGCGGAAATCTTTACTTAGCACTAAAAGATATTGGTGCAAACACTCAAGACGGAAGTAGTGCAGATTATCTTGATCCAGATGTATGGGAGCTATTAATACCGGGCAAAAGATGGACAGGTTCGTGGTCAGCTGACACATATTATAGTTTAAATGATGTAGTTTATTATAAAGGTGATTCTTATCTATGTAACTTCGAACACCTCGCAGAAGCTAACATGTTTCCAGGAGATAATGGCAGCGGATATAACTACTGGGACATTCTTATACAAGGCGGACAGCCAGGGTCTCTAAATGACAAAGGCGATATAATAACTTTTGGTCCTAGCAGAGATTTAGACGGAGTAGCTGACACAAGTACACTTGGAAATGTTGCACTATCTATCGGCGAGTCTGAACAAATACTTTCAATTACTGAAGATTTTGAAGTATTTTGGAGAGATATAACTGTCGATGCCGATGCAGTTTATGTTGCAAAAAATGGTATCGATGACTTTAATCGAGGAACTTTTGAAAAACCATTTCGTACTATTAGATATGCTGCTGAATACGTGGAAGATAACTTTGATCCGTTAACACCAGTAATTATTAGAGTAGGAACAGGAAAGTTTGAAGAAATTGCTCCAATTGTTGTGCCGGCAGGATGTGCAATCAACGGCGACGAATTAAGATCTACAACTATCTTAGCAAGTCCAGCAAAGGCAGAATATCAAGACGACTATCAATATGTAAATGCATATATAACTCATATCGAAACAATTTTGTTAGATATACTAACTGCTACTCCAGTAACTCCGCAACAGGGAAATACTACAAAACAAGTATTAGGTGCGTTAGTGCCCGCAAGAGATGAATTAGGTAACGTAGTTTTAGACTTAAACGGAAATCCAGTATTAATTTCTGGATATCCAACTTCAGACTTAGACGGTGCCGGAGCAATTACAGATTTATTTGTTGACTATAGAAATTACATAGACTTTGTAGTTCAAAGTGGGTCTATAAATCCAACGATATCAGCATCAAACGATCTTAATACCGACTCAAATCTTTCCAATGCATCAACAGGATTAATGTTGAATGCTGATTTTATTATGGACGATGTAGTTGCATTTTTAAACAATACATACCCGGGTGTAACTTTTAATTCTAACAGAGTTAGAAACGATGTTTACGCTTTATTACGAGGTGTTAAAAGAGATTTAACATATAGCGGAAACTACGGTGTTGTAACAGCAGCAAAAAGATATGCAAGTGCAGTAATAGGATCACAGTCAGAAAACTTGTTTTTAATGAGAGATACAACTGGTTTAAGAGACTGTACTACAGGCGGACTAGGCGGAGTATTGAATCCACCAGGTGTATTTGAATTGTATCAAAAACCTACGGGAGGCGCATTAGTAGGATTAGATGCAGGTTGGGGTCCAGACGACGAACGTACTTGGATTAAAAATCGTTCTCCGTACATTCAGGGCGTTACGAATACAGGTACTGGATGTGTTGGCATGAAAGTTGACGGTTCGTTGCACAACGGCGGCAACAAATCAATGACAGCAAATGACTTTACACAAGTACTAAGTGACGGAATAGGAGCCTGGATTTCAAATAATGCAAGAGCAGAACTTGTGTCAGTATTTACATACTATTGTCAAATAGGATATTTTGCCGAAGACGGCGGAGTTATTAGAGCAACTAATGGTAATAATTCTTACGGAAGATACGGGTCTATTGCTGACGGGTCAGACGATACTGAAACTCCGCAAGAAGTAACAGTATTTAATAGGAACAACGAAGCACAAGTGACATCTGCTTTTGCAGGCGGAAACACTGACAGTATCTTTATACTAGAATACGGAAACGCAGGTGAAGAATATACACAAGCTGATGCAACAGTTATAGGTTCAGGTTCTAACGCAGAAGTTGAGTATACTGATTTTAGAGATAATGCTATATTTGAAGCTAGATTGTCTAGTAATATTGGAGATTCGGGATCAAAAGGCGGCTCAGGCTACTTAGCTAGACAAGGGTCTGCCCAAGAAACAATCGGAGCTTCGTCGACTATTAAACTTTCAACAAACGATGTAACACAAGACATAAGTGAAATTATCGGAATGAGATTGATTATTACAGACGGCACAGGAGTAGGACAGTATGGTATTGTAAATACATTTAACTTTATTACTAAAGAAGTCGAAATACTCAAAGAAAGTGATGGATCTGCAGGATGGGATCATATTATATCAGGAACTCCTCTTGTTGCTGACTTAGATCTTACCACTCGATACAGAATTGAACCAAGATTAGAAGTTTCGCATCCAGGATTTTCGACAATTACTACAGCTAGACTATTTGCTAATAGAACATATGTTGGATTAGAATTTGCACCAACTAGAGAAGACTTTACTGATGTTTCTGGCGCTGCACAAATACCTTGGGTAGATAGCAATGGAACTAGAACAACAGTTTCGTCAATAGTTTCAGCAGTATCATTGCAAATTAGTGGAGAATTCTTAGTTAATCCTGTAATACCTTTTGACATTAAGGGTGCAACTAGTGGAACTACTGCAACAGTTTCAGCTGTAACTGCAAACACAGGAACTATAGTAGAAGTAGATATTTCAGGAAATGGAAATAGCTTTGTAGAAGGCGAAGAATTAATTATAGTACTAGTTGCAGGAACTGGAGACACGGGCGACGACGATCCATTCCCAGCAACATTTGATATTACACGAATTGGATTAGATTATACAGTTACTATAAATAATCCAGGTGCAGGATATTCTGAAAATAATACTATAAGAATTCCAGGAACAGCACTTAATGGGTCAACCCCAGAAAATGATATTACTATCACTGTTACTAGTGTAACAGACGATAGTTCTGCTAGCATATTAACATTTTCGCATACCGGATCTGGAAAAACTAACAGATTTATTGCATTAACTAATGCAGAATATGCACAGTATAGCGACAACGGGACTCTGTGGAACGAAGTATCACTTCCTTATATTGGAAGTTATCAAGCACTACTAGCTTCGGACCAAGGTAAAGTTATTGCACTAGCAAATAATACTGATCAATATTCTTATACATTAGACGGTGTAGTTTGGAATACTGGAACACTTCCTATTTCAGCTAGCTGGAGAGACGGAGTTTATGCAGCCGAAAAATTTGTAATAGTTGCAGATGACGGCAGTGATGTATATATAAGTTCAGATGGCGATACTTGGTCTCCGCAGTCTATCGGTGACGACACAGGAGGAGACTTTAGTTCAATTAGCCAATGGTCACACGTAGTATACGGAAAAGGAATATTTTTAGCAGTTTCTGCAAACGATAGAGCTACTGCTACATCAACAGACGGTGGCGTAACCTGGACTAGAAATGACGAAGTGTTACCGATTGTAACTCCGGACTGGACAATAGCAGATGTAGCATACGGTAATAATAGATTTTTAATTATAGACAGCGACGGAAGAACAACTTATAGCTTCGATGGTGTTACTTGGTATGAAGGAACAACAGCTCCAGGTAATTTAACTATTACTAAAATGAAATATGCTAACGGCGTATTTTTTGCACTTGCACTTGATACTAGTAATCCTACTAATTCTGTTGTTACTACAGAAGACGGACTATTGTGGAGACAAGAAACTTTACAAAATTCACAAAGATGGGGAGAATTAACATTTGCTTCATTAAATACTGTTGGTACCTGGGTACTTCTAGCAAATGCATCGCAAACTAATGCTATTGAACACATTAGAACAGGAAAACAAGCAAAACTTCGCTCAGATCTTTTACAAGGCCGGTTCCAAAGTATTAAAATTTGGGATCCAGGCAGCGGTTACACGGCTGAGCCAACACTAACAGTTATAGATCCAAATGAAGAGACAGATATAGCACCACAACTTAGAATTAGCAACGGTGTATTATCACAGCCAGAATTTGTTAATAGAGGTAATGGATATCGAACATCTACATCGCTAATTGAAATTAGTGGAGACGGGTTTGCTGATATAATTCCAGAAGAAGATAGTATAACACTTGCAGGTATCAGTTCGCTACCAGGACCTGGTGTGCAAGTACGTTTTGAAGGTCTTCTTAATCTAGATACTGAAGAAGATCAAACTGATCTAAAAGTGTTTAGCGGTGTTTCGATAGAAGATTTAGGCGATGACGGCTCAGGAAATGGAACAAGGTTAATTAGGGTTAAAATGTCTCCAAGATTGCTTAACGAATACGATCTTGTACATAATACAAATGTAACGCTAAGAGAACGTTACAGTCAATGTAGAATTACCGGTCATGATTTCTTAGATATCGGAACAGGGAACTTTATAGAAACAAACTATCCGTCAGTATATTCAAGCGGAAATTACTTTGTATCTCTTCCAGAAAACGAAGTATATGAAACTAACGGCGGACGAGTATTTTATACAAGTACAGACCAAGACGGTAACTTTAGAACTGGCGAATTGTTTTCGGTACAACAGTCAACTGGTATTGTAACTGTTAGTGCTCAGTTTTTTGAATTAGACGGACTATCAGAACTTGCGCTCGGTGGTGTAAGATTAGGTGGCTCGGGTACAGTAGTAAATGAATTTTCAACTGATCCTACGTTTATTGCAGATAGTAATAGTGTTATTCCAACACAACGTGCTGTTGCAACGTTCTTAGCTAATCGTTTATCAGTTGGCGGCGAAAACCTCGAAGTTAACAGGCTAGTTGCAGGTAGAATAGGACTTGGCGGCGCAGATAATTCTATTGAAAATACAACTGGCGAATACTTGGTTATTCCTAATGATGTAATAATAAATGGAACTTATACCGACGAAGATGAACTTGAACAGAGAACAACAATACAAGGAACAATTGTTTCACAAATGTTGTTCTTAAAAGGATTTGACGATTCAATGCAATAATATGCATGGTCAGCAATATGGATAAATAGAACTAGCGGAGTTAAAACAAATGGCAGAATTTAAACTAGGTAGAATTAGATTTGTTTGGAAAGACGAATGGACTACCAACACAACTTATTATCAAGACGATGTTGTTTCGTTTAGTGGTAAAACATATATATGTGTTATAGGACACAATAGTCAAGCAGATTTTTTTGCAGACTTTGATATTGTACCACCTAAATGGAACTTAATGGCCGAAGGCCAGGCATGGAAAGGACAATGGTCTGTAGATACTGATTATGTTTATGGAGATATTGTTAGTTACGGTGCTAGACTTTATATTTGTGATACTATACATACTTCTTCTGCTACAATAGCAGACGAAACTGATGGATTAGAAGCTGACGCATCATCCTGGACTATTTTTGCAGAAGGCCTAGACTGGAAAGGTGATTGGTCACCGTCGACTCGATATAGAGTAAACGATCTAGTAAAATACAATGGTACAATTTATCTTTGTGTTGAACCTCACGTATCGGGTAGCTTTTCACAAGGACTCGAAGTTGATCTTGAACTAGATGCCAACGGCGAAACTATTGAAGGAACTAAGTGGCACATTTTCTCAGAAGGTTTCTATTGGAGAAACGACTGGGATGTTGAAATTAGATATAGAAGAAATGATGTTGTTCGATATGGAGGCACATTGTATGTTTGTAACACAGGCCACTTATCAGCGGCTACTGAAGCTGAAGGTTTAGAAACAGATCTTGTTACAGATGCAGAAGGAACTTTACTAGCAGGTTCAAAATGGGATTATCTACACAGAGGCGTTGAATTCCGTGGAAATTGGGATAGCACTACTGTAAAGTACAGAAGAAATGATGTTGTAAAATACGGCGGCGGCATTTGGATCTGTGTAACTCCGCACA
>ENA-OUOG01005125-OUOG01005125.1-marine-metagenome-genome-assembly--contig:-NODE-5125-length-10830-cov-3.029852_pt1 | contig 10830 bp, 9 predicted proteins | sample MGYA00248635_ERZ508505 | MGnify/ENA primary metagenome ERZ508505 (study PRJEB26176, sample SAMN06267871) | marine metagenome | isolation source: Saanich Inlet, British Columbia, Canada | place: Pacific...
CCCAGAAATCGTTCCCCTCGATTTGTTGGGTGGCCTAGAGAAGCACAATGAATTAGCGAGGAGAGGTCGCATCTCTCTTGTCATTACGGAAGATGGCAACTGGCTAGTTCCACTGAGAGTTCTTAAATTCAACCCCAGTATGGGTAAGTTCACATTGCAGAGCGCCTCAGAAGATGAAATCGATGAGCTACTAGGACATAGCTTCAGGGAGCTGATGGTTGAACTTGGTGCAATCAACATCGGAAGCAGACAAGAAATAGACGGAGAAACCAACAACAGGGCAAATCAGTTCGCAATAATTGTCAAACCTCAGGACATTGAGTCATTAGCTGTTGCCTATGTCGTCACGCGCGCTCTGGCAGTAATCAAGGACTTCGGAGTCGAATGAACGCCTTTCGTCTTCCCGTTGATGAGAGTGTTGTTGACATTCTGGGGATTATCCACGCCCTTGAGATGGAGGCTGGAGCCGAATTCTCTGATTATTTGGACGAAGCATTCAAAGCAGATGGAAACCCGGAGTGGTTTGAGGAAATCCGACACTACAGAAAGTCCATGAACGAACCATTCACCTACCGCAACCAATCAGACTTCAGGTTTATCCTGAGCGAAGGCACTCGCGAGGACAGCTCCTTTTCAGGCATCATGCCCAATAACAGTGCGAAATGGGTCACCAGCGCAAAACGGTTGCTCGACAAGTTGCACCATTTCCACCACTCGCAATTGAAGCCAGATGTTCAAAACCTCAGAATAGTTGCTGGGCTATATGCGGACGTGACTGCAGGGACCGGTTTTGAAGTCACGAATTGGGCGAACGCTCTTTTCTCCAGGACGAAAGCAATTCTTGACGGAACTTACGTCCCCACAGACACAGCGCCGGTCCCTGTTGCTTCGATGCCAGAGGTTCCTGCTCAAATTGTCGAGGAATACCAGGGGGCAATCGAAGAAGTCCGCCAACGACCCCCACTCGGTTCCCGGTGGGAGGGCCAAAAACCAGTGCGCAAATTGAGCTTGAACCGGCAGACCAGAGACCTTTACGAAGACGGAGTTCCTGTCTCAGACGAACTAGGAGGACTTAGGGAGAGTGTTTTGGCGACTTGGTTCCGCTACTTTCCTTTGGGCGGAGAGGTATGGGTGGACCCAGACGGGGCTGCCATGGGTTACATCAAAGGCGATGCCCGAATGATCGGCTGGTTTGGCCAAACTCCTGAAGACAACTCAGACCGGGTTAGAGGATTCGTCTTACCAACTGAGTACAACTTCGAAAACGGAGAAGTGGTGGATGTTGAGTCTGGATTAAAGCTGTCCTCCAACACAACCGAGCCAGCCAAGGACCTGCTACATGCACTCAGCACTGCAATTGATGAGTCAACAAAGCTGAACATCACGGATTACGGGGACATTTTCGTCCCTGTCACTGAAGGAAAACCAAAAAGAATTGCAAACGCCCATAAGGGTATTTGGTTCAAGGGTCAGCTGCCAGGCTAGCAATTCAAAGACAGACGGATTTAGGGGGCATGTATGAGTGAAATTGAAGTTTTGGCATTCGTTTTTGCAGCCGTGACATTCTTCTTGATTGCTATGCTTTTTGCCACTAGGTCAACACTTGCTTCTGCGAGTCGAAAGTTGCGACGTCTCGATCGAGAATTGAAAGAACTTTCCAGCGCAATTGAGGATTTGAAAACACCAGGCATCCCGCAAAAGACAAAAGCCAATGCGAAAGCTAGGCCAAAGGCCGAGGCCAAGCTGAAGTCCAAACCTGAAGCGGTTCAGTCGTTTGAGAAGGCCTTGAAAGTCGAAATTGCGGAAATCACGGAAGACGAAGTTGACGCACCGGAGACATATCCTGCTGTCGTTGTTATGAGAACAACCAACACCTCAAAACCAGTACGGGACACCTGGAGGAACGAAAGGACTTGGACTCAATCAGAACTTTCTCAATTACTCAGGCTTTATCGCGACGGCCGGGAAGTTATCCACATTGCGACAGCCATGACCGTTGATTCAAAGGATGTCGTATTTGGCATTGCACGAAATGTGTTTTCTTGCCAAGGGGACCTCGAGGACACTTCGTTTGCCAGAAATGACAAGAAAAAATGGCAAACTATTCAGAAAACACAAGTGGGAGAGCTCATTCGGGCTGGGACACCGATCAAAAACGTTGCGGAGAAATTTGGCCGCACCCAGCTGGCAATCGTTTGGCAGTTCATTGACAACGGCTACAAGAAAAGTTGATCTCCTCTCCTGAAAAACCAATAATGAGGCCAACAGCATGAAGAATTCCCGGGGGCAGACTCTAGGCATGAAAATAGCGTCTTGGACATAGCACCATTTCAGAAAACGTGAGACTCAACCCGTGCAATGGACTCTGAGTAAATAGGTCTTGGGCTTATCAGTTGGTTTCCTATCCCAGGGCCGTTTATCGAGATGCCCTAAGTCTCTTGGCAACGAGTAGAACTGCGGTTAGGATCTAAAAATGGCTTTGCTTGTAAGAAGGCACACTCTCGAGGCGGAAGCAACGAAGGACGTGTGCATGGAATTGCTGCACCAGGACCTAGTCGATTGGCTCGCAATGGCAGATATCATTCAAGTTTCAGATCGACGAACGCGCTCTCTCAGAAGCTACCTAAATGAAATAGGGAGTCAAACTGGCTTAACGACTCACGAATTTACTTGGACGTCTGCTATAAATCTTCATCCGTCAAAGTCAAAGGCCCAGGCCTCTATTTACAGGACCTCTGGGGTAATGTCTTGTGCAAAATGCACGAACCCGCGTGCCCTGTTCGTCCAACTCGCCTTTAGCAATAGAGAAGCGATTGGGTCGAACTTCCTGAAGTCCGAGTTGGTCACAAAAGTACGTGGCCATGGGAACTCACAAGTTGCGCGCATGGCACTAATTACCGGGTCTCGGAAATTTCTTAACATGGGGGGTTGGGACGCGGCTTACGGAGACACGAGGGAATACATCGAATTTGGAAATGGCGAATTCTCAGAAGTCCTAAAGAGTAGACCTGATGTGATTGAGATTAGTCCATAACCCCGTCATCGGTTTTCCATGCTTTGGCCAAAGGCCACGTTTCTTGCGCTATAAAATGCCGCAATGATCCGACAGCATCGACTTGTTGAGAGAGAAGCTTAAGCCCGCCAGCGGCGTAATTTTCTACAATGTCAAGGACAGCATCTTTGGAACTCAGTACTTCGTAAGATTGACTATGTACCATCGCAACAGTGTTGAAAATCACCCAGTCATTCGGCTGCAGTGCATCAATTCTGGCAGAGTCGGTCGCTCTCGGAGGGATCCCCGGTAGTTCTCCCGCTTTCCAACCATATGCAAGGCACAGCAAAAATAGCTCTCGGTTCGATAACTTAGCCTCAAGTGACCCCCGAATGTCGTCGAGCCTCCCCTTAAAGTTCTTGTCCCAGGAAAGAGCAGTACGTCTCGTCTCCAGTGCGGGGTTGAACTCTCTCTTGTTCATACTCATTCCTATCCGTGCATTGCCCATGGCCCACTGTTGAACCACTCAGGATCGAGACCATCAGCAAACTCAGAAATTTGAGTTTTGGCATCATGCCTGATGTAAAACTCAGATGGGCCACCCTCCGCAAACCAATTTTTAGTCTCCGGTGTGTACTCCAAGTCATGCATTAGAAATACCGCTTGTCGTTCGTGCCCATCTTGAAGCATTCGAACCACTGCCTCGGAAAGCCATAGTCGATTTTGAGAGTCAAGCTTTCCGAATGCTGAATCAACAACTAATGGAAACTGCATGTTCAAAGTTTGGCGGATTGCCAGGGCGAAAGCGTACGCTAGCGACATTTTCTCGCCCTCAGACATCGCCTGGGAGTCCGCATTCACCAGCCCTACTTCAAATTGGTTCGAAATCTCAACCTTGAATTCGCCGCCCTTAATGTTTGAGTAAAGCTCATTCATGGCGTCTTCTAAAGAGCCCCGAACAAGTTCGACTGCCTTGACTCGAACTGCTTTCGCTCCGTCAGAAACGGCATCGATAAATCTCAGCCTGGATCTAAGAAGTGAAGATTCTTTGGAACTTTGGATAGATCGCTCTACCTTTGCCGCCAGACTCGCCCTCTCTGCCTTTTCTCCTGCTATGTCTTGTCCATATTGCCTGACTGAAGCCTCAAGGTTCTTAGTGCGGGCTTCTAGACGACGTTGCTTCTCAAGTAAGCCGTCCCAGTCTGCTGCAACCGGGAGAGCATCGCCAAGCGCGGAGATTTCTTTTTCGCTGGCCTTTATTTCTGACCGCAATAGTGTCACGAGCTTGTTCTGAGTGATTAGGTCTTTGGAGATAGAAGATATTGTAGTGAGCATTTGGCTTGCGTTGTTTTTTGTGGAAGGCAGGGCCTGATCAATTCCTTCCGCAAGAGCCTGCTTCTCAATAAGCTTCCTCAGAATTTTCCCATGATCAGAATCTCCAAGTTCGCAGCCGCATATGCAGCTCTCCATTTTTGCCACTTCTCTCAGGCTCTCTGTGGGGAATGACATTGGCAGTCCAGCGCTGAGGCCTTGTTTATAGAAGGTGTCTACTTCGTGCAGAGAGGCCCCCAAAATAAACTGGTAGGCACTGCGCGTCAATTTGCTATCAAAGTCCTTGGACTCGAGCAATAACTGAGCTTTAAGATCTTCGAGGTCAGCCTTCTTGTTCTGGTAGTTCTCAAAGTTTTTACGTCCATAGTCAAGTTTGGCCAACTCCAAAACTGTTGAAGAAAGATCCTCTTTGGCAAGTTCAAGGTTCGTCTCATCGGTACTAAGGGATAAGGTTTGCTCTTGAATTTGCTCGTCCAGTTCGTTGACTTTGGCTTGCATTTCGGAAGAGTCGGATCCACCCAATTTCGCGAGGTCACGGCTGACTTTCGAAGCCTGCTCCCTCAATCCTTGAATTGCGATATCTAGAGATTCAACACCAGCGATTTCCAAGACGGCGTTCTGAATGGCGGTCCTAGTGTCTGGTGTAAAAAAATTAGCCAACTGCTCTGCATCAAAGAGGATAAAGTTTTCTAGTTTTTTTGGGAAAATCCTTGAAAGTCGCTCTTCAACATCCCTAATCGTATTTGTTGGTTGACCGTGGACCCTCTCTTTGCCATGGAAATGGGGTTCCTCAATTTGTAGTTCTGTCCCATCATCCTTGATTGCCACCAATTGACTCTTCTTGATTTCAATTCTTACAGTTGGGTCCAACTCAATTTCAACCGTGACGGAAACTTCAACTGGATTTTTGGGGACAGGGAGCTTTACTCCATTGGCGACGGAAGGCCTTTTTCCGTCGAAAAGACACCACTTCAGAGCGTTGATGAGAGTGGTTTTACCTCTTCCATTGTTACCATTTATGAAAACGAGACCACTGTTTGCTGCGTCAAGACGAATAGAACTCGCCTCGTACACCCCAAGGTTTTTGATCGCGATGGTTGCAAACTTCATTTGCCCTCCTCCTGCTCAAATTTCTCGGCAGAGCTAACCATCTGCGTCATCAACTTGGCGCTGACTAAATTTTCTCCCTCGGCCACTGCGTCCAGCAACATGATGAGATATTCTCGGGTACTCGGGGTCAAGGCTGATTCGTTGAGCGCTGCCCTAATTCCGATTGGATTACCCATGTGCTTCTTCTTTCTTTTCGAGACTAAATCTCTTCATCACTTCGTTTCCATTGTGTGCGTCTTCGGCGAATTCCGCGACCCGCTTGAGCTCACTAGCTCTCAGGGAAGCAAATTCTTGCCTATCGGGAGGTGGCAACACAACGAAGTCGTAGATGTCAGCAAACTCTTTACCTGGAAACTGGCGCATTAGACGGCCTCTCCTTTGTATGAATTCTTTGGGGTTACCCGAGCTGGCAAGGATAAAACCCCGTCGCGCTGCGGGGATGTCTACTCCCTCGTCAAGGCAGTCAATCGCAAGCACTGTGTCTATCACGCCGGAGGAGAATGCCTGAAGAATTTCCTCCCTCTGGCTGATTCCACCTAGCTTTCTGCTGGGTCGCGCACCCTCGAGGCTAGTTATTCTGCCGAAATCCACTCTCAGAGATGATAAAAGACTCCCAACCTCTGCCATCTGAGACGACTCTGCACAGTAGATGAGGGATAGGTCCAGCGCTGAAGTGCCAATTTCTGAGATTAATTCTTCGAGCTTGGGAACCTTGCCGGCAGCCTTCTTCGTAATCAATGCCCTTTTTATCCGAGCTTGCCTGAGGCGCAGTTGGTTTTCCGAGGAGCTTTCGGCATTCATAAGTCTTGCTATCGAGGCAGAGCACTTTAAGTAGTCCTCCTCTTCCGCTTCTGACAGTTGAACGGCAACAGGGAAATAATTGTAGGGGCACAGGATTTTTCGCCCAGTCACGGGATCATCGAAATGTAAAGCCTGCCGTAGGGTAAATTCAAAAACCGTTGCGCTCCCTTGAACTCCTAGGGGTCGAAAATAGTCTGAAATGAATTCGGACCCATCTTCATCCAAGTACCTACTTGGTGTCGCACTAAGTCCCAAGCGCCACTCCGCTTCGTCCAAGAGTCCGGCTCGATAAGCCTCTGCACCTAACCAATGAACCTCGTCGGCGACGACCAGCACATTTTCAAAGGACGACGCAAGTCGTCGCATCCAGTCACTGAAGTCTGCCGAACCTGCAGTATTTTTGACGACTACAATCGTCAATCCCGTGAGACGGTCGAGAATTATGTCGTTTTGAATTCCTTCCATCTCTTTTCTCCAGTCCGAGAGTGATGCAATTTCAACTGGTGACAATGAGGAGAGCTCTTTGGCCCACTGATCTGCTATGTGTTGAAACGGTGCCACGACGATCGTCAGCAACTTCTCGGAGGTTTCTGCGCAAAGGGAAATGCATTCCCTGGCTGTCCGAGTCTTTCCGGTTCCTGTTGCCATTTCAAGGATTCCTCGTTTCCCTGAATCCATCCATCTTCGAATTGCAGCCTGTTGATAGGGGCGCAGTTCGCCTGAGCTCTCTATCGCAACCGCTTCTCCATTTTTCCGAATTGGGGAATCTGTCCCTGTCGAGGCAATAATGCTGCGCTTGACTGCTTCTGGGAGATCTAAAACTACCCAGTTTTCGCCGGCGTTGTAGTTCCAATAGCTCTGGAACTCCTCGGATAAATCATCTATGTAGCGAATTTGCTCGTCAGAATTGGATTGGTAAACGCTTATGTTTTCGATGTTGGATAGCCAGCCGTTCGCTGTCTCATTCAAAGAACCCGCGAATGCCACACGTGCGCCCGTGCTGTCTGTGAATATCCCGTACTTTGGGTGAAATAATGACAAATCGGCAGTTTTGGGGTCTTCATATCGTGTTTTCGGTACCACCACTTTGATTTCCAGTAGACCTCTCTGGAGCATCCAAAGCATTGCTCTCACGTGGTGTTTTTGAATTTCATCTCCTAGGACGACATAAGAGGACTCAAAAATGCTGACAAGGCTGTTTTCGAGTTCTTGATCCCAAGCTTCCGGGTCCAGGGCCCTGGCGTCATTACTAGTAAATGCGTGGCTTGTTATGAGCTGCATTCTTCCGCCATTTTGAACGAGCTCACCAATTCCTTGTCCTATGTGAGAAAAGAGTAGGGATGAAAAATAGCCAGATGAGCGTTGGTAACAAACCGACTTCTCAAGAGTTGGAATCAAGAAATCTGAAACAGGATCTTGTCCTTTCAAGCGTCGATAGGAATGCTTGAATTCGATGCCGTTGAAAGTTGCTTCCACTGAATCCACCCCGATTTAAGTCCCCATACCCACACAAAACCATGTGTCCCTGAGCTTAGAGTACTCCCAAGACATTTTGGGCAAGAGGGCGCATGTCTGAAATTGTCCCTCGGAAGGTATCTAACACTGTACAAGTCTGCAAAGTAGATATGCTTCACCAACTATGTCGCTGTCGGACCGTAAACTTCCAGAGTGGACAAAAAAAACAGGCCTTTGCCGCCAACTGTAATTGAGCTCTTTGCTGGTGTGGGGGGTTTTCGCCTAGGGCTGGAAGCAGCCGGGTGGGAGACTATATGGTCTAATCAGTGGGAGCCTGCTACCAAAGTTCAACACGCCTCATCTTGCTACGTTGCCAACTTCGGAAGTGAGAATCACTCCAACGAGGATATCGCTGTCGCCATCGACAATCACGAGGCAGAAGTATCAATCATCCCCGCCGCTGACATGATTGTCGGCGGCTTTCCATGTCAAGACTATTCCGTTGCCAAAAGCTCAAAATCTGCTCTCGGCCTGGAGGGCAAAAAGGGAGTGCTGTGGTGGCAAATACACAGGTTAGCGGGAAACTTGAGGCCTAAGTTGATTTTTCTTGAAAACGTTGATCGTCTGCTGAAGTCGCCCTCTTCCCAGCGAGGTAGGGACTTCGCAGTGATGTTGAGGACTTTAGGAGACCTCGGGTACATGGTTGAGTGGCGCGTGGTAAATGCTGCCGATTATGGCTTTGCGCAGCGACGTATCCGCGTTTTCCTCTTGGCAACAAGGTCAGATCTAGTTAGCGAGCCAGACTCTATTTTTGAACAGTATTTCGCGACTGGAGTGCTGCCAAGCGTTTTTCCGTGCGAATCTTATGAAGACTTGCGGCACTTTGAGCTATTGGATGACCCTGTAAACATATCTTCAACTTTCAACATAGGCGGCAAAAAAAGTCCTTTCCAGGATTCAGGTGTCTTTTGGAGTGGGCACGTAATGACTGGCACTGGGCGGGCAAGTAAGCACAAAGCCCAGAATCTAGATTCTGTGCTTGTGGACGATTTGGACGTTCCAAGAGAGTTCTGGATCGAGGAAAGCAGCCTACCGTCCTGGAAGTATCTAAAGGGATCCAAGAGCATAGCTCGAGTTTCCAAGTCCGGTCACTCGTACAACTATTCTGAAGGGAAGATGTCCTTTCCTGATTCCATAGATCGCCCTTCCAGGACAATTTTGACCGGCGAGGGTGGAACAACTCCTTCGCGGTTCAAGCATGTAATCGAAAGAGGTGGACGCTATAGGAGGCTGCTTCCTGTTGAACTGGAAAGACTCAGCGGCTTTCCTGATGACTGGACGAAATTTGACTCGCTTGGTTTGCAAATTAGCGACACCAAGCGAGCTTTTTTTATTGGAAACGCACTAGTAGTTGGCCTAGCGGAAACCGTGGGCAGAGAGTTGACAGCTAGATATTTCGGTGGAGAGTTGACCCGATGACCTTTCAGATTGAACCTTGACAGTGCACCAATTCGACATTTTGGTTTTCACTTCATGAGCCAGCGTGGGACAGACAGAAGCGGAGTGGGCCGCCCGTACGACTCATCTTCCATAGAGTCGATTTATGAATTTGCAAGAAAGCTAACCGGCAAATCTTTGGCCGAGGTTGTTTACATACCCTCGCATTTCGTGAATCCCCGAAATCGAGGTGATTTGGGGTCCTTGGTGGAGGCTTTCTACTTCGAGCGAAAAGCAGGTTCTGATATTGGGCCGGATTTTTCTGAAGCTGGTCTGGAGCTAAAAACCACTGGCGTTATTAGGGATAAGCGAGGCGGGTACATAGCCAAAGAACGACTGGTTCTCACGATGATTAACTATCAAGATATTGTCCTTGAGGATTGGGAGACCTCGTCATTGTTGAATAAATGCTCAGTAATGCTGATTCTTTTCTATCTTTTCGATAGTCGCATCCCAGTTGTGGACCGAAGATTTGTGCTCAATCCTCTGCTCTACCGGATGCTTGAAGAGGATATTTTTGAAATTCAGCGGGACTGGCAGCTGATCAAAAACAAAGTCGCTGATGGAAAAGCTCACGAACTCTCAGAAGGCGACACATTCTACCTATCGGCTTGCCGCAAGGGTACAGGCGGGCCCTCAGAAAAACTGCGGAGGCAACCCTTCTCAGAAGTTGATGCCAAATCCCGGGCGTTTTCTTTGAAGGCCAGTTACATGACTAGGCTGATTGCTCGCAGCCAATCAGATGATGAGACAAAAATCAGACTGTCAGCGACAACACCCCTTGAAGAGGCCACTGCCCTAAGGTTCAGTAACTTCTTAGGCAGAACTGTACTGGACATATCCACAGACCTGAGCTACTTCAAAGAAAGTGCCAACCAGAAGGGGTTTCATCGGAGCCTTGCGTTGAGAATGCTCACCGGCGGAAGCCAGCTACCTGTAGAGCTGGCAAAAGCCGGGGTTGAGATGAAAACCATTCGAGTCGATTCAATGGGACGGGCCCGTGAGGCGATGTCTTTCCCAACATTCAATTACTTGAGACTTATCAATGAAGTCTGGGAGGAGTCAAGTTTCTTCGAAAAAATTGAGCGCAAGTTTCTCTTTGTTGTCTACCAGACGGGGGCAGATGGAGTGGAGCGACTTTGGAAGGTCTCGTATTGGAACATGCCGTTTCAAGACCGACTGGAGGCAGAGGCTGTCTGGCGTGCGACAAAATTTTGTGTGCTCCAAAAAAATCCCCAACTACCGAAAAGCAGTGAAAACCCCGTGGCTCACGTTAGGCCAAAGGCCAAAAATGCACTTGACACCCTCCCTACGCCGCATGGCGATTTTTGGGTTAGGTCAGCATTCTGGTTGAACCGAACCTACATAACAGACGTCTTGAAGGCGCTTTAGCCTCTTAGTTGCCGGTCCTTGGTCATGCTTGCGAGTGACTCCAGTGCCCAATGGCCGATTTAATCTACTGTTAGTTCTGCGCACAAAATAATTTGGACATGCGCAATGCGACACCTGTGTCTAAGCCGTTAGGTGAAAAATCCCCGCAGGTACGCACGCAGGCGCTGATCAAAGACGTAAACGAACGTGCCCTTGATGCCCCTGGTCATTAGAACTCGATAGATATTCATCACGTACTGCAAGATGTCTTC
>ENA-OUOG01005131-OUOG01005131.1-marine-metagenome-genome-assembly--contig:-NODE-5131-length-10816-cov-4.810783_pt1 | contig 10816 bp, 8 predicted proteins | sample MGYA00248635_ERZ508505 | MGnify/ENA primary metagenome ERZ508505 (study PRJEB26176, sample SAMN06267871) | marine metagenome | isolation source: Saanich Inlet, British Columbia, Canada | place: Pacific...
TGGGCCACTAATCCATACAGCGCTACTATTTTGTCTAAGTCTTTAAAACGGGGGTCTTGGGTATGTCCAAGGGAATACCTATAATAGATTTGTTGCACGATTACCGCAATCTTAAATAGGCCAAAAACAAAGTAAAAGACAATATTGTCTACAGGGCTTCCACTCTTTTTTTCGTACATTTCAACCACCTCTCCACGGGTTGGATTCCCCAATTGGGTGGTCAAATTCAGTTGATTTGACGCCAATATATCTGGATCACTGTGGTGAATCCAATAGCCTAAGGTTGTTCCTAGGTCCATCAATGGGTCACCAATTGTTGTCATTTCCCAATCCAATACAGCTTTTACATTTAACTGATCGTCTGCAGTTAGAACTAAATTATCGTATTTAAAATCGTTGTGCACCAAACCATTCCCAAACTGTTTGGGCATATTTTCATTCAACCAAGTGGCCGTCTTTTCCATTTCAGGATGTTCTTGGGTTTTGGCTTTTTGATAGCGTTTACTCCAGCCCACAATTTGACGTTCTACATAACCTTCGGGATTCCCTAAGTCTCCCAAACCAATAGCTCCATAGTCCAGTTGATGTAATTCAACTAGGGTATCCACCAAATTACTAGAGAGGGCTTTGAACTGCGCTTCTGTGGGCATCTGATCTTGTGGAGTAGAGGCACGTAATATGGTGCCTTTGACACGTTCCATGAGATAAAACGGGGTACCTAAAACACTTAAATCTTCACAAAAAACGATAGGTTTTGGAGCCTTACCATAATTATCTTCCAGCGCTAGGAGGATCTTATATTCTCGGGACATATCATGTCCAGATTTTATGTTTGCCCCAAAAGGGGGACGTCTCAAAACATAGTCAGTACCAGCATAGGTGATCAAATAGGTTAAATTTGAAAAACCAGAGGGAAATTGTTGTACACTCAATACATCCTCTCCTTTATCCGAAAATGTGTTTTTTAAGTAAGAATTCAGCCCATCTTCGTTTAAGCCTTCTCCTTTACGTACTTCTTTCGCTTTGTCTAAACTTACTCCCATCTAAGTTGTTTTAAAAACACGTTCAAAATAATCACCCAGTTCATTGACAATAGCTTTTGAATCATCTACTTCAATTCCCGCCAATATTTTTGCCAACCTTTTCTTGTATTCCAATTGCATCATTCGACCAATTTGGATTCTTTGTGCCTGAGGAGAACCTGCTCCATGAATGCTTTCTGTCAAGTACCCCACAGCGTTTCTCCCCATGGTCATGTTTTCGATTAAACGCAATATTCGGATGCGTTCTTCTGTTGAAAACTGACTACTTCCTCTCAAATATTTATGCAGTAATTTTCCAATTTCTGGATGATTCAGATCTTTCTCAGAGGGGAGAGTAGATACAAAACCACCGGCTAAATCTTGCGCAATTTGAGCTATTTCGTAGGGCATTTTGGTGACATGGTGCTTACAAACATTGGCCAGCATATCATCACATTGATAATTTCCTGCCTTGGTAGGATACCCCTGATGAGAGGAAGCAATTCCTGTCGCATAAACTGTTTCATTTAAATGTGACATCTGCACTAACTTATCTTTGATATGTGATGCGTTGGGAACTCCATTCATTTCAGAAACAGCCGCCGCAGCGCCAATGAGCACATCTCCAACCCCCGATTTACAAACATAGCTTCTTCGATGAAAAGTAGTAAAGCGTTCGACCAGCATTGCAGCAAATTCGTATTCACCATTCATGTAAATATTGTCGTTCGAAATAAAAACATTGTCAAACAAAACCATGGCTTCTTGACCGCCATATGTGGCATTTCCAACATCAATATTTCCTTCTTCCATGCTTCGTGTATCGCAGGACTGTCTGCCATATACATAGGTAATCCCTTTTGCGGTAACCGGTAAAGAACCAACAATTGCGTATTTTTTGTCTTTTTCGCCCAATCGCATGGTTGGCATCACCATTAAATAATGCGAGTTGATACAACCTGTCTGGTGTGCTTTTGCTCCACTAACATATACGCCTTCACTTGTTTTTTTGGTAATATGTAAAAATAGATCAGGATCAGTTTGTTCATGTGGGGCTAAATTTCGATCACCTTTTACGTCTGTCATGGCGCCACCAAGAACCAAATTATCTTGGTGCATTTGGGTTAAAAACACGTTTAATTTTTTGTGATAATCTGTCCCTAAAGCTTCATCCATTTCAAAAGTAACTGAATAAAGGGCATTAAATGCATCCATTCCCACACAGCGTTGAAAACACGTTCCTGTGAGCTGTCCCAATTTTCGTTGCATTTTATTTTGAAGTACCAAATCTTCTGCAGAGGTGCACACATGCAAGAAACGACTAACCCGCTCTCCTGTAAAGGGCGAAATAACACTTGCTAAATCAGGATTTTCAATGGCTAAATCATAGGTTTTGGCTATTGCGTTGATCGAGGGTCGAATCATGGGATGATCGACAGGTTCTTTTACTTTTTCACCAAAGAGATACACTGTCAACCCTCTTTTTCGTAGAGATTCGATATAGCTTGCTCCGTCTGTAATTTTTTCAGAAGCCATTATTGCGCTCGCTTATATTTTTTTAAAATGGCACGTGCAAGTCTACTTTTATGCACTTCATCTGCTCCGTCATAAATACGCGCAGCTCGTTCGTGTCTAAAATAGAAAGAAAGAATGGTATCGTCTGTAACCCCAAGAGCTCCGTGTACTTGAATGGCACAGTCAACTACTTTTTGCATTACATTGGCACAATAAAACTTAATGATAGAAATTTCTGCACGAGAATTGGATGCACCAATGGTATCGATTTTGTGCGCAGCATCTCGAATGAGTAAACGAGCAGCATTGATTTCTGCACGACATTCTGCGATCCAATTTTGAATGGTTTGCTTGTCACCCAAGGTTTCTCCTGGAGCAATTTCTCGGCTAATTGCCCTTTCACACATCATGTCGAAGGCACGTTCACATATTCCCATCCAGCGCATACAGTGGTGAATCCGTCCCGGGCCAAGGCGCTTTTGGGCGATGGCAAAACCAGCACCATCTTCTCCCAAGACATTGCTAAGGGGAACACGACAATTATTGAATTTTATTTCAGCATGACTTTCCCAGCCTCCACCAGGATGCCCCATAATGGATACATTACGGATGAATTCAAAGCCTGGAGTATCTATGGGGACTATGATCTGACTGGCACGTTCGTGCTGGTTGTCTCCTTCTGGATCGGTGACTAACATTGCTATTGCAAAGCTAGCCCCGTCACAACTAGAGGTGAACCATTTATGTCCATTGATGACATATTCCTCTCCTTCTTTTAGGGCCGTAGAACTCATTTTGACAGGATTTGATCCAGCATTGTTTGGTTCGGTCATGGCAAAACAACTTCGTATTTCGCCACGCAGCAAAGGTTTTAAATAGGTTTCTTTTTGTGCTTCCGTTCCAAACTCGATAAGAATTTCCATGTTTCCAGCATCGGGTGCCTGACAGTTAAAACAGTAATGACCATAAGGGCTACCCCCTAAAATTTCAGAAACTTCACCGTGTTGGGCATTGGACAATCCGAGGCCTCCATATTCTTTTGGAACCTGAGGGAGCCATAAACCACGACGTTTTACTTCTTCACGCAATTCATTTAGTTTGGGTAATTTTTCTTCCCACTCGCAATTTAATATCCAAGGCTCCAGAGAATATAATTCTTCTTTTACAAAGCTTCGGATTTGGTCTTTAATTTCTTCAAAGGTCATACTGCATTGGTTTTATTCGTAATTTTTTCTATTTTTTATGCTGGTACATTGTAGGCAATAGCGATAAATTCTGCCACACAAGCTGGCTTTTCTTCTCCTTTTAATTCAAAGACAATGTTCATTTTGTATTTTGCTCCACCAGCAATTGGACTACATTCGAGTAGAGAAACTCTACCGCGTAATAAAGCTCCAGATTTTGTTGCATTGGTAAAGCGAACCTTGTCCAGACCATAATTCACTCCCATGGCAATATTTTCAATTGAAAAAGCATCATACGCTATTTTAGACGCCATTGATAAAACTAAAAAACCATGCGCAACTGTTTTTTTGTAGGGAGAAAAGGCAGCGCTTTTTTCTTGATCAATATGAATCCATTGCCTGTCTTCTGTGACATCTGCAAATTTATTGATGCGGTCTTGTTCAATGGGCATCCATTCTGTCAATCCAAGCTCCTTTCCTACATAATTAGGGAGCTCATTTAGACTTGAAATTGTTGTTGAATAGGCTGTGTTTGTGGGTTGTTCCATTATTTTGATTTACATTAACATATGCCCACCATCAGCATTGATGACGGCTCCAGTTGTATAGGAAGCTGCTTCCGAAGAAAGGTATACAGCTAGTCCAGCCATTTCACTTGTTTCGGCAGCTCTGCGCAGGGGAAGATGATTATTGACTTGTTTCATCATCATCTCATTGGTCCAGAGTGCTTCGCTGAATTTAGTTTTAATTAGGCCAGGACAGATGGCGTTAGATCTTATTCCGTATTTTCCCCATTCGGCTGCCTGAGATTTAGTCAACATAATTAAGGCCGATTTACTGATGCTATAAATGCTTAGACCACCAGTTGGTTTCATGCCTTCTACAGAAGCGATATTGATGATGCTCCCTCCTTTGCGCTCTTTCATGGAGGCAAAACAGCGTTTGGCAAGGTCAAAACATGCCTTTACATTGACATCCATTACCTTGTCGAAAATTGCGTTTTCGATGGCTTCTAGTGGTGCGAAGACAGGGTTGGTTGCAGCATTATTGATTAAAATATCTACTCCGCCATAATGAGCAATTGTCTTGTCGACAAGGGCTTTGCGTTGGTCGTCTCGCCCAACATGACAGGCAATGCCGATAGCATCAAACCCTTTTGCCTTAATAGCATTAGCTACTTTGTCAACGGTCTCTTGCGAGCGACTGCTAACAACTACCTTTGCACCAAATTCGGCCAGACTTTCGGCAATGGCTTTTCCAATTCCTTTACTAGCACCAGTAACGATGGCTATCTTTCCGTCTAATTCAAATAATTTCCGTGTGCTCATATATTTTGTTATGTGGGCATTGCGCCTCCGTTTGCGTGTAAAGTAATCCCGTTAATGAATCCAGCTTCTTTTGAAGCTAAGAATAGATAGGCATTACCCATATCTTCTGGTGTTCCAATACGGCCAACGGGTATCATAGCAATTCCTGCTTTGACAACTTCAGGAGGCATAGATGCAGTCATTTCCGATTTAATAAAGCCTGGTGCAACTGCATTGGCAGTGATGCCAAAACGACCTACCTCACGACATAGGGCCCGGGTAAAGCCTGCTACTCCTGCTTTGGTGGCAGAATAGTTTGTTTGTCCAAATGCACCCACAAAACCGTTAATTGAGGAAGCAGAAATAATTCTTCCATAACCAGCTTCTCGCATATGCGGTAAAACAGCTTGGGTAGTGGTGAACAAAGAACTTAAATTTACGTTGATTACTGTGTCCCATTCTTCTTGCGTCATTTTTTAGAATGAACGATCTCGTAAAACACCAGCATTGTTGATTAGGATTTCAATTTTACCATAGCCTTCAATGATTTCGGCAACAGCAGCATCTACAGCTGTTCGGTTGGTAATATCTACTTTTTGAAAGAAAATTTTTCCTCCTTCGGCTTTTATTTTTTCTGCGGTTTCAGCACCAGAATCGCGAACATCCCACAGTGCTACAGTAGCCCCAGCCTTGCAGAAAACTTCACATATTCCTTCTCCAATTCCTTGTGCACCACCAGTGATGATGGCGACCTGTCCTTCTAAACTTAACATACGAATTACTTAATTTATAATTATTTTATTTGGATTTAATATTTTACGCCACAATATAAAATTAGTTTTCAACTAAACAGTAAAAAAAAATAAGATACTTAGGTCTGTTTTTATTTGAGTGTATAGATCCCTAGGCCAGGTTCGGTCAAACTCCCCAAATATAGCTGGTTGTCTACTTGAAGAACACTGGTTATGCTATCGTATTTTCCATCAGGGTCTTGTAGGTTGTAGACTGGTCTTCCACTTTCATCGAAGCCCAGTAGCATAGAATACCGCCCAGGAATGACTGAATTCCGAACAGCTTCTGGTAAACGCAAGAGCACTGAACGTAGAAAGGCTTGTTCAAATATAGGTTCAATGGCTACGGCTCTTTGACTGGGAATGGCCACCCAAAAAATACCTTCACTAAAAGTGACATTATCGGGATAGCCTGGCAGTTCGTTATTGAAGACTTCAATTGTATTTTTTTTAGTCCCATTTAGCCAATATTTTGACAAAGAAAGACCAAAGGTTTCGCTGAAAATGAAATAGTCTTGTGATTCATTTAGTGCAACACCATTGGGAAAGAACAAATCATCTTTAAGTAAAGTTGTTTTACCGCTCAATAAGTCGTGGGCAAAGAGTGCTCCAGAAGCGCGTTGTTCCCAGGCTTCATTTTCAACGACATCAGGGTTTCGCTGCGTCGCATTGGAGAAGTAAACAATCCCCTCATTACTGATATCAAGATCATCAACAAATAATAGTTTTTCTCCCTTGTATTGATCGACTAGCACACGTAGCTTATACAAACTGTCAAGTGCTAACAAACCCTTTCGATGGTCGGCAATGATGAGTTCACCTGAGGGCGCTATTTTCATTCCCAAAGGTCGACCCCCAGTATTAGCGATTGTTTTTTGGTTATTTCCTTCCGCATCAAATTGAAGAATATCACCGTTGGCAAGGCCTGTATAAAAATTCCCCAAACGATCTCTCACAATAGACTCAGGTCCAGGATGTGGTACTAAAACAACTTGGGTGCTTTTTAGTAATTCATTGGGTTTGTAGTCATCCTCTAAACCAGGAAAAGGGGGTGTTTTTCGTGCAACTGGGTCTAAAGGGATGGGGTAGAACCCTAGGTAGAGAACGCCAAGAATAAAAAAGCTTAATAGAATGCGTTTCACGAGTTTCATTTTTTTGTTTTTTATAAAGATTTTTTGCAAAACATGAAATAACCAAAGATTAGTTTCTGTTCAACTTCACTTCAAGATAACGTTAAAAAAAGATAATGAAAAGTATTTTTCGTTCTACTTGCCTAGGAAAAACAAATGTATCTCTTTGGATAGGGAAGATCTGTTTTATCCGGCATTCATTCCTCCGTCCATGACCAAGGCATGACCATTGACAAACGATGCTTTATCCGAGAGTAACCAGGCGATAGTATCGGCTGCTTCTTCGGGTTTCCCCAATCTTTTCAAAGGGACACGATGATTTGTGATGAAATCCAATATTTCATTTGGAAGGGGTTCAATGATATCGGTTTCTAGAAAGGAAGGACAAATTGCGTTGACCCTAATGTTATACGCTCCATACTCCACAGCGGCACTTTTAGTTATGCCAAGTACGCCGTGTTTTGCCGCAGAATAGGGTACGCCATAAGCAACCCCTTTCTTTCCAGCAAGAGAAGAAACATTGACAATGTTTCCGCCACCCTGAGGAAGTAATATTTTTATTTGTGCCTGTAAACAGAAAAACACACTGTTTAAATCTACAGCAATTACCTTATCCCATTCACTTCTTGGCATTAGATGCAAAGGAGCGAGAGTGCCGCTAATTCCGGCATTGTTTACAAAGTAGTCTATGCGTTGGTGATCTTTGAGGGCTTGTTCATGAACAGCATTGACTTCATCTTGATCGGCTACATTAAGAAGATAGGTGGAAACCTTTCCTCCCGTTGCTTCTATAGACGTTTTGACTTCGGCCAAGGCCGCAGTATCAATATCGGTTAAGATTAGGTGACAGCCAGAAGTGGAAAGAGCAACCGCAGTTGCTCTTCCTATTCCTTTGGCAGCACCAGTAATGAATGCTACTTTATTTTTCATACTTTAAAAGTACAAGCTTATGGATTATAAATCAAATGTTATTTTCCCAATAATTCGACGTCCAATGATTGGCATGTTCGGGAATGCACGGTATTTAAAATCAAAGATATTTGAACCAGTTAAATCAAAACGCACACCATTAGCAAAGGTGTAGCCAATGTTTGCGTCAAAAAGTTTCTTTTCCTGTACCGTACCAAAAAAGTCACCTTGGTTTGATTCAAATTCATCGTCATACTGATAGCTTAAACTTCCTTGAACTCTGTCTTTGCTATATCGGATCCCAGCTCTGTATTTAAATTCAGGGGAGTTTAGGTATGATGAAAAAGGTAAATCGTCATCATCTGACTCTCCAGGTATCCATACATTTTGACTCAAATAAGAGGCATTCGCCCAAAGACTGATATTTTCATTCACGAAATATTCTGCAGATACGTCCATACCCCAGTGTGTACGACTTTTATCTCCAAATTTACGGTAACCAGCAGCTATGTGAGTGAGTCCATCGTCTGGTGCTCTCAATGAGTTGATTGCCCCAAAAATATTCAATGCATCTTGAGGGATAGCTGTCTGACCTGATGCATATCCACCTCCAGCTATCGCTGCAAGTCCACCAGCAATTTGATTAACTGTTCCTGCAAATACGGGATTAGTTTCTAATAAAGCAAGCGGTGCACCTCCAAATGAAGGATCTTGGGCTAATGCCTGTGCAACCTGTGGACGAATCAATGGGTAAAGATTTCCAGAAATAGATTGTGCTAATGCTCCATCTGTAGCCGTGTCTGGAACGTATGCAAATGCAGGTCCAATTGCGGTAAAGTTGGTAAATCCTTGTTGCTCGTAGGTGTAAACATCAATAGCAAGAGATAATTTTTTTGCAACAACTCCTTTATAACCTACTTCAAATGAGTTCACTCTATTCATTACTGCACGTCCTGTACCTTCAGTACCAACTTGCTCGCCATTAAAAATATTGAATCCAACTCCTGGGCCATATGCGCTTCCAAGAAATCCAGATTGCCCTGTAATGGCTAGAGCTGTTGCTGGGTTCTGTAAAACACCTTGCAAGATTGGAGCAAAAGGTCTTAGTGCTGCATAAGCATCGGTAGTATTAATTACATTAATGATGCTAGGAACTGCACCAAGCTCGGTTAAACCCCTAAAAATAGCGATATTATCTACTGCTGTAGATCCTTGAGGTTGAGTATATTGACCTAGAAATGGAAAACGAATTTCAGCATTTGGATCAAATCTTTGCTCTTCAACCTCTCCAGCTAACCAAATATCATAAGCTCCAGCAGCAACTATATTTACTGGAAAATCGATATAAGATTGTAGAGCAGTTGGAATGGAAGCAGATGAGTTGTAAGAAGCTCTAATACTATTGTTTTCATTTAGTTTGTACACCAAAGCAACACGAGGAGAGAATCCAAGCTCATCAAAAAGAGTGAATTTATCTAAACGAGCAGCATAAGTCAATTCTAGTTTTTCGGACAGCTCTGAAGTTCCTTGTAGATATCCTCCAGCCAGAACGTAGTCATCATTAGCATCGTTTCTTCCATAGAGTGTGTTTTGTGAGTCTGACATGACATCTCTAAAGTCAGCCCCTATGGTAAAGTTGGTGTTTAAAAATGAAGGTACATCAAAGTTATATTGGATTTGAGCCTCTAAAGATGAATTAATGGCTACCTGACGTAAACCAGAGTTGTATAAGAAGGTAGGGTTATTTCTGCCACCTCCACTTTTGTAATTATAGGAGAGTAGGGCAAATAAACCACCCGATTGAACACGACCTTGTACCCAATAGTCTTCACCATCTTGGTATCCTGCTCCTAGTGAGTTGAAGAACAAAGCGCCTCCTTGAGCAAACCCACCGGAAAGAAATCCTGTGGTTTTTTCATTTGGACGGAATTCAAGGTGAGCATTGGCTGAGAAATTTTCATACTCAGTAGCCAATGGGTTTCCGTCACCATTATCATCTAAATCACTACCAGATAACAATATTTCACCATCTGTTCTATGATCAACAGCACCATTGGTGATCACAGGCTGGCGAATTTCTGTATTTAATGATTGAACTAAGTTAGCACCTCTAGAGGTAACCTCTGTTCCATCCAATTCGAAATCACTTCCTTTTGACCACTTTGCATTAATTTTATATCCAAATTTTTTGTCTTCAGAAGCATAGGCATGGCGAATGGCTGCACCTTTTGTATTCAACTCTCCACCCAATAATTCAATTGTAGTTCCAGGAAAATCGATAGCACTTTTAGATAAAAAATGCACAACTCCAGAAACAACATTTGGACCATACAATGCAGAAGCTGCCCCACGAACTACCTCAATTTTTGCGATGTCTATATTAGACAAACCTGAATGTTGCGTGAAAAATGTAGATGCCGCGGGTGTAGATAAAAATCGATAATCTAAGATAGGAAAGGTTGCCGTACCAAAGATACCAGAACCTGCGCGCATTTCTATATTAATGGTATTCGCCGATTGTTGCTGAATGTTTACTCCAGGAATATTGACTAGGTGTCGAACTGGATCAACTGCTATAGCAGAATTCTCAATGTCCTTAGTCGAAATTATACTCACAGAAGATGGAGCGTCTTGCACCTTCTGAGCACGACGAGAAGCAGAAACAATAATCTCCTGAAGATTTTCTCCTGGTTCTAGGGATACACTAATTTTTTGATCAGCAGAAGTAACTTCAACCGTTTGATTCCCAAAACCAATTGAACTAATTTCTATGTTAAAAGGTAATTCTTGGTTTGTGGTTAGCGTAAAGTTTCCATCAAAATCTGCAGTCGTTCCAACATTTGTTCCTATAATGACAATGTTTGCTCCAGGAATGGATTGATTTGTTTCTGCGTCGAGCACAGTACCGCTGATGGTGCTTTGCGCCAAAAGCAGATTAACACAAAACAGCCCAATAAC
>ENA-OUOG01005135-OUOG01005135.1-marine-metagenome-genome-assembly--contig:-NODE-5135-length-10805-cov-2.895973_pt1 | contig 10805 bp, 7 predicted proteins | sample MGYA00248635_ERZ508505 | MGnify/ENA primary metagenome ERZ508505 (study PRJEB26176, sample SAMN06267871) | marine metagenome | isolation source: Saanich Inlet, British Columbia, Canada | place: Pacific...
GGGCCTAAACCAGAACCGGGACCCAAACCAGAGCCCGGACCTAAACCAGAGCCAAAATATCCTCCAAAAGCTGGCGACACATACATTCGCCTGGGTCCGATCGACGATGCATCCAAAAAGGGAGAACTTTCTGGCGTTGACCGTGGCAACCCGCGTGAGATTTCAAATGCAGTTGCCGACCAGGGTGGAAAAGACACCAACAACGCAAACAACGCTTCGGATTTGCTATGGTCTTGGGGGCAGTTCATCGACCACGATATGATACTGACCAAGGAAGGCGAGGAAGAAGTAAACATTCCTGTTCCGCGCGGCGATCCATATTTTGATCCTGCGCATACGGGTCGCTCCTATGTGCCATTCAAAAGGTCTGATTCAACAATCGACGAAAATGGAAACCGCGAGCAGATCAATGAGCAAACCGCATTGATCGACGGCTCCATGATCTATGGTGCCACTGAGGAAAAAACGAACGAATTACGCTCCTTCGAAGGTGGAAAGCTGAAACTGGATGAAAATGGCAACCTTTTGCCAGACGAGAAAGAGAAAGTGCTTTCAGGTGATCCACGCGCAGCAGAACAACCTGGTCTTCTGTCGCTCCAAACGCTGTTTGCACGAGAGCACAACCGTCAGGCGGACCTGATTGCTGAAGAATATCCTGATTGGACAGATGACCAGATTTTCGAAGCAGCACGCGATATTGTTGCGTATGAACTTCAGGCAATCACCTATAATGAATTCCTGCCAATCCTGATTGGTACGGAGCGTCCGGTTTCTTCACGGGTTACATACAATCCGTCAGAGGTTAACGGTCAGGTATCTGCAGAGTTCTCAACCGCGGCATTCCGGCTTGGTCACACAATGGTCAATGACACGATTGCCTATAAGGACGCAGATGGAAACCTGAAGCAAGCCGGTCTTGATGAAGTATTCTTCAAGCCAGAGTTTACTACGGGCAACGGCATTGGCTCAGTACTGTCGGGTATGAGTGAACAAAAAGCTCAAGCCGTTGACCCAATGCTGGTTGATTCACTTCGCAATCGTTTGTTTGGCCCGCCGCAAGCCGGTGGTCCGGGCATGGACCTTGCTTCGCTAAACATCCAACGTGGCCGAGATCACAATCTTCCGTCATACAACGACATGCGTGAATCGCTTGGATATCATCGCATAGAGAGTTTTGATGATCCGATCTTCCAGGGTGGTGTAGGCGCAAAACTTGCGGAGGCTTACGACTCTCCAGATGACATCGATCTTTGGATTGGTGGATTAGCAGAAAAATCTCTGGGAACATCCATGATCGGGGAGACGTTCACGGCAATCGTTGATGAGCAATTCGGACGCACTTTCGCAGCTGACCCGGATTTCTACACGAAAACTGCCTCACCTGATCAAATCAAATGGCTAAATCAGTTGACTTTGTCAGACATCATTCGTGCAAACACACGCGATACAGATATCGACGACACGGCGTTTATCGCTGAACACTAGGCACTGACAAACTTGGAATTAGTCACCTGCGCACCCTTCGGTGCGCGGGTTAATTACATTGCCAGGCAGTCCCAAGATTCTGGACGCGAAAAAAGACCACACTTATTCTCAATACTGCGAATCAGCATAAACCGCTGAAGGGCAAGGAGGGTACATGTGGGATTTTACTAGACGTTCATCGGTAGCGCTCTGTGCATTGATGCTTCTTTTTGGAATGGATGCACAATCGTCACGCGCCGCAAGTGTTTCAGAGTTTCTCGACTATCAGGCCCTGGATTGGAACGGCACTGTGATCAACATGGAGCCGTTGGCGAGCTTTTACCAGGCGCGCAGTGGCGAGGGCATTTGGACGAATGAAACTGGGTTAAACGAAAACGGCAAGGCCTTTCTGAAAACCATCCGAAATGCAGCAGACGACGGCCTCGAGACAAAAGAATATTTGAGCGCCTTTCCAACCGGGATTGTTAAAATTTCTCCGGCAGCGCTGCCTGGTGTAGAACTTTACTTCAGCCAGGGTTTCCTGAAATTTGCGCGTGATCTTCATGCCGGAAGAACAACACCAGCCGTCAGTGAACCGGATATCATTATCAAACGCAAAACCATTGACCCGCAGGTCTGGCTTTCACGCGTTGATAGCGAGGGCGTTGATGCGACCATCAGGGCACTAAGGCCTTCTCATCCGCAATATGCTCAGCTCAGACAAATGTTGACCGGGTACAAAAACTTGGCCCGCCTCGGCGGATGGCCCGCCATTACAAGCGGCCCAACACTGAAACCGGACATGACCGACCCACGCGTCGGCGAAATGCGCGCCAACCTGCAAGGGCGCGGATATCAAGGCATAACATCGGACAATCCAAACTACTTTGACGAAGGTTTGGCCGAGGTGGTGGAGCACTTTCAAAAACGCCATGGGCTTGATGTGGACGGAGTTGCAGGGCCTGCGACCATCAAGGCAATGAGCCATTCGGTAGATTACCGTATAAAGCAGATCATTACGAACATGGAACGCTGGCGTTGGCTTCCAAGCAACCTGGGCAATCGCCATGTCTTTGTTAATCAGGCCGCTTTCAACCTGCACATTCGTAACAATGGCAAGATCACAGATCAACGCAAGGTGATCGTCGGCAAGGAATTTCACAAAACTCCCATGTTCTCAGACCGCATCCGTTATGCTGAGTTCAATCCAACATGGACGGTGCCATCGTCCATCGCCGGACGCTCCATTTTGCCGAAGTTGAAACAAAATCCGGGTTATCTGGATGCCAATGGGTTTCAACTCTACACAAGCTGGAAATCGGGCGCTCCTGCAATGAACCCTTTTTCTGTCAATTGGTCTTCCGTTAATCCAAAGCGCTTTCCCTATCGTATTGTTCAAAGACCGGGCGAAAAAAATGCCTTGGGGCAAGTCAAGTTCATGTTCCCAAACAAACACGCGATTTATCTGCATGACACGCCACAGCGAGGCCTCTTCTCCAAGGCCCGTCGTGCGTTTTCTTCAGGCTGTATTCGCGTATTCAAGCCGCTGGAATTCGCTCAAAAGCTGTTCAATCCAAGTGGCAACCTGCCCAGGAACAAAATAAACTCAATCCTGAATTCGCGAAAAACAACGCGAGTGAACCTCAAACGCGCTGTTCCGGTTCATCTGACTTATTTCACGGTTTGGGTAAACGAAGATGGCCGTCCAAGTTTCTATGAGGATATTTATGATCGCGATCGTTTGGTCGGGAATATTCTGTTCGGCAATGTGTGAAACTGGCTAGCGGTAGGAAAGGATCAACTCCGCCGCAACCTCGCGCAATATTTCCGCTAACTCGCCCATTTGCTCACCCATGGGCGAAGTATCACGCCAGACAAGAGAGATTTCTCTTCTCGCTGTTTCATGGTCAATTTTCCGAACGGTCAAAGCCTGATCACGCCGCGCTTCCACCAATGCGTAAAGACTGGGTAACACTGCAACCCCTGCGCCCATGGCAGCCATCTGACGGATCGCATCAAGACTTGTGCCTTCATACTCATGATTGACAAAAGCACCTGAAACACGTGCCACATCACGAATGGTCATATTGAGGTTGTGTCCCTGTCCCAGGCTAAGCAATGACAACCCCTTGAGTGCTTCCGGTTTAATGGGGCCCGTTCCTTGCGCAAATGAATGATCGGGCGGCACACAAACCCACAGGTCTTCTGTAAAAAGTGGGATACTCTGGGTATTTCCATGATCTTCAGCCGTTGAAATCAGCGTATCGAGTTGCCCCTCCCGCAGCCTTTGGTCCAGATCAATGGTCCTCTCTTCTTGCACAGAAAGCCTGAAATCAGGATACATGCCATGCAGTTTACTGGTAACACTTGGCAACAAATAAGGTCCGACTGTAGGGATCACACCAAGCCTTAAACGACCGGAGAACCCGCCTACCCCGGCAGTTGCATGGGCTTTAAGTTCTTCAACACTTGCAAGAATCAATCTGGCCCGGCGAACGGTTTCTTCGCCAATCGGTGTCAGTTTGGCACCGTGCCGTCCCCGCTCGATCAAGACCGTATCCAATTCAAATTCCATATCCGCCAATTGGGTGGAAAGACTGGGCTGACTAACATTCATAAGGCGCGCTGCATCAGCGAACTTGCCGGTTTCGGCAATCGCAACAAGGTACTGCAACTGTTTGAGCGTTGGGCGCATGAAGAGACCTTATCAGAATTTACATAGTTTAAAACTATCAATTCAATAAAATATTACGATTTGAATAATGCAAAATCCGCCCCATTTCCTTTTCATGCGGCGGGCAAACACATTCACCCTAAGCATGAAACACAAGGCTTAACCCTCCAAACCTAGGCCTTGTTTGCTAGCCAGCCACCTGTCCTTCCCCCGGGTGGCTGGCCAAATACTTTTATTAAGATGGAAATAAAAATATGCCCAGAATTGTAAACCGTATTCAGGATTTTTTGAAACTGGAAACCTCAGCAGGTATTATCCTGATGTTTGCAGCAGCTCTGGCATTATTTGCGAACAATTCATTTCTCAGCGGGTATTATGATCAATTCCTGAACACGCCGGTCAAAATCCAGATCGGCGCATTGATCCTGGCAAAACCACTTCTGCTTTGGATCAATGATGGCCTCATGGCCATTTTCTTCTTTTTGGTTGGGCTCGAAGTAAAACGAGAAATTTTGCAGGGCGAACTCTCTACCCTTAGCAAAGCTTCACTTCCGTTGATCGCCGCCATAGGCGGCATGGCAGGTCCTGCGATCATATACTCCTATATTAACTGGGGTGACGCAGTAACGATGCGAGGTTGGGCAATACCTTCCGCAACGGATATTGCATTTGCGCTTGGCGTTCTTGCCCTGCTTGGCCCGCGCGTTCCAGTGAGCCTTAAAATCTTTCTGCTGGCGCTCGCCATCATTGATGACATTGGTGCAATCTCGATCATCGCGATATTCTACACTGAAAACCTATCAGTGAACTCGCTTGGCCTCGGCTTTATCGGCTTCATTGCACTTGTGGTGATTAACAAACTAGGCGTGAAAGCAATTACACCATACGCCTTGATTGGCACCTTCATTTGGGTGTGTGTACTCAAGTCCGGTGTCCATGCAACGCTCGCTGGTGTCTTGACCGCATTGACAATACCAATTGCCGGCAAGACCGGGAATGACCAATCTCCACTTCATCACCTTGAGCACGCCCTTCATCCATGGGTGGCATATATGGTGCTACCGATCTTTGCCTTTGCAAATGCTGGTGTATCCATGTCTGGACTTTCGCTTGCTGATCTGACGGCAACCATACCGCTCGGCATCGCATTGGGCTTGTTCTTCGGCAATCAGATCATGATTTTCACATTGTCTTATATTGCAGTGAAAATCGGCATCTCCAAAATGCCCGAAGGCGTGCGCTGGGTACATATCTATGGAACGGGTTGTTTGGCAGGTATAGGCTTCACAATGAGCTTGTTTATTGGAACGTTGGCGTTCAGCGATCCCGATCTGGTCAATCAGGTTCGCCTGGGTGTTTTGATGGGCTCGTTTGCATCCGCAATTCTTGGATTTGTGGTATTGAAACTTACGCTGGCAGACGCTCCGGTAAAATCTGAACAATTGAAGGCTCAACCGGCTGAATAGCGTTTTACAACAGCGCTTCCACAAACCTGGCGGCCAAGCCCTCACGCGGTGAATTGTGAGGGCGGATGGCGTAAACCCCAATCGATTGCAACTTCCATTCAGGCAATACCACTTGCATAACACCGGCACGGAGGTCCGCGTCAGCCATGAATCTGGGCAGGATTGCAAGCCCGACACCGGATTTGCAGAGCTGATAGAGCGCGGCTGCATTATTTGCTGAAAGGTTGGAGGAAAGTTTCAGCGTAAACCTTTCACCCTGATCATTGGTGAAAACCGGGTTGCGGGAAACAGGTGAAAGCTCCAACCAGTCTAAGGCTTCAAGATCAGCCGGCCCTGATAGCTCATCCAGTGCCTTGGCAAATTGCGTTGATGCAAGCAAGACCCGCTCTTCTTCATAAAGCTTGCGCGCTTTCAATTGGCTATCACGCAACCACCCAGCACGAATTGCCACATCAATTCCGTCTTTGATCACATCCCTTGGTATCTCTGAAAAATCGATTGATAGCCGAACCTTCGAGTTTTGCTTGGCAAATCGGGCGATTTTTTCGGCGAGCGATGAATTTGAAAAAAGAGCTGGCACAGTGACCTTCAATTCCCCGCTCAAATCACCCACACCATCGAGCGCTGAAGAAATGCCCTCTTCCATAGACCGTAACATCTGTTGAGCATGAGGCAACAAACGCTCCCCGTTTCGGGTGAGAGACAGTTTTCTGGTTGAGCGGTACAACAGGGCAACGCCAAGCTGCTCTTCCAATTGGGAAAGATGATGGCTCACTACTGAGGGCGACAGCTGAAGTGCCTTGGCCGCGCCGCGCATAGAGCCTTTCTCGACCACGGTTGCAAACACTGCGAGAGGGCGAAGGTAATGTAACATTATTCTAATATATCGAATAATGATTACGAATAAAGTTATATTATAGAATTTTATCCTGTCACCTATCTTCTTCCCATGGCCGAACAACGGTCGAAGTTTTCAATCGCTTAAGGAACACAACCATGAACAAAACATCCGTACTCTTGTCAGCAATTGCATTTGCGGCCCTGCCTTTGACATCGCTTGCACCTGCCTTCGCAGACGACAAGGCAACCGTATCAACCTTTTACGATTTTTTGAGCAACCCTGGGTCTGAAAGCCATGCGGCGACTTTTAAAAGCAACGTTTCAGAAGACTGGCAAAGCGTCGGTGACTATTCAGGGAAATTCAAAACGGCCGACCAGTTCGTTGGTCAACTGGGTGGATTTGCGAAACTCATTCCAGACATGAACTGGAAAATTGAGGAAATGCTTGTTGCAGACAATCGCATCATCGTTCGTGGTCGCGCAAGCGGCACGCCACAGGGGCCACTCTTCGGCGTTGACGGAAAAGGCAAAGGTTTTGAGATCATGTCCGTGGATATCCATACACTGGAAGATGGCAAGATTGTAAAAACCTACCACGTGGAAGACTGGGCGGGCGCTTTGAGACAATTGCAATCCCAATAACGCATTGAAGGTGGGTCACAAGCATGTGACCCACTCATTTCGGTCGAGCGCAAATATTTCTGACTTCCCTTATCCTTAATCTTCTGCAATCAATTAGAAATGTCAGAAGAAAACAACGCCCCAAACGCCTTTGAGCGACAATGGCATTACATGCCAAACACCCCGATACAAACCTCGCCTTTGTTTGCCTGGCCACCAAATCCTGCAAGGATTGCAAAATGGATAGCCGGCAGCTGGTTTGCCATTGGAGAAAATTTACTGCTTATCGCGCTTGCGACTGCTTGTTGGTTCTTCTTTCAGCCTGCGCTGGAAACCACAAAAACCCTTGAGTTTGGCTGGGTGGCGCAAGTCTTCATTCGAAACATTATTCTGATGTTCATTGTAGCGGGTGGATTGCACTGGTTTTTCCACTCGGGGAAAAAGCAAGGCACAACACGCAAATATGACAAACGAGATATTGGCGGAGACGGCAAGGTCTACACGTTTAACAATCAGCTTTATGACAACATGTTTTGGACCCTTGCAAGCGGGGTAACCCTCTGGACCGCTTATGAGACACTAATGTTCTGGGCAATGGCAAACGGTTATGCGCCTGTTCTATTTTGGGCTGATAACCCGATCTGGTTTGCAGCATTGCTGTTTCTAACTCCGCTTTGGATTTCCTTCCACTTTTACTGGATCCACCGTTTTCTGCACTGGAAACCGATGTATGACCTTGCACACGCCGTTCATCACAGGAACACCAATGTTGGTCCGTGGTCAGGCCTGTCCATGCATCCGATAGAAACCCTCCTCTTCTTCAGCTCAGTCCTCATTCATTTTGTGCTGGCAAGCCATCCGATTCACATCCTTTTCCATATGCAGCATCAGGCGCTAACCGCGGCAACCTCCCATACCGGATTTGAAGGCATTGTGGTGGGTGATGAAAACCGGATGGCATTGGGGCGCTTTCACCACCAAATGCATCATCGGTATTTTGAGTGCAATTACGGCAATCTGGAAGTGCCATGGGACAAGGCATTTGGCTCCTGGCATGACGGCACACTCGAATCTCATGAAGCGATGAAAGAACGAAGGCGGTTCGGCACAGGTTAAACGTTGCCCACCTCTCAGAAAACCCAGTTCATCATGATCATGGAAACAATCAGAAATAGCACGGTCATCATCCCGCCTGTTTTTATGAAATCTGTTACCTTATAGCCCGCAGGACCCATGATAAGCGCGTTCACCTGATGGGTCGGAATCAGGAATGAATTTGATGTTGAAATAGCCACTGTCATTGCGAAGATCGCCGGATCACCACCTGCTGCAATGGCAATGGAGACGGCTAGCGGCACAAGCAGCACAGTCGCTCCCACATTAGACATGATAAGGGTAAAGATGGTTGCAAGCACCGCGACGCCCACTTGAAGCGACCATACCGGCCAACCATCCAAAACACTCAAAATCTGTTGCGCGATCCACTCTGCAGTTCCCGTTGTCTGTACTGCAAGTCCAAGCGGAATAAGGCTTGCAAGCAAAAAGACCGTGCTCCAACTGACAGCACGATACGCTTCATCAATATCCAAAACCTTGGTCACAACCATACCGATTGCACCGACCAGCAAGCACAGCGACAGCAAAACATTTGTGAACAGGATCATTCCCAGTGCCAGCGCAAAGAAGAACATGGCCCACCAGACTTTTGACGGCCTGAGTTCGTCTCGCGGAAAATCGGATGTTACCACCACAAAATCGCGGTCTCTCGAAATGCGCGTGAGCGCCTCCCATGTGCAGTGAATTGCCAAAGTGTCACCTTGGTGAAAAGGCACCTCGCCAACCGGCGTTGAAACATGGTCTTCCGTTTCTACGTAGGACAGTCTTTCACCATACCGATGAATACCAAGAAGGCTTGCACCATAGCGTTTGCGAAAAACAACATCATGGGCGCACTTGCCAATCAAGGATGAGTCAGGTGGAATAACCACTTCCGCCACACCCGATTTGGTCGGCGCATAATCCTCGGCAAAAACTTCAAGGGATTTGCGAACACCAAACCCTTCAACCTTTGCCATTTCCAATACATCTTCCTTGCGGCCCAGAACTGCCAATCTGCAAGGTGGCGTGATCTGGGTCTGGATAACAGGTGCAAACCACCGCTGCCCTTTGTAGAAAGAACCGATGATGTAAACGTGGTCGCGTTTCATGACATCGTCAAAAGTCTGTCCTTCACACGGATGTCCTTCCGGGACGATCACTTCAAACACATCCGCTTCAATTTCATACATCCGTTTAAGATAACTCTTAAGCGTCTGACTGCGTGGACCCTCACCGTCTTCACGTGCCTTTGGCAGAACCCATTTCCCGAACAGCACAAAGTACAAAATGCCCGTTACAACCAAGGCAATCCCAATCGGCGTCACGTCAAAGAGATCAAAGGTCTTCATCTGCAGATCAGCCGGGAGATCGCGATTTGCTGCAACAATCAGATCATTCAGAAGAATAAGCGGAGATGAACCAACCATGGTCATGGTGCCGCCCATGATCGCACAAAAACCCATGGGCATAAGCAGACGGGACAGCGGTAATTCCGTACGCAATGAAATACGCGACACAACGGGCAGAAACAAAGCCGCCGCGCCTACGTTCTGCATAAAGGATGAGATAATCCCGACCGTTCCGGAAATAACAGCCACCAATTGCCGTTCTGTATTCCCTGCATATCTCAAAATAATCGCCGCTACCCGGCTCATGACGCCTGTTTTGTCCAACCCGGCGCCAATAATCATCACCGCGATGATCGAAATGACCGCGTTGGAGGCAAATCCATCGAATAGATTATTAACGTCAGCAAGGCCTTCCAAGCCGGGCACAAAGGTGAGCAACCCGAGAATGATCATGACGAGGACAGCGGCCAGGTCCACACGAACAACTTCGGAAACGAACAAAAATACAGTGAACCCAAGAAGTCCAAGAACCACCGACATTTCGGTGGTCAGCGCCAAAGCGTCCATTACTCCACTCTCCCTCCATCGTTTTTGAGCCAGAAGGCGAGTTTTTTCAAGCCAGTGACACAGCTGGACCCAGAAAGTTGTGAAATTGGGTTAATTACGACACTCCGTTTCGTGAAATTACGCTTGATTTTTTCATGCAGCTGATATTCCATGAAATTAATTCCGAAGGTTTGACACAAGGGAGTTCAAACGGAGATGGCCGCCGCAGAACAATTGTATGCAACCACAGAGAACGTTCACTCTGTTGGAAATGACATACGCGCTTTGCGCAAGTCCCGTTCCATGACGCTTGTTGAGTTCGCCGAGACAATTGATCGGTCTGTTGGTTTCGTGAGCCAAATCGAGCGTGGCATTTCTGAACCGTCGATTTCTGATCTCAGAAATATCGCACGGCTTTTTGATGTTCCCTTGAGTTTTTTCTTTGGAGACAATCCCGGCTCGGAAGTTGAGTACAGACACATTGTCCGCGCAGATCATCGCCGCAAGCTTGGCAATCCGGATGAAGGATTGCTGGAAGAACTTCTATCCCCAGACCTTGGTGGCTCATTTGAAATAATCCACTCAGAGTTTGCCCCCGGAGCAACTCTGCTTGAAGCCCAACAACGCGACACCGAGGAAGCCGGTTATATCATATCAGGCACGCTCGAACTGGAGCTGAACGGTGAATGGCACACACTTGACGCAGGTGATTCATTCCGTTTTTCCGGTGAAGATCGGAAGAGCGTC
>ENA-OUOG01005136-OUOG01005136.1-marine-metagenome-genome-assembly--contig:-NODE-5136-length-10804-cov-4.026755_pt1 | contig 10804 bp, 12 predicted proteins | sample MGYA00248635_ERZ508505 | MGnify/ENA primary metagenome ERZ508505 (study PRJEB26176, sample SAMN06267871) | marine metagenome | isolation source: Saanich Inlet, British Columbia, Canada | place: Pacific...
AAGAATAACCATACCTAAATCACAGTTTTTTTTAAATGGAGCAGCATTAGGAGCTTATAATCCTATAACTGTAAGCGGTAGTGTAAACAATGCTGGTTGTTCAAATAGTAATATGTTGAATAATTTTCCAATGAAAATTACAAATCTAGGTGATAACTCAACAGCTTACACATCAACCATAAATGCAAATTACACGTTTATGTTACCCGAAACTACAGGGAATTTTTTAATAGAGCCAGTTTCTAGCGGAAATATTGTAGCTACGCCAAATAGTATAAGTTTAACAATTAACTCTTTTTCTAGCTCTTATTTAAATAATGATTTTTGTTTAACAAGTAATATTAGCGGAATAGATGTTGAAACACAATTAGTTGCCCAAAACCTGGCAAGACCAGGATTTGTTGCTAATTATAATTTAATTTATAAAAATAATGGCGATACCACAACAGGAAATGAAACTATATTTTTAAATTTTGATAGTTCTAAAATAGCGTATGTTGCTGCATCTGCTTCAATTACACCAACAAGTACATCAAGTAATTCTATAACTTGGAATTATAGTAATTTAACTGCTCTAGAAATTAGAAATATAACACTATCTTTTAATGTATTATCTCCACCAACGGTTAATGGTGGAGACCTTTTAAGTTTTACAGGAATTATTACATCAGTTTAAGATGCTAATCCAGTTAATAATAGCATTAACTTAAATCAAACCGTTGTAAATGCTTATGACCCTAATGATGTGTTATGTTTGAAAGGCGATGAGATTTCACCATCACAAATAGGAGACTATTTAACCTACAGAATCCGTTTTCAAAATACAGGAACTGCTTCTGCTGTAAATATTTCGGTTAAAACAGATTTAGATGCAGATTTAGATTGGACTACGTTTCAGCCAATTTCTGCTTCACACGCTTACACAACGTCTATAACCAACGGGAATGAATTAACATACAGTTTTAATACTATCAATTTGGCAGATAGTACATCAGACGAGCCTAATAGTCATGGGTGGATTTTTTATAAAATTAAACCTAAAAATACAACAGTTGTAGGTGATGCGTTTGATGCTACAGCAAGTATTTATTTCGATTTTAATCCAGCAGTAGTTACAAATACTTATACAACTACTATTGTTTCACCTTCAACTTATGTGCCAGACGATAATTTTGAAAACTATTTAGAAACACACGATGCTAATACAAATGTAGTTACTGTTGGAGATCCAACAAGTATACGGTTAAAAGGTAATTCTTCTCTGTTATTAGCCACAAAATATTGTCTCATTTCTGGACCAATACTTTCTAGCCAATATCGTATATGTCCAACAATAGGAAAGTTGTGACTTATTGTATGTTTTTTTTGAAAGACATCACGAATAGCTATAATTACTAAAACAATAATAATCCAAAGCCACCAAGAGATTGAAGATAGAAAGTTAAGAATGGTATTCATATTTCAATAAAATTTCTCAAAAATAAGGATATTCTTTATTTTTAGATAGCATATAGTAAAAAACAAACATCTTTTTTTATATTAATTGTTTATAATTATTAATAAAACCAATGGGTTTAAACCTTAGCAATAGTTATTTTTGAGCTTTAAAAACGTAAAGAGATTTGGAAAAATATTTAAGTCAGTTAAATGAAGCGCAATATGAACCAACAGTCCAAAAAGATGGACCTATGATTATTATTGCAGGAGCAGGATCTGGTAAAACACGTGTTTTAACCTACAGAATAGCTTACTTAATGAGCCAAGGCATAGATGCTTTTAATATTCTTGCTTTAACTTTTACAAATAAAGCTGCCAAAGAAATGAAAGGCAGAATAGCTGATATAGTTGGTGATGGAGAAGCTAAAAACTTATGGATGGGAACATTTCACTCTGTTTTTGCTAAGATTTTACGTTTTGAAGGACACCATTTAGGGTTTCCAAGTAACTTTACAATTTACGATACCCAAGATTCTCAAAAACTTTTAGGCTCCATTATTAAAGAAATGGGCTTAGATAAGGATATTTATAAAACCAAGCAGGTTTACAGTAGGATTTCTTCATATAAAAACAGTTTAATTACTGTAAAAGCATACTTTAAAAATCCAGAGCTTCTAGAAGCTGATGCTATGGCTCGTAGACCAAAAATGGGAGACATTTATGCAGAATATGTAAACCGTTGTTTTAAAGCTGGAGCCATGGATTTTGATGATTTATTATTAAGAACCAACGAATTATTAACTCGTTTTCCAGCTGTTTTAGCAAAATATCAAGATAAGTTTCGTTACATTTTAGTAGATGAGTATCAAGATACAAACCACTCTCAATATCTTATTGTAAGAGCCTTGGCAGACCGTTTTCAAAATATATGCGTTGTTGGAGACGATGCGCAAAGTATTTATGCTTTTCGTGGAGCAAACATAAACAACATCTTAAATTTCCAGAAAGATTACGATAATGTTAAAATGTACCGTTTAGAACAAAATTACCGTTCTACAAAAAATATAGTAGGTGCAGCAAATTCAGTAATCGAACATAATAAAACCAAATTAGATAAAATTGTTTGGACTGCTAACGACGAAGGTGAAAAAGTAAAAGTGCATCGCTCTTTAACTGATGGAGATGAAGGACGTTACGTTGCAAGTACCATTTGGGAAGAAAAAATGAACAACCAATTGCTAAACAGTGATTTTGCCATTTTATACCGTACCAATTCGCAATCACGTGCTATGGAAGATGCTTTACGTAAGCGAAATATACCTTATCGTATTTATGGAGGTACTTCATTTTACCAGCGTAAAGAAATAAAAGACGTTACTGCGTATTTGCGTTTAATATTAAATTCGGCAGATGAAGAAGCTTTAAAACGAGTTATTAATTTTCCTGGTCGTGGTATTGGGCAAACAACAATAGATCGATTAGTTGTAGCAGCAAATGAAACTGGCAAAACCATTTTTGGTTTGTTAAAGGAGATTGATACTATCACTATTAATATTAATAATGGCACCAAAAATAAACTAAAAGACTTTGTTACTTTAATTGAGAGTTATCAAGTATTAAATCAAACAGCAAATGCTTTTGACCTAGCAGAGCATGTTACTAAAACGAGTGGTTTAATTAGAGAGTTTAATAAAGATGGAACACCAGAAGGTGTTATGCGACTGGAAAATGTAGAAGAACTCTTAAACGGTATCAAAGACTTTGTTGAAGGCCAATTAGAAATAGCAGATTCTAAAGATGACTTGGCAGAATTTTTAGAAGATGTCGCATTAGCTACAGATTTAGATGGAGATAAAGGTGATCCAAATCATGTGGCATTAATGACAATTCATTCGTCTAAAGGCTTAGAATTTAATCATGTATTTGTTGTTGGTCTAGAAGAAGACTTATTTCCAAGTGCCATGAGCATGAATACAAGAAGTGAACTAGAAGAAGAAAGACGATTATTTTATGTAGCTTTGACAAGAGCAGAAAAAAAAGCACATTTAACCTATGCTTTATCTCGATACCGTTGGGGAAAATTAGTAGATTCTGAGCCAAGTCGTTTTATAGAAGAAATAGAAGACGAGTTTTTAGATATCATTACTCCAATAGAAGAACGTCGCATTAACCCAATGTTATCAGCAGATATTTTTGGTGATGTAGAACCTAATACAATAAGATTTAAAAAAGCAGTACAACCTAAATTTATTAAGAAAGTGGCAAAAAAGAAAGAACCTGTAAACTTTGAAATAAGTGCTCCAAAAAAAATGAAAAAAGCGTCAGAACTAGAAATACCAGCAGATGCTAATTTGTTTGATGGAGAACTTACCGTTGGAAATAGAGTAAAACACTTAAAATTTGGTAGAGGAGAAGTGTTAAAAATTGAAGGAAAAGGTGCAGATAAAAAAGCCGAAATTGATTTTGAATTTGGTGGCTTAAAAAAGCTGCTACTAAGGTTTGCTAAATTAGAAGTTATAGGTTAAAATAACTTTAGATAAAAATATCTAGCCATGGCAGACTTAATTAAAATATATGAAGAGAACCCAAATCCTAAAGCGATTAAAAAAGTAATCGACGTTTTAAAACAAGGAGGCTTGGTAATCTATCCAACAGATACTGTTTATGGTTTGGGTTGCGATATCAATAACTCTAAAGCCTTAGAGAGAATAGCAAGAATAAAAGGTGTTAAACTAGAAAAAGCTAAATTGTCTTTTATTTGTTATGATTTGAGTAATTTAAGCGATTATGTAAAGCAGATAGATTCAAGCACCTTTAAAATTCTTAAACGTGCATTACCAGGACCTTATACTTTTATTTTACCTAGATCGAAGTCTTTACCATCTGTTTTTAAAAAGAAAAAAGAAGTAGGTATAAGAATTCCAAATAACAATATTACATTAGAGATTGTAAAAGCTTTAGGTAATCCTTTAGTGTCTACATCTATTCGTGACGAAGACGAAATTTTAGAATACACTACAGATCCAGAATTAATACTTGAAAAGTGGGATAATTTGGTCGATTTAGTTATAGATGGTGGTTATGGAGGTAACGAAGGTTCAACCATAGTAGATTTATCTAAAGACGAGCCCGAAGTAATAAGAGAAGGTAAAGGAAGTTTAGATATTTTTTAAAAAATGAAAAAACCTGTAAACAATAGTACAAACTATGTTGGGTTAAAACTTACGATTTAAATAAAAAAAACAATCTACAAAAGCACTTTTAATTGGACTTTTGCTAATTAGTTTTAATAAAAAAGCTCAACCTTTTGGTTGAGCTTTTTACTATGTATTAAAATCTAAAAAATTATTCTTCCTTAGATAAATTTTTCATTTCAGTTTCAATCATTTCATAAAACTGATCGATTTTTGGAAGAATGTATATTTTAGTTCTTCTGTTAATGGCTTTATTTGTAGGAGAGTCATTAGCTACTAAAGGTAAATGATCTCCACGACCAGCAGCAATTAGTTGTTCTGGTTTAACACCTAGTTCTTGAAGCGCTCTAACAATAGCTGTGCTACGTTTTACACTTAAATCCCAGTTATCTAATAAAACACCTTTACTATATGGTACATTGTCTGTATGACCTTCTACCATTGCTTCAAAGTTAGGCTTGCCATTTATTACGGTTGCTACTTTTCCTAAGATTTCATTTGCTCTTGGCGAAATGTTGTAGCTTCCAGTTTGAAACAGTAACTTATCTGATAAAGAGATGAAAACAACACTTTTTTCAACATTTATTTCAATGTCTTCGTCATTTAAACCAACTTCTTTTTTTAAGCTTGTTACTAAAGCAAGTGTTACACTGTCTTTTTTGGTTAAAGCGTCTTGTAATCTAGATATTTTTAACTCTTTTTCTCTTATGCTTTCTAAAGATTTCTCTAAGTTTTTGGCACCTTGCGTTGTTAAAACAGTCATGTCTTTTGAACTTTCGATGAGAGCTTTGTTGCTAGATTTTAAATCTGTTAAGGCATCTTTAGCGTCTTTTAAGCGTTGATTTATCTCTATAATACGTGCAGAAGCTGCTGCTTCATCTGCTAAACATTTGTTTAGTTTAACAGTTGCAGTATTTAAAAGGTCTTGTGTGTTTTTTTGTTTTTCTTCAAGTGCCATAAAGTCTTTTTTAGAGACACATGAACTTAATGTTAATAGTGCTACAGCACTAAGTACTAATAGTTTTTTCATAATTATTTATAGATAAAATTAAATTTTAACACACCAAAAGTAGCTATTTTTAAAATGTTAAAACAAGTATTAACAAAATTTTTGCTAAAACTTTTATAAGTCTGTAAAATGTTTCTTACGGCTAGCAAAATAAGACCATACAACAGATTTTGTTTTATAATATTTTACTGTATTTTGAGTAAGTGTTTTTCTTAGTTTCAATAACTTTGGTAGCCTTGCATAAAAACTAAAGTGTGCTCTTAATATAGCAAAAATATGAGAGAATTTCAAACTTAAAAGAAACTTAAAAGCGGCTAAACCATCTAAAGTTAGTCTTGAAAAAAGCAAGAAGAATAGATTACCAGAAGCATTTTTGGTAAGTGTAGCAAGACTATTTCTAAAATTTAAGTATGTTTTTTTTGGGTTTGTAGCATTTAAAGTAGCACCACCAACATGATAAACAGTAGATTCTGCAATATATTTTGTTTGATAACCCAAATTAAAAGCACGCCAGCACAAATCTATTTCTTCCATGTGTGCAAAAAATGTTTCATCGAAACCTTTTAAGGTCTTATAAACATCTTTTCTTATAAAAAAACATGCACCAGAAGCCCACAATATTTTAGAGCTATCATTGTATTGGCCTCTGTCTTCCTCTATGGTATCGAAAATACGACCTCTACAAAAGGGATAACCATATTTGTCTATAAAACCACCAGCAGCTCCAGCATATTCAAAATAAGATTTATTTTTGTAATCTAATATTTTGGGCTGTATAATTGCTGTGTTTTCTTCAGTTTTAAAGGTGTTAATAATAGGATTTAACCAATTTTTGGTCACTTCTACATCACTATTTACCAAACAAAATATATCTTCATCTAAATGTTTAAGTGCATCATTATAACCTTTAGCATAGCCTCCATTTAGCGTGTTTTGTATAATTTTTATTTGAGGAAATTCTGCTTTTAAAAAACAAATAGAATCGTCTGTAGAGGCATTATCTGCAACGTAAACAGTTGCATCTTGAGAATTAGCAATAATAGATGGTAAGAACTCTTTAAGTAACGCTTTTCCATTCCAGTTTAATATGACTACTGCTATTTTCAATTTTTTTTATAAAATGTTATGAGTTAAATTAATGAACATTGCCTTTCAATTATTATTTATTAAAATAAGGAATATCCTCTAAAAACCGATATTTTTCAGCTTTAAAATCCATTACACAATAATAATGGTTTAATCCATTAGTCACCATTAAATAAGTTGCATTTAACGCCAAATTGTAGCGTGCCACTTGATCGAACGTGTTTTGTTTTATTTTAATATTTGGCGCTTTACATTCTACAATTAAGTGAATACTACCATCTGTATTAAAAATAACAATATCGTAACGTTTCTTTAAATCGTTAACTTTTAGTTCTTTTTCTACGTTAATTAATGATTTGGGATAGTTTTTTACTTTAATTAAGTAATGTACACAATGTTGCCTCACCCATTCTTCGGGTTGTAAAATCACAAATTTTTTACGAATAGCATCGAATATAGATACTTTATTTTCGCTATTTTTGAAACGGAACGTATATGTAGGAAAATTTAATTCTTGCACTATACAAATTTATAACTATAACGTCATTATGAGTTATTATTAGAGAAAAAATTTATCGGGAAATTCTTGATATTACAGAAAAAAGCCTCAACTCGCAATGACAACACAATGGAGACACTATTTTGGACGACGTTAAAAAACTAGTTACAGACATCAATAATAAAAATCTTGCACCTATTTATTTGCTAATGGGTGAGGAAGCTTATTATATAGATAAAATTTCAGATTATATAGAAGCTAATGTTTTAGCCGAAGAAGAGAAAGGTTTTAACCAAATGGTGTTGTATGGTAGAGATGTAACATTAGAGGATATAGTTGGTAATGCTAAACGTTTTCCTATGATGGCAGATAAGCAAGTTGTTATTGTAAAGGAAGCACAAGATTTATGGCGTACTATCGAGAAGTTAGTAGATTATGCTAAAAATCCGCAACCATCTACCGTTTTAGTGCTTTGTTATAAATATAAAACAGTAGATAAGCGTAAGGCACTTTATAAAGCTATAAATAAAGCAGGAGTTGTTTTTGAAAGTAAAAAGTTTTACGATAATCAAGTTCCAGATTGGATTAGAAGAACATTGTCTACAAAAGGCTACAAAATAACACCTAAAGCTTCTTTAATGCTTGTAGAATTTTTAGGTACAGATTTAAGTAAAATTAATAACGAATTAGAAAAACTTCAAATTGTTTTACCACAAGGCACAGAGATTTCACCATCTCATGTTGAAGAGAATATAGGTATTAGTAAAGATTATAATAATTTTGAATTACGTAAAGCTATTGGCTCTCGCGATGATATTAAAGCCTTTAAAATTGTGAATTATTTTGGAGACAATCCAAAAGACAACCCAATGGTAGTAACGGTTTCTTTACTTTTTAGTTTCTTTTCACAGTTATTGCAACTGCATGGCATGACAGATAAATCACCAAGAAATATTGCGTCTGCTTTGCGTGTAAACCCTTATTTTGTTAGCGAATATTTAGATGCTGCACGTAACTTTCCAATGCGCAAAGTAAGTGGTATAATTGCTACCATTCGAGAATTCGATTTAAAGAGTAAAGGTGTTAACGCTAATGGTGTGCCGCAAAAAGATTTGTTGAAAGAATTAGTAGTGAGAATACTTAATTAACTTAAGATTTCTAAATTTTAAAAACAACTTCAACAATCTAATGTATTTAGTTTAATTATTATTTAAACACCAAGCCTGAAATTAGAAATTTTAAAATGAAAAACACCTTATTATTACTAGCTTTTGTATTTGTTTCATGTAAAACCGTACAAATACTTCCAGATCCTTTAGAAGCTGGTTGGGAAGGTGAAAAAGTATGTGAAGTTTTAAGCGATACAAAAAAGCAACGCGTTTTAAAATGTACCTTTCCACCTAATGTAGGACACCAAAAACATTACCATAAACCACATTTTGGTTACACAATAGCTGGAAGTACGTTTCAGATTACAGACAATAAAGGAATACGTAATGTACCAGTAGCAACAGGTGTAAACTGGTATAAAGCCGAATTAAGCGAGCACGAAGTGTTTAACGTTGGTGATAGTACTGCTGTGTTTTTAATTATTGAACCAAAATAATTATAGTTTAGTATTAAAATATTAAATCATTCTATAAAGCGTTGTCACAATTGCACCTTTAGTATCATCCAAAACTACAGATAGCAATAGTTTTTCTTTTTTTACTTTAAAATTAAAAGGCGAGGCTAATGGGTTGACACCACTTTGTTTTTTTAGTCTAATGCCTTGTCCAGAGATAATATCTTTATTAGGTTTAAAATCAACTTTTGGTAGATGTTCTGTTAAAATAATGAATTTATATTGGCTTAGTTTGCTTAGTATTTGTTGTATTTCATTGTTAGATAGATGTTGCAATACTTGTCTTAATATAGCGCAATCTCCAGCTGGTAAATTATCTTTTGCTATATCCAAACAGTTAAATTCTAAATTATCTGCTATAAATGTTTTTTTGTTATACTCAATAAGTTCTTCTACAATATCTACAGCGATATATTTTTTGGTGTGTTTTACTAATTGATTTCCTATATTAAAATCGCCACAACCTAAATCGCAAACTACTAAAGGTGTTTTAAAAGACTTTAAAAATTGAGTTACAATTTCAATATATGAATTTACTAATTCTGGAAGATGAGAGCCTTCTCCAGAGTAAAAAAGGCTGTTATTATTTCCCCAAAGATTTTTGTTGTAGACTTGAGCCATTGCTGCTTGAGTTGGCCATGGTTTCTTTTTAATTATTTTATCTTTTTTATTCATGAAAAGTAAGCCTAAGTTTACAGGTCTTCTATTGCCAAACTGTAATCGTACTGTAAATCTTCATGTAAAGCCAATATTTTTTTTGTGATGGCTTCAATGTTTCTATCGTAAATATTAGTAAGTGTGGTGTTTCTGGAAATTGAAGGTTTCATGGTCTTCAGTTTTTTGCAAAAGTAGAGTAGGAGTTCTACTTCTGTTTCTTTGTTTAGTGAATACCTGATATATTTTTTAGTGTTTCGAAGTATTTTACGCACACTTTTTTTTATGTAGAAAAAACTATCTGTGTTTATAAGTTCGAATTGTTCGTCTATTTCTTGTTTTACGGTTTCAATATATCCAGCTTCACTATCTGCTTCAAAAAGCAAATAAGTAAGTAACTCCTTATTTTCTTTTTTAAAACGTGACAAACGTAAGCAAAGCTCTGCAAGCTCTTGGTTAGACTTGTGTTTTAATTCTTTTCTAATAGTAACTACAGATACTGCTTTCATTTAATATTATTCTGTTATTTGAATACTGTCTCTTAATTCCTCTTTTCTTGGTGTTTCAAACTAAGTTTACATAAAATTAAAATTGGCTCCAGAAACTTCAAACTCAAAAGTATTGTTTTCTTTTAATTGTAAAACTAAATCTAAAATTAAAGTTTCTGATCTCTCAATACGTTCTAAAAACCAATTTAAACCACCAGATTTGTTTTTATCTTTTAAAAATAACGTCTTATTCCATTTTTCTATTGAAACCACAATACCTTTAGATTTCTTTTTTTAATTGATTTACGTAAGTTGTTTTACTAGAACCAGTCCTGCTAACTATTAAGTGCAATATCATAACTTATAGTGTTTTTTTATTGTGCTTTTTACTTTAAAAAGGCGTATTAATCCAATACATAAAATTACTGGAGCTATAATAACTAAAGTAATTCCTAAACTTTTTAACTCTGTTAAAAACTCAAGTTTAAGTATGGTAATTCCAGATCCTAAAAACACGACAAAGGTTCTAAAATAGGCTAAAAAAGTGCGTTCGTTTGCAAGTTTAGTTCGTTCTATGGCAAGCCAATCTCTTGTGGTTAAGTCGTTTTTTTCTATCATAAATTTATCCTTTTAACAAATTTACACTTACTGTAGCTAAATCACTATCTGGAAATCTTGAAAAATGATTACTATCTGGTTTTAAACCTGCTTCTTCTGCAATAGAATTAAATACATCAACTTCCAAAATATATTGGTCACTATAACCATGTGTTGCATCGTAAGCCGTTGCAGCAGTTTTACTAATGTTTTTCG
>ENA-OUOG01005141-OUOG01005141.1-marine-metagenome-genome-assembly--contig:-NODE-5141-length-10797-cov-3.680224_pt1 | contig 10797 bp, 8 predicted proteins | sample MGYA00248635_ERZ508505 | MGnify/ENA primary metagenome ERZ508505 (study PRJEB26176, sample SAMN06267871) | marine metagenome | isolation source: Saanich Inlet, British Columbia, Canada | place: Pacific...
TCGGCTGGAATTCTCCAAAACGCCCAACGGGGGGACTTTCGTGACCCGGATGCCTTTCATCACATTTTGCTCGAAGCCCAGCGAAAAAGACGTGTCGTCTCGAGTGAGCACCTTCTCGGCGAAATGGGTGACTTGTATTCAACCGCGGTGGAGCGATTTCAGTTTGTTCAAAAACACATAGATCAGAGCCAGCTGACGGTCTACCTAAGGCCCCATGGGCTGTGGCATGCGAGTGCATACGCTCAGTTCGTCCAGCAAGGAACGCTTTTGAGCAGCACTGATTATGAAAACCGGGTTGAGCCCGCAAAGTACTTTTCCTTCAACCAACTGGCGACAGATTTACTGAGCGTCAGCAGTTCCTCTGCCCGGCTTCAAGTTAGGGTGGCGGCAGACGTTGTGGTTGATTACGCTGGCGTTATTGGAGTGCCTCTTCGTCGGACTAATCCTCAGAATTCTTCATTATCTCCTATGGCGCTCGAGGCATTAGTTCGCATTCGAAATGAAGGCTCTGCTTTATCGGACACAGCTCGAGTTGCCCTTGCAGACTTTATGCCAGAGTCTAGATTGACCTCATCAGTTTTTTCGCGCCGGTTTCAGGCGCGGCTTGTCGCTATGAAATCCGATTGGCTTCAACTTATGGAAACGATGGCTTCCGCCGGGCGTGACATTTCAGGTTCTTGGCTGTCGGCATATGACAGAGAGATCCGCCCTCCTGCGAGTGAAATTTTCTCGGAGCACCATTTGGAAGCGGCAAAAAAATGTATTCGGTTGGCCGCGCAGCGACGATTGACCAGCCTTTAGTTGGAGAGTCCCCGGGCTCACGGAGCTGTTGTCGCTATTTTTTCTATCACCGTTTGATCGTAAAGCAAAGCTCAGGACGAATACTTTGTTTTCGACGAATATGGGACGCCGTACTGACGTGCGCCAACGTTTCGCATCGGCACCCAATTGGATTCCAACACTAGTTTGGGAGGTCGGCTGAGAGATCTGGTCGTCTAGGCTTTTCTTCCATGGGGTCACTCAGAAAGATTTTTCACCGATTGGTTCGAGCCGGGATTCTTGAACTGGCAATCCTGAGGTATCTGCGCGTCAGTTTTGTCACTAGGGAGGCAAAACACGAGGAACAGCGTGTGACAGCCGCGTCGTCGCGAACAGGTGTCCAGACGCTTAACCCCGCGGGCCTTCGCGAAGAGTTGGGGAAGCCCGACGCTGATACCCTATTTATCCTCGGGTCAGGAGCATCTGTAAACAGCCTGACAGAGTCACATTTCGACACTATCGCGGATCAGATTTCGGTTGGTGTTAACGCGTGGGTGCTGCACAGTTTTGTGCCTGATTTCTATTCGTACGAACCGGTATCCGAGAGGCACTACGACCAGTTTCGAACGTTGACTTTCATGTCGCGAGCCGACATCCTTGAGCGGAAGCCGCACATTGTCTTCCTAAAACCGCGAAATGCTGTGGAGGAAGAACAGCTGTGCATGATTCCGCGGGACCTTGCGCCTTTGACGCACTTGTACGGGAGATTTCAGCCCTTTACACGCAGGCTTTCTAATCTTGCGGGAGATTTGGACACAACTCTTAAAAGGCTAACGCCCGCTAGCCCGGTTGTGCCTGATTCTGGCGCGTCGGTAGTGAGATTAGTTAGCTTGGGACTACTGATGCGGTTCAAGAAAATAGTTCTCGTCGGGGTTGATTTGTTCGGGTCCAACTATTTTTGGGAAGACGACCCCTCGCATCTCACTCGCAATGGTGTTACTAGCTGGGAGGGAGGGCAAAAGCCGGGGTTGCATGAAACGATGAGCCCCCAAAACCGGGCTTTCGTGGCGTTGGACATGTTCGGGGCACTGGGCAGCGTGTCTCGCCAGAGAGGAATTCAACTCTTGGTGGCGTCAACCCAGTCGCTGCTGACAACCCGGCTGGACGGGTACAGCTTTCCGGATGGGCAACGGAAGCACTAGCCAACCAAATTTGCCTCCCAGCCAAGCTGGCGCGATTCTGTGAGAATTCGACTGGGGGCCATTTACGGGGTTTTTGCTTTCGCTAGGCTAGAGGCCCAACAAAAATTAGCTAGGGGTCAGGTAGCTCGAAGCGCGGCAAGTTTTCCATCGGGGTCTTTACGGCTTGGCTATTCGTGAGGTGGTGTTGCTTCTGGGCCTAAAATAAGATGGCAGGCTTCGGAAGGGCTCGTAAGTGTCTCGAGGAAGAGCGTAGGGGAGAATGGTGAAAAGAATCCTGCTGGCGTTCCCCCCTGCGACGATAAGTATCAACGCATGGCCTGGAGTTGTGAGTCGCTTGTCAAGAAGTCAGCGAGCAAGACTTGGGCTACTTGAATTCTGCGAACCCGGTGAACAAACCGTTCCAGTCCCTACCGGCCTTGGCTCCAGTGATGCGCTAGGGATGAAATCTATATTCCTGTCGAAAATTGACGAGCACGCTGCTGCCAGCTACGCCAGTTTTGCGTCCAGTGGGGGCTACCAAAATTTTCGGTTTTTAGCGCTCAAGATGCTGAATCGGGTAGATCTTTCGGGGACCTTTCGCCTTCTGGATCGGGAGGTGTTCCTCCAAGCGGCGACGCTCTCGTCTTTCCAGGTACTTCGTGACCGGCGGCCTGACATAGTCGTGTTTCCTGTCACCCCCCATGAATTCCTGCCATTCGTGGTTCAGAAAACAGCAGAATTTCTCGGAGCTAAAGCACTCTTTTTTCAACCTTCCCCGATGTCCTATTCGCTCATTCCTAAGACTGGGCTGGATTCGGTAGCGCCTGTCCCAAGCGATCACAACGTGCCGGTGGCTAGAAGCAACGAAGCTGTACTGGACCGCTCATTTCAGACATTGCTGGCTGGTAACGGACCGAAATACATGGATCTTCAGGTCGCTCGGGACCGCCAAGTTGCGACTGTCCGGTCCAAAATTCAGGCATTACGATTGTCGATTGTGTGGCTGTTTATCGATCGTTTTCCGGCCTCGCAGGATCTTACGGGACACACTTCAGTTCCAGGCGTCCTATCACGCTTGTTTAAATTGCTGGCAACTCGGTCGCTGGTTTCAAGCCTGAGAAAGCGGGCGTTGTCCATCAAGCCCTGGCAGAAGCAAAGTGGCCCTTATGTGGTAATCGCATTGCACTATGAGCCAGAACGGACCTCTATCCCTGAGGGTATTCCGGTCGATTTTCAGGGGGACCTCATCCCAAAAGCTTTGAAACTTTTTCCATCGGACACCAGCATTCTCGTGAAGGAGCACTACTCTCAACAAACTTCGGCTCTTAGGGGTTTTGCTGGTCGCAGCCCTTTGTTCTATGACCTGCTCGCAAAGATGCCTAGAACCTACCCCATCAATCCGAAGGAGCCTTTGGGCCAGATCATTCAAGGCGCCGAGTGCGTGATTACTCTTGGCGGTACGGTCGCACTTGAGGCAGTGCTCCGGGGGGTTCCTGTTGTCTACTACGGTTCGCCCTGGTGGGCGGGTCTGCCGGGGACTGTCCGGATGACAGACAATCTTGGTTTGGAGGACATCACGGCTGTTGTGTTGCCGAATGAAGGCGAGGTGAAGGACTTTTTGCTTCACCTACACAGGACTGCGATGATTCCTGGGATAGGCGGTGAGGATGTGCTGAAGACAGAAAAAAAGCTGGGACCTGTCCCAGACGGGCTCATCTCAGCCGAGGCTGATGCAATTGTGCAGGTCATTCTCTCCTTGGACCATCATTGAACGCGCCAAACAATAGACTGTGACTCAGGGGAGTTGTTGAGTTTTGGTCCGGTCGGACTCGGGGTTGAGAAGTTTCGCACGAATAGGTTTGAGTTCGGACAGAAGCGAAATTTGTCAGGGCGATTTGGCGGGCTAAAAATGCAGGTTTGTCGTGTGGACGGGGACCCTGCATCTTGGGTTTTTTCGGGAGATCTCTCAAGCTGGCTGGATCTCGTTTGTTCTCCGTGTCCATTAGGTAGACGACAATGTGCGCTATGGCTCGATTCAGGCCCACGGCCCAAAACCCTGTAGCCATGAATCAGGCCAACCGAATATTGACCCATGACGTTCACGGCAATTTTGCAATCCTTTTTTCGGGATTTTGCCCCGGAAAAGGATGACAGACGAAGGTCGAACGGGGAGTAACCGATTCGCCGCGCCTGAAGTGTCTAAGCTTGGAGAAACGAGGAATCTGCAAGGAAGAGGTCCTTTATCATGGAAATCGAAGACCGAGTTCTTGTGCTCTCTGATGGGTCAGGACAATGGGGAGTTGGTAACCTTCTCAGGTCACAAGAGATTGTTCGCGTCCTAAATGAGTTGGGTTTCGACGCGGAGTTTGTTGTCAATTCGTGCGGTGCAGCTCACTTCGTTGATGCGTTGACTACTCCTTCTCAGCCAAATTATGCTGCCGCGCTAGTGGATGTGCCTTACTCGAGTTGGTCCGGATTAGAGCGATGCGGTGCGTCTAGCGACAGCTTGATATTTCTCGACGAGTACACGGACCGAGGGCCGTTTGTTGCAATCAACCTAGACGTAACTCTTGCTCCCCCTGCTCGGTCAGTTTTTGCGGGCCTCGAGTACTCGGTGATTCGAAAAGAGCTTCAGAGTTCCCCCGCTCTTGTTGATTACGAACCGTTTGTGCTGGTTTTGCTGGGAGGGGGTGACTTCTCGGGTATGACGGAGAGTGTGGTCAATTCAATACGATCCACATACGATTACCGTGTGGTGGTAATTCAGGGCCCGAATGACAGCCGCGTTTTTCGGGGCGGCTATGGAATTCGAATTTTAGAGTCGCCGGACCACATTGGCTCTTGGATCAGAGCTGCGGCTCTCGTTGTCACCACTGGAGGAACAGCGTGTTTGGAAGCACTTTACTTTGAAAAGCCGGTGCATGTTATTCCTAGGACGGCGGAGGAGAAGCGGTTCGCGGAGTACCTGATGGATCAAGGACTGGTGGTTGGAATCGGTGCGAGCCTGGCCCCGCCCGTCAGCAAGGCAAAAGCACCGTCCCGTGAGGAAACAAAAATTGATGGACGCGGGGCGGAACGGATTGTCGAGGTTGCGACGAGGGCCATGCAGCCGACGGTCTGATGGCAAAGCCCGACAATTCGGGCCCGGGGTAATGGTGTTGTAACGCAGCGTTAGGGAGATTTCTATGGAGAGGTTTTTAGTTCTGGGGGGCGGTCTTGAACAGCTACCTCTGATTCGGCGACTAGAAAGTCTCGGATTCTCAATTACCGTTCTTGATGGGGATTTTCGTTGTCCAGCAGCTTCGCTGGGTCACCAGTTTTTTCACTGCGACATCTCCAACCCTAAGCTGGTGTCGAAGTGCACTTCCAGACTTGAGTTTGACGCGATTGTAACTATTGCCTCTCAGGCGGCTCTGAGCTCGCTAGCGCGACTATCGCGCGAGAGAAAACTGCCGGCGATGAATGTGCAGGATATGGCTGTGGCCTCGGATAAGGCTTTGACGAAAGAGCTGTTGGTTGCTCAAGGCCTGGATTGCGGCGACTTCTATGTGGTGCGTTCTGGTCATTTACCCGAGATACCATCTGAGTCTTGGCCGCTAGTAGTGAAGCCAGCTGACTCGTCGGGCAACCGAGGGGTGCAGCACGTTTCTCACGACGATGATCTGTTGTCGGCGCTAGAAGAGGCTCGTAGTTTCTCGGCAACCGACACCGTTTTGGTAGAGCCGTGGCATCCGGGTCCTCAGTTCGATGTTCAACTAATCGCTGGAAGTGGGCGATTGGAGGCCACCTCGGTGATTGAGGAAAACTATCTTCCGCAAAGTGGTGTTCCAACTTTTTACACTTGCCCGCCGGTTGCGTCGGTCGACGAACGTGGGCTGCGAGACTTTGCAGTGAAGGTTGCACGGGCGCTTCGGTTCAACCATGGTGCAGCCCATTGCGAGGTCCGGATCGGCGCGGACGGAAAATTTAAGCTCATCGAATTCGATCCTCGAATGGGAGGGGAGTCGTGGTGGGAAATTGTCGAATTGGCCACTGGATACGACTACCTTTTCAACTACATAGCGGTGTCCCGAGGGCTGCCATTTTTGTTTCCGCCAAAACGTTATCAGCGACAAGTGTCCTTAGAATATGCTTACAATCATGCTCAACTTCCTAGCTTGGCGCCGTCAGACCTTGTTCATCGGGAGCGGAGTTTCGTTGGTGGGGAATTTCCGCCGTCACGAGTTACCGACGCTACATCGTTGCGACTGTCCTCCCGGGTTGGACGGGGGGGGTCTGGGTGGGGAACTGGCGTGGCTTCGGAATGATTAACACAATTTTTGGCGGCAGAAACCCAGCGAAAGAAGGACCAGTTTTTGTCGCTGAGATATCGGCAAACCACGCGCAGTCGCTTGATCGTGCCATCGAGTTGATCCACGTTGCGAGGGACATTGGTGCAGATGCAGTCAAGTTGCAGACTTACTCAGCGAGCGAGATGACGGTCCGGTCGTCGTCGCCCGATTTCATTGTTACAGACTGGTCGCCTGATTGGGACGGAAAGTCGATGTATGAACTCTATGACGCGGCCCACACTCCGAGAGAGTGGCACTCAACTCTTTTCAAAGAGTCGGAGTCTGCAGGAATAGTGTGTTTTTCAAGCCCATTTAGCCCCACCGGCGTTGATTTTCTCCAGGACTTGGGCTGTCCGGCTTACAAGATCGCATCGTTTGAAAATAATGATGTCGAACTGCTTGAGGCAGTGGGAAGTACTGGAAAGCCCGTTGTTATTTCGACGGGAGCTAGCGATCTGCCGGAAATTTTCCGGGCAATCGAAATAATTCGATCTTGCGACGCCGGAGAGGTAGTGCTGCTTCACTGCACTAGCGCGTATCCAGCCCCGCACGACGAACTCAACCTCAATGCAATGCACACTCTCGCTTCCGCGAGTGGCTGTCCAGTCGGGTTTTCTGACCACTCCGAAGGAATCGGTGCTGCAGTTGCTGCCGCTACGCTCGGGGCCTTCATGATTGAAAAGCATCTCACCTTGGAAGATGATGAAATTACCGCCGATTCTCACTTTTCTTTGCGTCCTGACGAATTTCAAAGCATGATTGTAGAATCCAAAAGGGCTGTGCAGAGTCTCGGCGGAACGCAGATAGTCGTGTCGCAGTCTGAACTAGGGAACCGAAAAGAGAAACGCTCGCTTTTCTTTCGGTCCGATCTTCCCGAGGGAACGGTCCTTGACCGCGCGCATGTGGTTTCGCTTCGACCGAGGACCGGTCTCGAGCCGATAGACCTTAGCTGGGTGGAAGGTCGACCGCTGAAGTCTGCGGTGGGTGCCGGGGAACCGGTCACCGCAAATCTCTTCGGGTAGAGGGTAACGATAAGTTGTCTGAGATGGTGGCAGTTGTTCTCGCCCGCGGCGGGAGTAGAAGAATACCAAAAAAGAACTCCCGTGATTTTCTCGGGCACCCAATTATCGCACGAACAGTGGGGCATCTCAGGAAAGCAAACACGTTCGCAAAAATATTTGTATCGTCAGATAGCCCCGATATTGAAGCAATTGCAGTTAATTCTGGTGCTGAGACAATTGGGTTGCGCCCTGCTTATCTATCTCGTGGGGAGGTGGGGACAAATGAAGTAATGGGCTTCGTGGCGGACCAGCTCGCAACACTCGGCTATGCGGAGTCGACCCAAGTGTGCTGTGTTTATGCGACTTCGGTAATGGTCACTAGCCAATCCTTTGTGTCAAGCGGTTCTTTCTCGCTCCTTTATCCCCACGCGGTAACCATGGCCTACACGCGCCTCGTTGGTTCCCGCCTTCGGCCGTACGAGGAGCGCGAGGGACAACTGCGGCTTGTATCCCAGGACAGCGCTCTGGTAGGAACGCAGGATCTCGGCCGACTGGCGGTCGATGCTGGGCAGTTCTATTGGGGTTCACTGGAAGTTTGGCGGCGCCAACCCGTGTCTGGGGATGCTGACCTTATGGGCTTTTTGTTGCCTCCATGGGAGTCAATCGACATTGATGAATACGAAGATTGGGCCTTAGCGGAGTTGGTCTTTGCCGGCCGAGAGAGCTTGAAAAATCGCGCTACTTTTTGACTATTTAGGCAGCAGGCAACGGGCGTTTTCGGGCCGCCCCCAAGTTTTCATGCCGCCGAGGAGGCCCCGTAGTTTCGGGTCTTGACCGAGAGAAAACTTGTGCAAATCAGGGTTTCCGCTGATTACAAACTAACCAAATGACGGCGCAGTTGCTCTTGGCGATAACGTTGTCGCCTTGTTGGCGCAAGTATGCTCCGCGGACGCTATTTGTTACCGACCTCAAAACCTGGCCACCGGCTGAAAGCGGAGAACGAGAACAACTTCAGAGAACGAGAGAGTGCGCCCTTGACGTGACACTTTTTTGGTCCGAAAGTTATGAGAGTCTTCCTGCAGCTGGCCCGAAGACTGTGAACATGATGACGAAAAGGAAGAAACGGCATCCGCCTGAGCAAATTGCCGGGAAAATCCGACAGGCTGACAGAATCCTCGCCGAAGGGGGTGACGTGGCAGCGGTGTTGAGAGAGCTCAACGTAACGGAGACGACGTATTTTCGGTGGTGCAGCCATTACGGCGGTTTGAAGGCTGACGACGTCAAGAATCTGAAGCAGTGGGAGGAGCAGAACTTGCAGTTGACGAAGCTGCTTGCTGCGGCTGAACTGGAAAAAACGGTGTGGAAGGAGTGGGCCGGCAGAAACTTGTAAGCCCGACGAGCAGGCGTCGGACCGTGACTGACGTGGCGGCAGTTTTTGACATCATTTAGTGGCTCGCCTGTCGACTGGTGGGGGTATCCTGGTCTGCTTTATGCCGGCCATTCAAGGCTGACACGCTTGACGACCCTGATCAGGCTTTAGAGTCAGGAATACCGGACCAGCGTGCGAGCTCAACGCTAGGGTAGGCAACGCCAGGCGTTTATGCTGGCCCACGCAGTCACTGAAAACTGGTCACGGCTCTATTACGGCTCAGACTAAAACCCCGGGTCGGGTCACTTGCGCCCGGACGGGGTCCGCTTTTGCGGCGTTCAAACAGCGCATGAGCAAACGTAAATCTCGAAGAAACACTTGGTGCGCCACCAGATTTTCAGTCACCTTTTGTTGAGGCCGTGGCGTAGGATCCACTCACGTGGGAATGTGGTGTGCAGTGGAGAAGGGTATTGAAAATTGAAAAATATTTCGTACGGGCGTCAATCGATAAATATGTCCGACGTATTGGCCGTCTCTTCTGCCCTTCGGTCTCCCTGGCTAAGCCTCGGGCCCGCAGTGGAGGAATTTGAGCAACATATCTGCAAAACTGTTGGAGCTTCTGGTGCGGTGGCGGTGTCTTCAGGGTCGGCTGCTCTCCATTGTGCTTACGCATCAATCGGCATTGAGCCCGGTGACGAAGTAATCACAACCCCGATGACGTTTGCCTCGACCGCCACGACTGCGCTCAACCTTGGAGCTAGAGTTCTATTTGCTGACATCCAGCCTTTGACTGGAAACATAGAGCCCAAGAGCGTCGAGGCCTTAATCTCGCCTAGGACAAAGGCCATTACGGTCGTGGATTATGCGGGAGCTCCCGCTGACTACGGCGCAATTATGGCTATTGCGTCGAAACATGGAATTCCTGTTATCGAAGATGCCGCGCACGCTCTTGGCTCTCTTTATCGGGGAAAACCGGTGGGTAGCATTGCGGACCTGACGACGTTCTCTTTTTTTCCTACAAAGAACATCACGACTGGAGAGGGGGGGGCGGTAGTTACCAACAATCCGGAATTTGAGCGAAAAGCTCGCTTGTTTCGATCTCATGGCATCGTGAAGGACCGTCAGTTTCTCGAAAAAACCTCAGAGGGCGCTTGGTTTCAGGAAGTTCAATCACTTGGACTCAATTACCGGTTACCTGACGTCTTAGCGCGCCTTGGGAGTAGTCAGATCCGGCGAATTGAATTCTTTAAGAAAAGGCGCCAGGAGGTCTTCCGGCACTACGAGGAATTCCTGGGAGATATCCCTAATGTCGGACTTCCCGTTTGGGGGGCTGAAACAGACCCGATGTGGCATCTGTTTCCAATCCGCGTTAATCCCCACCAAAGGCGAAAGATTTTTGATGGCTTGACTGACGCTGGTTTTTTTGTGCAGGTGAACTATGTCCCGGTGAACAGTCATCCGTACTTCAGAAATCTTGGCTATGAAGGAGACGCTACTCCCGAGGCAAAACGATTTTACGAGAGTGAAATATCTCTGCCCATGTTCGTCGGCCTCAAGAAAAGTTCGATTCGGAAGATTTCCTCAGCTGTGACGGATCTAGTGACCGACTAGCAGTTGTCCCCGGTACGTTGAGCTCCACTGTTTGCCGGGGTCTCAAAGCAATGGCGCGGGTGAAGACAAATTGGAACGACCTCGAAACCTAGGCTCGCGGGTTTCGGGCCCGTAACGATGAACTCTGGCGCTCCAACTAACGTGGCCACGTTGTTTTCATCCGAAAATTACGAGAGTCGCCTTTCAGCCGGCGTCATCTGGCTCGAAGACTGTGAACATGATGACGAAAAGGAAGAAACGGCATCCGCCTGAGCAAATTGCCCGGAAAATCGGCCAGGCTGACATAATCCTCGCCGAACGCGGTGACTTGGCAGCTGTGTTGAGAGACCTCAACGTAATTGAGACGGGATGTCATGTGGTCGTGGCTCTCCATCCGCTAAATGGGGCGCTATCGTTGAGCGTATGCACGATTGTTTGGGAGAAATAAACGTTAGTTTGGGTCGCGGAATAGGGTTTTCTCCGATCGATTGCAAATCGTGGGCATATGGGCTCATAGTGGGGAGAGCGTTTCGGGACGAGCGCCAAAGTCGCGAAGATTTCATGGC
>ENA-OUOG01005145-OUOG01005145.1-marine-metagenome-genome-assembly--contig:-NODE-5145-length-10791-cov-2.748460_pt1 | contig 10791 bp, 7 predicted proteins | sample MGYA00248635_ERZ508505 | MGnify/ENA primary metagenome ERZ508505 (study PRJEB26176, sample SAMN06267871) | marine metagenome | isolation source: Saanich Inlet, British Columbia, Canada | place: Pacific...
GAAGAGAATACTAAGATGAAAAATGCCGCTGCGGATAAAAAAGATGCGTTGGCTCAAAAGTGGGCTACTATTGCTACAGGTTTACCGCAAATCCAAGGGAATATTGCCTACCAAAATCAGCTTCGACAGCCGGTAGCTCAGATACCTGCTGAGTTTTTTGGCGGACAGCCAGGTACGTTTTCAGAGGTAGTTTTTGGGCAACCTCAATCACTCAACGCTTCGGTTTCACTGAATCAGCTCATTTTTGATGGCTCTTATATTGTCGGTGTTCAGGCGACTCGTACGTTTTTAGAGTACTCGCAAAACGCTTATGAAAAAACGGCTTTGGAGGTCAGAGCCTCGGTAGTTTCTGCTTATGCCAATACCCTTATGGCAGCTCGCAGCGCAGCTATACTTTCTAAAAATGTGGCTCAAGTCGAACGGAATCTTTTTGAAGCTAATGCGTTATACGAAAATGGATTAGGAGAACAAGAAACGGTCGATCAGCTGCGCATCACCTTTAGAACACTCCAAAACAATGAGCGCAACTCCTATCGATTGGCAAAAATTAGCAAGCAAATGCTCAATGTGATTATGGGTAGATCAATTGACTCACCCCTTGAACTATCGGATAGCTTAGAAAAACTAGTGGGTATTGAAATGGTAAGTGAGATTCCAGCCGATTTTGACATTACCCAAAACGTTGACTATAAGATGGTTGAAAACCTTACCGAGTCAACGGCTCTTGAACTGAAATTGGCGAAAAGTAAAGCCCTGCCAACACTAAGTACGAACTTTAGCTTAGGCGCGAATGCATTTGCTGACACCTTTGACTTTCTAGAATCCGATAAGAAGTACTTTACTACTGCCATTTTCGGTGTAAACCTTCAAATACCCCTATTCAGCTCGCTGATGCGCTCGGCCAATACCCAACGGGCAAAGATTGCGGATTTGAAAGCACAAAATACAAAGTCCGATACGGAGCGTTTATTGGAACTACAGTTTGAAAGTCTAACCAGCGCGCTTACTCTTGCTAAGGAGCAAGTAATCACTTCGAAAGACAACCTTGATCTTGCCGAACGTATTGCTCAGAAGAATGAAATTAAATTTAAAGAAGGGGTAGCGAGTAGCTTTGAACTCAGAGAGGCTCAGCTACAACTCTATGCAGCACAACAAGAATATTTGTCCTCAATGGTTGCTGTAATTACTGCCCATACCGATCTAGCTAACTTTTTGAATGAATCTCTATAAACCACACGCATCACATTATCGTATGAAATCAAGTTATTTTTATCTGTTTAGCGCACTTGTTTTAACCGCGTGCCAGTCAAAACCTTCTGAATCGGTTGATTCACTTATTGCCTCGGCAGATGAAGCTGCGCTTCGAGCCAAGCGGGTTGAACTTACCGATTCACGCAAGGCATTAGATGCCGAGATAAAGCGACTCGATCAGGCGATTGCGGGGCTTAATGCCGAAGCGAGCCTTCCGTTAGTGTCGGCTTTTAGTACTACTGCTCAACGTTTTGACCATTTTGTTTCGTTTCAGGGAACCGTAAAGACAATGCAAAATATACTAGTGTATCCCGAACTTCCGGGACAACTTATAGAGATTGTTGCTCGCGAAGGCGAAAAGGTAAAAAAGGACCAGATCATTGCTCGATTGGATGACGGAGGGTTAGCTGCTCAGCTTGCTCAGGCGCAGTCTCAACTTGCATTGGCACAAACGGTGTACGATCGTCAAAAAAGATTATGGGATCAAGAGATCGGCTCTGAAATACAGTATTTACAGGCTCAAACTCAATTTGAGTCTGCTGTTAAGGTCGTAGAAGCTTTGAATGTACAGCTTGAAAAATCGATTATTCGCGCTCCTTTTGACGGAACAATCGATCAAATTTTTAAAGAGCCAGGTACTATAGTGGCTCCTGGGCCTGGTGCCGAGATTCTTAGAATAGTCAATCTTGAGAACGTGTTTGTTGAAGTTGATGTGCCTGAATCTCATGTAGGTGCAATAATGAAGGGATCTATGGCAAAAGTGAGTCTAAGCGCTATAGGCAAAGAGATCAATTCAAAAATTGCTCGAGTGAGCAAGGTAATCAACCCTGCAAACCGATCATTTACCGTTGAAATTGAGCTACCCAATAATGAAGGTCTCATCAGACCTAATTTGATGGCGACCGTTGAAATCAATGATTATACGAGCGAAAATGCAGTGTTGATTCCACAATCAATTGTCTCAGAAAATGCACAGGGTCAGCAATATTGTTTTGCCTTAGTTTCTGAGAATGGTGGGCATGTTGCTCGTCGTCTGCTCATTAAAACAGGTAAAACGATGGGCGATTTAATTGAGGTAGTTGACGGTATCGAGCCGGGAAGTCTACTCATCACTGAAGGAGCCAAAAAAGTATCGGATAATCAGCCAGTAAAATGGCTTAACTAACCAGCTCAACGCTCATGAACAAAGCATCAAAAAACGCTAACAAGGAGTATCGCTTAGCCTCTTGGGCAATCGATAACCCAACTATTATTTACGTACTCATTTCGATCTTTTTTGTGGTTGGGCTGGCATCGTATTTCGCAATGCCTCGTGAGGAGTTTCCGGAGGTCGTTGAGACCAAGATTTATGTGAGTACCGTTTACCCCGGAAACACTGCCGAAGACATTGAACGCCTAGTGATCGATCCGCTTGAAGATCGCATCAAAAACATTTCGAATATTACCAAATTCACCTCTACCTCTCAAGAAGATTACGGGATGATCATGGTCGAATTCGAGGAGAGTATCAGTATTGCTGAGGCTAAAACACGTGTCCAAAACGAGGTAGACATTGAAAAAGCCAGCGAAGATTGGCCGGTATTTAACGGAGCAAAAGTCGAACCCAATGTATTTGACCTGAATATTGCAGAGTCACAACCCATAATGAATGTGAACCTCAAGGGCGATTATACTACTGAGCAGTTAAAAACCTATGCCGAATATCTTGAAGATGCCATCGAAGATCTTCCGCAAATAAAAGAGGTAGACATAAGAGGAGCACAAGAAAAAGAGGTTGAGGTAGCGCTAGATATCTATAAGATGATGGCGTCAAAAGTGAGTTTTAATGACGTTCTTGGCGCAATTGCCAACGGAAATATGACCATTTCTGCCGGTAATTTAGTAGCAAGTGGCCAGCGCAGGACCATTCGCATTTTAGGAGAGATCGAGCAGCCTTCTGCACTCGAAAATTTTGTGGTTAAATCTGAGAATGGTTCCATTTACTTAAGAGATATTGCTCAGGTTAGCTTCAAGGAAGAAGAGCGAACTACTTATGCTCGTGAGTCGCAGAAACGGGTGGTAATGCTCGATGTAAAAAAGCGTTCAGGGCAAAATGCCGTAGATGCAGCTGAGTCGATTTATGCTATCGTAGATCAGGCCAAGGCCGAGGTGTTTCCGTCTGATCTCGAAGTTTCAATTACCAGCGATACTTCGGCAACCACTATCGGCCAAGTTGATGATCTGGTAAACAATATCATTTTCGGAATTCTTTTAGTGGTTTTGGTCCTTATGTTCTTTTTGGGCTTTAGAAACGCACTCTTTGTTGGGTTTGCCATACCGATGTCGATGTTCATGTCATTCATGATTCTAAGTGCGCTAGGATACACCCTAAATACGATGATACTTTTCGGTCTAATTATGGGACTCGGAATGCTTGTAGATAATGGGGTAGTGGTTGTAGAGAACGTGTATCGACTGATGGATACCGAGAAGCTTTCAAGAATAGAGGCGGCTAAGAAAGGTATCGGAGAAATTGCCATTCCTATTATTATATCGACTGCGACGACGGTTGCTGCATTTATTCCGCTGGGCACATGGCCTGGGGTTATGGGCCAGTTTATGATTTATTTTCCAATCACCCTATCGGTCGTTTTAGGTTCATCGCTTTTTGTGGCGATTTTTATGAACTCGATGCTTGTTTCTCAGTTTATGGTAGTGGGTGAGAAACCGCTGCCTGCTCAGTTACTTCGAAAAATCACTGCTGTTTTTCTGCCGATCGGCTTACTCATTACCTTCACGGGTGGCTCTGTACGCGCCTTTGGTACCTTAATGATTGCTACAGTTGCCCTGATGTGGCTTTATAAGGTGTTTTTGTATAAGGCAACACTTCGCTTTCAAACCAAGACACTCGTTTGGCTTGAAAATTTCTATGAAAAACAGCTAGCTATTGCCCTTAGAGGACGCAACGTATACGCTTATTTTATCGGAACGTTTTTACTGTTGATCATAGCTTTTATCGGATTTGGCGCATCGATTGGAATGGGTCGAACAAAAATTGAATTCTTCCCCGATAATACTCCGAAACAGGTTATTGTGTACATCGAGTATCCGCAGGGAACCGATATTGAAAAAACTAACGAGCTAACGAGTTCGATAGAGGAGCGTGTCTATGCTATTTTAGAAGATCCGATCTATCAGATTAATGGGCGCAATGCATTAGTTGAAACGGCTATCGCTCAGGTGGGTAAAGGTGCTGAGAATCCGTTTACCGAAGGTGGCTCGGCAGCTGAAATGCCGCACCGCGGAAAGATCGTCATCCAAATGCGCGAATTCCGCGACCGTAAAGGACTTGACAGTGAACTGCTTAGAAAGCGTATTCAAGAGGCCCTTTCAGGAGTCTATCCAGGAGTGGTGATTTCAGTAGAAAAAGACCCTGTTGGTCCGCCTGCTGGTTACCCAGTAAATATTGAGATCCAAGGCGAAGACTATGACCAACTAATTACTCTCGGAACCCAAATGAAGAATTTCATCAATGAAAAAAGTATTGATGGAATGGAAGGGATTAAGCTCGATGTAAATAAGGACAAACCTGCACTTGAGGTATACGTCGACCGTAAAAAGGCTGGTGATTTGGGTATTTCTGTGGCCCAAGTAGGTCTTCAATTACGCCGTTCACTCTTTGGTGAAAAGGCTGGAATTTACAAAGAGAGCGGAGAGGATTACAATATCAATGTTCGTCTGAATAAAGAGCTGAAGTACGACAAGAGCGCACTTTTTGAACAACGTATTATCTTCAGAGATCCTGCAAATGGTCAAATAAAGGAAGTACCGGTTTCTGCTGTGGCAAGCATGCGTAATACCGCCGGTTTCTCAGCCATTAAACACAAAAATGGCAAACGGGTACTTACCCTGTATTCTGCTCTTACCCCTGGGGGTAATGCGACAGAAATTGTTGCACAAATCCAGAATGAAATGGAGTCTTTCGGTGCCCTTCCTACTGGGGTAACTATCGACTACACGGGTCAAATCGAAGAGCAGAATAAACAGCAATCGTTCCTTATGGGCGCGTTTTTTGTCGGGTTAGGTTTAATCTTTCTAATCTTAATCTTCCAGTTCAGTGGAATTTCGAAACCACTGATCATTATGATCGCCATTTTCTTGAGCCTTATCGGCGTGTTTGGAGGTCTTATGCTTACCGGTTGGCCCTTTGTAATTATGATGACGTTGATGGGTATTATTGCTCTCGCCGGTATTGTGGTAAACAATGGCGTGGTACTACTCGATTATACCCAGGTACTTATCGATCGTAAACTTACTCAGCTTAAACTTGATGAGAAGACCTTGCTCGATCGCGATACCTTAACTAACCTTGTTATTGAAGGCGGAAAGGCTCGTCTTCGTCCGGTATTGCTTACCGCTATTACTACCGTTCTTGGACTAGTACCTCTGGCTATTGGGCTTAACATCAACTTTATTACCCTTTTTACTCGATTCGATCCACAGGTTTACGTTGGAGGCGACAACGTGATATTCTGGGGACCACTTGCCTGGACGGTAATCTTTGGTCTAATAGTAGCTACATTCTTGACTTTAATTATCGTACCGGTGTTGTATCATATTACTTATCGGATTAAGTGGGCGGTATTTAAAGGACGAAGAATAGAGTAAATAGAACGTTACTTGATTAAATGAAAAAGCCCGGCATCGCCGGGCTTTTTTTATTAGGTTAGAAAATGAGTTAATCATTCAAAAGGGCGTAACCCTCTTTACTGATGGCGTGACTTACCAATTTGTTGTTACTGTAATTGGCAATTCGAATTCCGTCTTCTGATAGGAAGAACCAGGTGCCTTCTCGTTTACCGTCCACGTAGGTGCCTTTGGCAATCACATGGCCTTCAGCGTCGAACTGCTTCCATGTGCCTACGGGTTTTCCGTTTCTAAGGTATCCCTGCTGGGCAATAGCCCCGTTTGCATGGCGATACGTTATTTCAACTGAATCGCCATTCGATACACGTTGGTAGCTAGAACGCTCTACCTTTAGAGTAGTGCTCTTTGCTACCTCACTCTCTTGGGCAGAAGCGAAGCTTAAACCGAAGACAGCGATGCAAAAAAGTACTGCGTTTTTCATAATGGCTTTGTTTTAAATTTACACAAAGTTAACATTAAATTTACATTAGAGCAAATTTTTTAAAGCCAACCTGTTGAATCGCTAGACGTTTGTATTTTTGCCTAGCTATTATATAGGTTGTAATAGCGCACTCATCATGTATAGAACGGTAACTTGTGGAGCGCTCCGCGCTAACGATACTAATAAAGAGGTCGTACTGGCCGGATGGATATCAAAAATTCGCGATAAAGGATTTGTACTCTGGATTGATCTGAGAGACCGATACGGGATCACCCAATTGGTTCTAGATGCTGATCGAACTACGGCCGAGCTTCTCGAAAAAGCGAGATCACTCAGTCGTGAGACCGTTATTCAGATAAAAGGAACTGTAGTTGAACGAAGTGCGGTTAACCCTAACCTCCCAACCGGAGCGATTGAGGTTTTGGTAAGCGAGCTTACCGTATTAAACACGGCTAAACTTCCGCCTTTTACCATAGAAGATCAGACGGATGGAGGCGATGAACTTCGCATGAAATACCGCTACCTCGACATTCGTCGTAATCCAGTAAAAGACAACCTTCTTTTTAGACACAAGGTGAGTATGCTTGTTCGTAACTACCTATCTAATGAAGGCTTTATAGAGATCGAGACACCTTATCTGATTAAGTCTACTCCAGAAGGTGCGCGTGACTTTTTGGTGCCAAGTCGAATGAATCCTGGGCAATTTTATGCGCTTCCGCAGTCACCTCAAACTTTTAAGCAATTGCTTATGGTAGGCGGAATGGACAAATACTTTCAAATTGTAAAGTGTTTTAGAGATGAAGATTTACGTGCCGACCGACAGCCCGAGTTTACGCAAATTGACTGCGAAATGTCCTTTGTTACTCAGGCCGATATTTTGGCCACTTTTGAAGGCTTGACTGCGCATTTGCTAAAAGAAATTCACGGAGTTGATGCCGGGAAATTCCCAGTAATGACCTACGACGAGGCCATGGAACGTTATGGTAATGACAAGCCAGACATTCGCTTTGGAATGGAGCTTACTCGACTTAATCAGTGGGCTCAACACAAAGAATTCAGCGTTTTTAATGAGGCAGAATATGTAGTAGGAATCGCTGTACCTGGAGCAAATTCGTTTACTCGTAAAGAATTAGATGCACTTACCGATTGGGTAAAACGCCCTCAAATTGGTGCAAAAGGTCTGGTTTATGTGCGCTATAATGAAGATGGATCGCTCAAATCTTCAGTTGACAAGTTTTACGATCACAACGACCTCGCTCAGTGGGCTATCCAGACAGGAGCTAAAGCCGGAGATCTTATACTCGTCCTTTCAGGATCTCTTGATAAAACCAGAACCCAAATGAGTGCGCTGCGTATGCATCTGGCTGAATTACTTGGTCTTCGAAAAGCTGATGAGTTCGCCCCATTATGGGTAGTTGATTTTCCGCTTTTAGAGAAAGACGAAGAAACCGGAAGATACCACGCTATGCACCACCCGTTTACCTCGCCAAATCCAGATCAAATCGCGCTTTTAGATACGGATCCGGGGGCTGTTAAGGCCAACGCATATGATTTGGTACTCAACGGAAACGAGATTGGTGGTGGGTCTATTCGAATTCACGACAAAGCAACTCAGCAGCTCATGTTCAAGCATCTTGGCTTCACAGAAGCTCAGGCTAAAGAGCAATTTGGTTTCCTTATGGATGCCTTTGAATACGGTGCTCCTCCCCACGGAGGTATTGCCTTCGGTCTCGATCGATTGGTTGCCATTCTAGGTGGTGCCGAGACCATTCGCGACTTTATCGCCTTTCCGAAAAATAACAGCGGACGCGATGTGATGATCGATGCCCCTGCTACTATCGATCAGGAACAACTCACCGAGCTCAGTCTCAAACTAAATGTGCAAAAGCTAGATTAATGAGCAAAAAACGCGGCTATCGGTATCTTATTTTACTGCTATTTCTAGCTGCTTTAACTACTATTATTCTTGGGTTTGCTCTTGAGCTTGACTCGAAAACAGCAGATCGCTTAAAGGGTATCGGAACCGTAGGGTTATTTTTTATCGTTATGCCGTTATTTCTATTGATTGAAAGTCCCGGTAAAGAGGTCAAAGATTATATGCTCACCGAAGAGAACATCAAAAAGATGCGGGATGGAGAGCGTAAAAGGAAGAGTTAGCGCCTTTGGCTAAAAAATAATTTAAGTAGAGCCTCACTTTCTTCAGCAAAGGGTCCTTTTTCTAAAATAGTCTTAGGATGCAGGCTTCCGCCCATAGTTTTAAACCCTCTTTTGGGGTCTGCAGCGGCGTAAACTACCCTCGAAATTTGCGACCAATACAACGCGCCAGCGCACATTTGGCAGGGTTCTAATGTCACGTAGAGGGTACAGCCCGTAAGGTACTTTCCGCCTAAATAGTTAGCCGCAGCTGTTATGGCTTGCATCTCGGCGTGAGCAGTGACATCGGTAAGCCGTTCGGTTAGGTTGTGACCACTTCCAATGACTTGGTTTTTGGCTACAATTACAGCTCCAACCGGAACCTCCCCAGCCTCAAAGCCCATACGAGCCTGATCGAGTGCTTTACGCATAAAATACGAGTCGTCGAAAGGGTCTTCAAACATGTTTCAAAGGTATTCAAATTTAACCTACTACCTTTGCGAGTGTATGGCAGCAGCGTTTCAACAAATTCAGCTTTCAGAACTTCGTGCAATGAGTAATCCGCAGCTTTCGAAAGTGGCTGATTACCTTCGCAATCGCATCATTTCTGTTGTGGCTGAAAAAGGAGGCCATCTTGGTGCAAGCCTTGGTGTGGTTGAGCTTACTGTGGCGCTACACTATGTGTTTAACACTCCTTTTGATCGTATTGTTTTTGACGTGGGTCATCAGGTTTATGCACATAAGATTCTAACCCGACGCGATGATCGTTTTGATTCACTTCGCCAATTAGACGGAATAAGCGGGTTTCCTAAGCGCTCCGAATCCGAATTTGACGCCTTTGGCACAGGTCATAGTTCTACCGCAATCTCGGCCGTCATGGGCATGGCGCTAGCTGCTAAACTTTCAGGCGAGGAGTCTCAGCGCTTTGTTGCCATTGTAGGAGACGCCTCTATTGCTGGAGGTATGGCCTTTGAGGCCCTAAATCATCTTGCCGAGACTAAGGCTAATGTGATCGTGCTACTTAACGATAACAACATGGGGATTGACCCAAGTACAGGGGCCCTTAAAAAGCATCTCAATCAGATAGATCAGCTCACCGGATCGAACTTTTTTGAGAATCTTTCACTGCCCTATACTGGCCCAATCGATGGACATAATATTGAGGAGCTCGTTAAAACGCTCACTGAGCTTAAAGAGCGAACTGGCCCGCAAGTGCTACATGTCAAAACAGTTAAAGGAAAAGGACTTGCTAGCGCAGAGGCCGATCAGATTACCTATCACGCTCCCGGAAAGTTTGAGCCTAAAACCGGAACGCGAATTATATCGAATGAGCCGCTTAAGTATCAGGACGTATTTGCACAGACACTGATTACCCTTGGCCAAGATGAACCTAGACTTGTGGCAATTACCCCGGCGATGCTCTCCGGAAGTGGGCTATATGCCTTTAAAGAGCGCTTTCCGTTACGCACCTTCGATGTGGGTATTGCAGAGCAGCATGCGGTTACCCTCGCGGCTGGAATGGCCGCCGAGGGATACCTACCTGTTTGCCACTTGTACTCTACCTTTTTACAGCGGGGGTATGACCAAATTATTCACGATGTCGCCTTGCAACAGTTACCGGTAATTTTTGCTATCGATCGGGCGGGTATTGTTGGAGAAGACGGCCCGACCCACCATGGTTTGTTTGATATCGCTGCACTTAGGGCTATTCCGAACATGACGCTTATAGCACCTGCAAACGCCCAGGAGCTCTTTCAGGCCTTCTATACGGTTGTTGAGCGTTTCAAAAAAGGACAATTATTCGGTCCTGTGGGTATTCGTTATCCGAGAGGTTCTGCCAATATTACCGAATTTGCTCCGAAAAAAGACAGCCTTGGTTGGGGTCAGATGCAGCGACTTCAATCTTTGGTGCAGGCCAAAATTGCTCTGATTACCACTGGGCCATTTATGGAATACGCTGAACGGCTCAGTGATCTTAAGCAACAGGTCGATTGCTACCATGTACCTTTCATTAAACCGTTGGATCTAGAAACCCTAAAGCTACTAGCAGACAATGGCTATGAGGCTATTTTTACCATTGAGGACGCCGCCATACAGGGTGGTTGGGGAGAAGGTCTGGGTAGCACACTACACCAGTTCGGATACCGCGGGGAGCTTATTCATTTAGGGGTAGGTGATGCTTTTGTTCCGCACGGAAAGGTATCAGAACTCTATATACAACTCCAACTTGATTTTGCCTCAGTAAAAAAGCGGCTAGAAGATACCCTGAATCGTTTGATGTAGGCCAATTGCCTGCGAAT
>ENA-OUOG01005151-OUOG01005151.1-marine-metagenome-genome-assembly--contig:-NODE-5151-length-10780-cov-8.625993_pt1 | contig 10780 bp, 8 predicted proteins | sample MGYA00248635_ERZ508505 | MGnify/ENA primary metagenome ERZ508505 (study PRJEB26176, sample SAMN06267871) | marine metagenome | isolation source: Saanich Inlet, British Columbia, Canada | place: Pacific...
ACGTGCCACATCAGAGCGCAGGCATATTCCGGTTTTGCTACAGGCTATCCTTGACCATGTGGCGCCCGTTTCGGGCGCATGGGTTGATGGAACGCTGGGCGCAGGCGGCTATGCCAAGGGCTTGCTGGACGCAGGGGCGGAAAAGTTGATTGGGATTGACCGTGACCCGCTGGCGCATGAACTGGCGGCTGTCTGGGCCGCGGACTATGGCGACCGGGTCGAGCTTCATCAAACGACATTTTCAAAGCTGGATGAGGTTGCCGATCAGGTCGATGGCGTTGTGCTTGATTTGGGCGTGAGCTCCATGCAGCTTGATCTTGCTGAGCGCGGGTTTTCGTTTCAGGGCGACGGGCCTCTGGATATGCGCATGAGCCAGACCGGACGCTCGGCCAAGGAGCTCGTCAACGAGCTGGATGAAGCGCAAATTGCTGATATTATTTATCTTTATGGCGAAGATCGTGCCAGCCGCAGGATTGCGAAGGCGATTGTCAAGGCGCGCGAGCTGGCACCTATCGAGACAACGGGGCGCTTGGCAGAGATCATCCAGAGCGTGATGCCACGGCCAAAACCAGGCCAGAGCCACCCTGCGACGCGAAGCTTTCAGGCGATTAGAATTGCTGTGAACGATGAATTTGGTGAGTTGGTGGCGGGGCTTGAGGCGGCCGAGCGCGCGCTGAAACCCGGCGGGCTTTTGGCTGTTGTTTCGTTTCATTCGCTGGAAGACCGTGTGGTGAAGCGCTTTATGCGGCTTCGGGCGGGCGAAGCGGGCGGCGGGAGCCGATATGCGCCTGCGCAAGTGCCTGAGCCTGCGACGTTTCAGTTGATCAACAAGAAAGCGATCGGGCCAAACGCTCAAGAGCTTGAGGACAATCCCCGCAGCCGCAGCGCGCTCTTGCGTTTGGCGCGGCGCACGGATGTGCCAGCGCGGGATGTGAGCGCAAAAACAGTGGGTGCCCCACAATTGGGAGAGGGTGTTTTATGAGAACCATTATTGTCTTGCTGACTGCGCTTTGCGTCATTGGCAGCGCGTTTTGGGCTTATCATGAAAATTACCAGACCCAAGAGGCCTATGCGTCTTCGCAGCGCTTGCAAAGCGACATCGGGGAAGCACGGGCGCGGCTTGCGATTTTGCGGGCAGAATGGGCTTATCTGAACCGGCCTGACCGTTTGCATGAGCTGACGGACCTCAATTTTCAGAAAGTCGGGCTATTGCCTTTGGCGGCCGAGCATTTTGGCACGATCAACGAGGTCGGCTATCCTGTTGAGGCGCAAGCTGAAGAGCTTGAGCTGTCTTTTGATGGATCCATCGAAGTGTCCAGCGATGCGGCTGGCCAAAGTGGGGCAGACCAATGACACGTATTCCTCTCAGACCGCTGGCCGCTATTCTGGATGCGCGTAAGAAGGGCACGGACCCTGACGCTATTGAACGGCGTAACACCAGTGCGCGTCACGAAGTGATCCAAAACGAGCTTCGCTCTGTGGGCGAGGGGCGTCTTGTGGTGCTTGGGGTTATGTTTTTCTGTGCATATGCAGTGATTGCGGCGCAGATGGGCCTTTTGGCAGGTTCGGAGCCTACGGAGCAGCGCGCAGCGGGTGGCGGTGTTGAAATTCTGGCTCAGCGGGCGGATATTGTGGACCGCCGCGGACGTGTTCTGGCGACAAATATCGAGACGCATTCGCTTTATGCGCAGCCTCAAGAAATGATTGAGCCGAAGCGTGCGGCGAAAGAGCTCGTGAAGATTTTCCCTGATCTGGATGAGGCGCGGCTGACCAAGGATTTTTCAGGTAAACGCAAGTTTATTTGGGTGAAAAAGAAGATCAGCCCTGAGCAACTCCAGCAGGTGCATGACATTGGCGAGCCAGGTTTGTTGTTTGGTCCACGTGAGGCGCGGCTGTATCCGAACGGCACGCTGGCGGCGCATGTGATGGGCGGAACGAGCTTTGGCCGCGAAGGTGTTCATGCGGCTGAAGTGATCGGCACGGCTGGCGTTGAAAAGCAGTTTGACGAATATCTGCGCGACCCCGCCAATGGCGCGCGGCCCTTGCAGCTGTCGATTGATATGACTGTGCAGACGGCGGCCGAGCGCGTGCTTTATGGCGGGATGCGTCTGATGGGCGCGAAGGGTGCTGCGAGCATCTTGATGGATATCCACACGGGCGAAGTGATCTCTGTTGTGAGCTTGCCCGACTTTGACCCGAACAACCGCCCTTTGCCGCCCGTTGAGGGCGACCCTGACGATAGCCCGCTGTTCAACCGTGCTTTGCAAGGCGTCTATGAGCTTGGTTCGACCTTCAAGGTCTTTACCATTGCGCAGGCGATCGAACTGCAGCTTGTGAACAAATCGACGATGATCAACACGCGCGGCCCTCTTGTCTGGGGCAAGCACAAGATCCGCGATTTCCACGACTATGGAAAAGAGCTGGATGTTGAGACAGTTCTGACCAAAAGCTCAAACATTGGGACGGCGCGGATCTCACAGATGATCGGTGCGGAGCGGCAGCGCGAGTTTCTTGGGGCGCTCGGCATGCTGGATACCACAACGATTGAAATGCCAGAAGCGAGCGGTGGCAAGCCGCTCTTGCCCAAGAACTGGTCAGAAATTTCGACGATGACGATTTCTTATGGTCATGGACTTTCGGCAACGCCGATGCATTTGGCAGCGGCCTACTCCACGATTGCCAATGGTGGGCGCAAAATCTCGCCGACGCTGCTCAAGCAGGACGGCCCAAACTACGGCGCGCAGGTGCTTTCGCCTTTTGTGGCGCGTGAAATGAACGATATGTTGCGCAAAGTCGTGACCGATGGCACAGCGAGCTTTGGCGATGTGGCTGGATATTCTGTGGGCGGTAAGACGGGCACGGCCGACAAGCCAAAGGCGCGCGGCGGCTACTATAAAGACAAGGTGATTGCTTCGTTTGCGAGTGTCTTTCCGACAGACAATCCACAGTATGTCTTGATCGTAACATTGGATGAACCCGAGATTTACACGATGGGTGAAAACCGCCGCAGCGCAGGCTGGACGGCTGTGCCCGTGGCAGCTGAGCTGATAAATCGTGTTGCGCCGCTCCTTGGATTGCGACCGAACGTTGAACCAGGGAAATTGGCTGGTATAACGCTCACATCGAATTAACGCGAAAGAGGGCGCGGTGGGGCATAAAAAGTTGAGCGAGCTGGGGCTTCGGGCCACAGCTGGGGGTGATGTCAGCGTCAGCGGTCTGGCTGTTGATAGCCGATTGGTGAAAGAGGGCATGCTGTTTGCTGCTCTTCCGGGCACAGCGGTCCATGGTGGGGCCTTTATTCAATATGCTCTGCGGATGGGCGCGAGTGCTGTTCTCACAGATGCGGAAGGTGCGAAACTGGCGGAAGCCGAGCTCGCGGCTTCGGATGCGGCCCTGATTGTTTCGGAAAATCCACGGCAGGTTTTGGCTTATACCGCGGCGCTTTGGTTTGGGGCGCAGCCTGAAACCATGATTGCGGTCACTGGAACCAACGGAAAAACCAGTGTGTCGAGCTTTGCCCGCATGATCTGGCAGGAGCTTGGTCTCCGAGCTGTCAATCTGGGCACAACGGGCGTGGAGGGTGACTGGAGCGCCCCGCTGGCGCATACGACGCCTGAGCCGATCACGCTGCATCGCACACTGGCGGCGGCCAGCGAGGCGGGGATCACGCATGCCGCGATGGAAGCGTCAAGCCATGGCCTGTCGCAATACCGCCTTGATGGTGTGCAGCTTGCGGCGGCGGGTTTTACCAACTTTACGCAGGACCATTTGGACTACCACGCCACGTTTGAAGAGTATTTTGACGCCAAGGCCGCGCTGTTTGGGCGGGTTTTGGGGGATGATGGCGTGGCTGTGATCAATATCGACGATCCACGCGGCCCCGATATGGCAGCCATTGCGCAGAAGCGCGAGATTGAAGTGATCAGCGTGGGCCGAATGGAGGGTGCGGACATCCAACTGACGGCGCAGCGCTTCCATGGCATGGGGCAGGAAGTCTTTTTCAAGCACAACAGCCGTGGCTACCGCGCCGATCTCAAGCTTATGGGCGGGTTTCAGGCAGAGAATGTGCTTTTGGCTGCGGGTCTTGTGATTGCGGCGGGAGAAGACCCGCAGGCTGTCTTTGAAACGCTGGATCATATGGAAACGGTGCGTGGGCGGATGCAGTTGGCCGCGACACGTGACAATGGCGCTTCTGTTTTTGTTGATTACTCCCACACGCCCGATGCGATTGCGACGGCGCTCAAGGCTATGCGCCCGCATGTTCCGGGGCGGATCATTGCCATTATTGGCGCAGGCGGGGACCGCGACACCAGCAAGCGGCCCTTGATGGGCGCGGCGGCGGCGGCGCATGCGGATGTGGTGATTGTCACCGATGATAACCCGCGCTCTGAGACGCCTGCAGATATTCGAGCGGCTGTGTTGCAAGGCTGCCCAGAGGCTTATGAAGTGGGCGACCGTGCCGAGGCGATCTTGCGCGGTGTGGATTTGCTTCAGGCGGGGGATGCGCTTTTGATTGCGGGGAAGGGCCATGAGACGGGCCAGACCATTGGCGACACTGTGCTTCCGTTTGATGATGTGGAACAGGCCAGTGTGGCTGTCGCGGCTTTGGAGGGCAGGATATGAAACCTCTTTGGACAAGTGCTGAGGCGGCAGCGGCCACGGGCGGCTCTGTTGGTTCGGATTGGGCGGCGAGCGGTGTTTCGATTGACACGCGCACGCTTGTGCCGGGCGATCTTTTTGTCGCGCTGAAGGCTGCGCGAGACGGCCATGAGTTTGTTGCGCAGGCGTTGGAAAAGGGTGCGGCGGCGGCGCTTGTGAGCCATGTGCCCGAGGGGCTGGAAGGCTCAAGCAAGCTGTTGCTGGTGGAGGATGTGCTGGCGGCGCTTGAAGATCTGGGGCGCGCGGCACGGGCGCGCAGTGCTGCGAAAATTATCGGTGTGACAGGGAGCGCGGGCAAGACTTCGACCAAGGAGATGCTGCGGGTGATGCTTGCGGCGCAAGGCTTTTGCCATGCGGCAGAGGCGAGCTACAATAACCACTGGGGTGTGCCGCTCACGCTGGCGCGGATGCCGCTTGAGGCGGAGTTTGCCGTGATCGAGATCGGCATGAACCACCCCGGCGAAATAGCCCCTTTGGCGAAGATGGCAGCGCCTCATGTGGTGATGATCACCACTGTTGCGGCGGCGCATCTGGCCGCGTTTGAGAACATCGAAGGCATCGCTGCGGAAAAGGCCGCGATTATGGACGGGCTCACCGAAGGCGGTGTGGCGATTTGGAACGGCGATATCGGGACGGCCTCAATTTTGGCGGCGAAGGCTGCTCAATGTGCGGGCCGAGGGCTAACCTTTGGCACAACGTCAGAAGACTATCGGCTGGTTTCAACACGGCTGAAAGACAATATGACCATTGCCGAGGCAGAAGCCTTTGGCGAGGGGCTTGTTTTTAAAGTCGGAGCCGCGGGCCAGCATTTTGCGATGAACGGACTTGGCGCGATAGCTGTGTGTGAGGCCGTCGGGCTTGACCGTGCAGTGGCCGCCGCTGATCTGGCGCGTTGGGAGCCGCCTGCGGGGCGGGGGCGGCGCGAGATTTTGGCGCTTGATGAGGTCGAGGATGACCACATCGAGCTGATTGATGATGCGTTCAATGCCAACCCTGCGTCGCTTGTCGCATCGCTACAGGTTTTGGCCGATATTGCGCGCCCTGAGGGGCGGAGCCGCAAGATTGCGATCATCGGGGATATGCTGGAACTTGGTGTGAGCGAGTTTGACGAACATGCGCGTGTGGCGCGTTTGCCGAGCATCGCAGCGCTCGATCTTGTGCATTGTGTTGGGCCATTGATGCGTCATGCTTGGGAGGCGCTGCCGACTGAGCAACAGGGTGACTGGTTTGAGACCGCGGATGAACTCGCCGCCAAAGTGCGTGGCTATTTGCGCGCGGGTGATATTGTATTGGTAAAAGGCTCCAAGGGGATCGGCGTTAGCCGCGTTGTGAGCGCGATCCGTTTGGCCATGCGCCCAAAAACAGAGAGACGAGGAATAGAGTAAATGCTTTACTGGCTTACGGCACTGTCCGACGGGGGCGATTTTTTTAACCTTTTCAGGTACATCACCTTCCGCGCCGGTGGCGCTTTTCTGACGGCTCTTGTTTTTGGGTTCATCTTTGGACCGCCACTGATCAACGTGTTGCGCCGCCGTCAAGGCAAGGGCCAGCCCATTCGTGACGATGGCCCTGAGGGACATTTGGCAAAAGCGGGCACGCCGACGATGGGTGGCTTGCTCATTGTTGGCGCGCTTTTGACCTCGACGTTGCTTTGGGCGCGGCTCGATAATCCGTTTATCTGGATTGTGCTTTTTGTGACGGTCGGCTTCGCCGCGATCGGCTTTGCTGATGATTATGCCAAGGTCAAAAAGCAGACGACCGCCGGCGTCTCTGGCCGTGTGCGAATGCTACTTGGGCTGTTGATCAGTGCGATCGCAAGCTATTGGGCGGCGCTCTATCACCCTGATGCTTTGCAATATCAGCTGGCGATGCCTGTCTTTAAAGATACATTGATCAACCTTGGCTATTTGTTTGTGCCGTTTTCGATGATTGTAATTGTGGGTGCGGCCAATGCTGTGAACCTCACTGACGGGCTGGACGGCCTTGCGATTATGCCTGTGATGATTGCCGCGGGCACGCTCGGTGTGATTGCTTATGCGGTCGGGCGGGTCGACTTTACCGACTATCTTGACGTGCATTATGTGCCCGGGACAGGCGAAATCCTGATCTTTACGGCAGGGATATTTGGCGGCGGTCTTGGCTTTCTTTGGTATAATGCGCCGCCTGCGGCTGTGTTTATGGGCGACACAGGCTCGCTCGCTTTGGGCGGGGCGCTTGGTGCGATTGCTGTGAGCACAAAGCATGAGATTGTGCTTGCGATCGTCGGCGGTTTGTTTGTCGTTGAGGCGCTCTCCGTGATCATTCAGGTACTTTATTTCAAGCGCACAGGTAAGCGCGTCTTTCTGATGGCGCCGATCCATCACCATTACGAAAAGAAGGGCTGGGCGGAGCCGCAGATTGTGATCCGCTTCTGGATTATATCGCTTATTCTGGCGCTGATCGGCCTTGCGACACTTAAACTTCGTTAACAACGCGCACCAAAGGGGAAGCGGATGATTCCAGTTGCTGGATATGTGGGCCAATCTGTTGGTGTTCTGGGTCTTGGGCGCAGTGGTCTGTCGGCGGCGCGCAGCTTGCGTGCAGGCGGGGCTGAGGCGCTCTGCTGGGATGACAACCCTGATGCGCGGGCCAAGGCAGAGGCCGAAGGCTTTGAGTGTCTGGATCTTGGCAAAGAGGCGGTGATGAGCAGGCTGTCGGCGCTCGTGGTCAGCCCCGGGATTGCGCATCTTTATCCAGAGCCAAACCGCGTTGTCGCGGCGGCGCTCTTGGCGGGTGTGCCTGTGGACAATGACATCGGGCTGTTTTTTGCCTCACTTGGGTCTGGCGCTTGGGTCGAACTGGATGTCCCACCCCGTGTGGTGGCTGTGACGGGCTCTAACGGCAAGTCGACGACCTCGGCTTTGATTGCCCATTTGATTGAGTCTGCGGGCAAGACAGCACAGCTGGCGGGCAATATTGGCCGTGGGGTTCTGGATATTGATGAGCCATTGTCGGGCGATGTGATTGTCCTTGAGCTCAGCTCCTATCAGACCGAGCTGGCGCGGGCGTTGACGCCTGATATTGCGGTGTTTACCAACCTCTCGCCTGACCATCTGGACCGTCATCACGGGATGGGCGGGTATTTTGCGGCCAAGCGGCGGCTTTTTGCGGAGGGCGGCCCTGACCGTGCTGTTATTGGCGTGGACGAGACCGAGGGGATGTTCTTGGACAACCAGCTTTCGGCGGGGCAGGGCGACGACCGTGTGATCCGCATTTCTGTGGAGCGCAAACTCACAGGGCACGGCTGGAACGTCTATGCGAAGAAGGGCTTTTTGGCGGAGTGGCGCAAGGGGCGTCAGGTCGCGTCTATCGATTTGCGCGAGGTGAAGGGGCTGCCTGGTGCGCACAACCATCAGAACGCCTGTGCGGCCTATGCTGTGTGCCGTGCGCTCGGGATTGCGCCGCGTGACATCGAGAAGGGGTTTCACAGCTTCAAGGGCTTGCCGCACCGCTCGCAGTTGATCGCTGAGGCGGCAGGTATTTCTTACGTCAACGACAGTAAGGCGACGAATGTGGACGCGGCGTATATGGCGCTGCGGGCGTTTGAGAACATCCGTTGGATCTGTGGCGGGCTGGAGAAAGAGGGTGGACTTTCGGGGCTGACCGAGGCGCTTGGAAGCGTGAAGAAAGCCTATGTGATTGGCCGCGAGGCGGCGCAGTTTGCGATGCAGCTGAAGGGTGTGGAGGCGGAAGTCTGCACGACGATGGAGAAGGCTGTGGAAGCGGCGATGCGCGAGGCGGAGGCGGGCGATGTTGTCTTGCTGGCGCCTGCGGCGGCGAGCTTTGACCAGTATGACAGCTTTGAGAAGCGCGGAGAGCATTTTGCTGCAGAAGTCTTAAGACGGCTTTAATGCTGTCGAATTTGCTTCGCAAATCCGACCATGCGGGGGCCAGCCCCCGCACCCCCGGGATACTTGTGGGAAGAAAAACAGAAGCTTAGCGACAGATGCGGTCTGTCTCGGCTCTGTCCCACGGGAGGCTAACTTTCTGGGGGATATGAATATTTCCCAGCGGAAAAGCCTCGCTGAGCATGCTCTCCAGACGCTTTGTGCGGGGCGCTTCGGGGTCGAGGGCTGTGCAGCAGACGTATTCTTCCACGAGGCTGGCTTGCTGCTCATAGGGGTAGTCCAGAAAGCGGTTTTCTGTTGAGACGTCAAAGAGATAGGGATCATCGACGGCGGCGTGCTCAGCGGCGGCTTTGAGCGGGTGGTAGCCTGTTGTGGCGCGGTTTTGCCACTGCCAGATATGAGTGGCTTCATGGGAGAAGAGCATGGCCGCATACAAGCTCATGCTCTCTGGGTAGCCGTGCATATAGTCTTTTGAAAAGAAGGGCTTGGCAAAGAACACATGATTGAAGAGCGCAACGGCGGCGGGGCTTGTTGTGACGATCTCTTCGCGCCCCTCAGGAAAAATGCGCTCGCGGCAGGTGAGGCGGGGGCGCTTCTTGCGCTGGAAGGTGACCGAACCGACCAGCGCGCCGTTGTGCAGGCGGGCGCGATCTGTTGCGAAGCTCTCGCCGTAGAGCTGGGAGAGCAGCGCCGTTTCGCCCGTTGTGAGGGGGCGGCCGCAGGCTGCGAGAGAGAGAACAAGGGCAATTGTGATCAGGCGCATGGGGGGAGAGTAACGGGAACCCGCCGAGCTGGCGAGAGGAGATGTGCGGGGTAGATAAATGCTTACAAATGGGAACTGAGTGGTTTGACTGTCTTTGGGGTGAGGCTGCCTGTGTGACTTAGTCGTTAGTTTTTGATTGCATCACAGCTTCCACAAGCTAAGGTTGTTTCGTGTTAAGAAGTGGTAATGAGTTGTGTCTAAATTTGAACATGATGGAATTGAACTAGGGCAAATCCACAAAAAGAATAATGACAAGAAATTCTATTGTCATTTTACGGGCTTTTTAGAAGGGATTGCCGCAAGCGGCTATCTTGAAGCGGGCGAAGAGAACCCACTGCTAGCTGAGTGCAAAGAGTTTGTGAGGCGGGTGTCTGACAACGATGCAGAGGATATTATTCAAGATTTCGATGCCGACTTGCTGGATCACAGTGTAATCTCAGATGCTGCCGACTTTCGCTTGAAAGAGATAGATTCCAATTGCGTGAACAGCTCCACGAATAGATTTTTAGGCTTTTGTCGTGGAGTCGTTTGTGATGGCGTTATCACTCTTGCTGAAGCGGAGCTAATTAAAGCAAGGATTGAAAACGACCCGAATTTAGAGACGTTAGTTGGCGTTAGGCAAATACTTGTTACATGCTTAGATGCGCTTGAAGATGGAATTATCTCTGATGCTGAGTCTCTCGAGATATGTAACGCAATTGGCGAAATTGTCGGTGATAATTATGGAGATACTGGGCTTGCCCAAACCTTTGGAACTGTAAATTATCAAGAAACGCAGATAGGTGATATTTTGACCGATCTCCAAGGCAAAACTATTGTTTTGACGGGGTCTTTTCATACGAAGCCCAGAAGTAAGCTTGAGCAAGAGTTGGCGGGTTTCGGAGCAAAGATGGCTACGAGCGTTTCTGGGACAACGGATATTCTGATCGTCGGAGGCGAAGCTTCGAGAGATTGGATAGAGATGAACAGAGGAACAAAAATTCGCAAAGCCCAAGAGCTTCGGCTGAAATCCAAGAAACCCGATCTTGTTTCCGAAGGACAACTACGAACATTGATAGCGAAATCTACCCTCTAAACATCCAGCGATTAGGGTGGGTGTTAACCCACCTTTTGTATGCATTTAGGGGTGCAATGGTGGGTTGTCACCCACCGTACGGCTGCTACGGGCAATCGTGCTCAAGCCTTGCATAACGGCTGCCAGCGGTTGCGGGTTTGTGGTGTTGGAACTTTGGCAAATATCCTTCACTCAAACATCCAGCTCCTCAACAAACCGCGCGTTTTCCTGAATATATTGAAAACGCAGCTCCGGTTTTTTGCCCATCAACCGCTCGACCAAATCCCCCGTTTGGCCCGGTTCGTCCTCGTCAATCGTCACGCGGATCAATTTCCGTGACTTCGGGTCCATCGTGGTTTCTTTCAAATCCTTGGCGTCCATTTCGCCGAGGCCCTTGAAGCGCTGCACGTCGATTTT
>ENA-OUOG01005152-OUOG01005152.1-marine-metagenome-genome-assembly--contig:-NODE-5152-length-10778-cov-22.973274_pt1 | contig 10778 bp, 8 predicted proteins | sample MGYA00248635_ERZ508505 | MGnify/ENA primary metagenome ERZ508505 (study PRJEB26176, sample SAMN06267871) | marine metagenome | isolation source: Saanich Inlet, British Columbia, Canada | place: Pacific...
TAGTTGAAGGATTCCAGAAATAATCAATGTTTTGTGCTCTTGCAAAAAATCGAAACTCTTTAATTTCGGCATTGAAAAATGCATCAACAGAAAAAAGATTTCCACTTAAGGGATTTACAGAATTTTGCTCGAAAAGAGATAGAGCAGGGTTGTAGGTTAAAACGCGATATTCAGAATCGTAACCCACATCTAATCCTAATGCTACCTTTAAACGATTTGCTTTAAAAACACCTGTACTGTAAGAAAAACGTGTACGCGTAGAAAAAGTAGGCTGATAATTATAGTTGTTTGAATTTAAACGAAGCGTAGCCGTAGGATAAAGTTTTATTTTATTCCAATTTAATTTACCGCCGAAAGTGAATTGGGTTAAGGCAACAACATCTAATGTATCTTGTCTCCAAGTATTGTCTATGAAATATAAGCCATTGTTTGTTGTTAGCGATTGTAAACTAGCGAAAATAAGGTGTTTTTGTTCATATGAAATTCTACCACCAAATTGTAGCTGTTGTTGTGCTTCAAATGAAGTTAGCTTCCAATTATAATTATTTGCCGTATGAAAACGTTGATAAGGAGTAGGTAAAACATTGTAAAAACCTAAGTTACCGTTAATTCGAAAACCTTTCCAATTCAAATAAAGTTTGGCGTTATTTTTTATTTCTCCAGTAGCTCCAACAAGGTTAAAATAGAAATCGTTTTTAAAATTAAAGTTTTTACCTCCAACAAATAAAGTCGAACTTAGAAAAACTTCATTGGTATCTCTGTTCACGCCTAAATTTTGGTTACGCCAATAACGGTGACCAACTAAGGCATCTATTTCAAAATATTTACTTGCAAAAAAGTAACCAGCACTATTTTTTATACTCGCCGTTTGATATTGGTCGCGCGTTGTAGAAGAGTCGATATTTATTTGTTCATAAAATTGAGCTAACGAATCAGCCTGTTCTGTATAAACTCGGTTAATTACTTCGTAACGCTGCTTTACAACCAGCCCTGTTTTTAGAATAGAATCGTTTGTGAAATTGATAAATTGGTTCAGTTTTATATCTGCTTTTTTGACTAAAGTATTTGCATTTGGTTTGTTAACAGGAGTAAAAATTAGGGCAAACTCGTCTAATAAAGAGTCAGTAGTTATCCCTCCATTCTCTTGCCAATCGTACTTACTGTAAGAAGCATCTAGGAAGTTAGCGTATTTTTTTGATCTGTACTGATAAAGAGCGTTTACATCGTCAAATCCATATTTTGAATTGGTTAAAAAGCCATTCCCTGCATCTCTTTTATACCTTAAATTGAGGTGAGATTTCGAGGATAACTTCTGTGCATATTGTAGGTTGAGGTGTTGCGTTAAATTAGTTCCAAAACTATATTGAACACCTAAGTAGGGCAGAGGTGTAATTAGAAATCTACTTTTGTAATTTCTGCCTAAATAATTAATTCCACTACTTTCGTTTCCTAAATCAGGTTGAATAGCAAGTAAATCTATCAGGTTCAACTCTTGTAAATAAAAGCTGCCTGGTCTTAGTTGTTCATCAAATCCATTGGCTAAATCAATAGAATCTAAAAGAAAGCCATTTGTTTGAAAATTCAGATTAATACTGTCTTTTTTATCATACAATAATTGGTTCTGTGCTACAGATAGGGCAGAGCAGAATAATAGCGCGTATATGAGTAAACTTTTCACTGTGGACAAAGAAACTTAATTTATCTCTTATTTAGTATAACATCTATTAGTTATTTCGGCAATTCCTACCTTAATGCATACTAAATCTATTAATTTTAGAGTTTTGAAAGAAATTAACCTTTATTGAAATATGCAAATTACAAAACCAGAAAGAAAGTTTGTACACAAAGAGCTAGAAATTAATACGTGGGAAGACGTTTTACCTTACCTCGAAAATCTTAAAGATAGACCAATTACTCAAAAACAAGATTTAGAGCAATGGTTAAAAGATAGGTCTGAATTAGAAGCCGTATTAGAAGAGAATTTAGCTTGGCGTTATATCAAAATGTCTATTGATACTACCAAAGAAGAATATGCTAAGTCATACACTTTTTTTGTAACCGAGATACAACCAAAACTCGCACCTTATGATGATGTTTTAAACAAAAAAATGATGGAGTCTAGTTTTATATCTGAATTTGAAGGAGAAGACTACTTTATTTATTTTAGGAGTATTCAGAAAGCGCTTGACTTATACAAAGAAGAAAATGTTGCTACAGAAGCAGAGTTGGCAGAATTGAGTCAGCAATTTGGTTCCATTTCAGCTGCACAAACGATAAGTTATCAAGGAGAAAATATTACCATGCAAAAAGCTTCTACCTACCTTAAAAATCAGGATAGGCAACTAAGAAAAGAAGTGTATGAGAAAATGGTGAAAAGAAGGTCAGAAGATATTGAGACCTTAGATACTTTATTTTCTAAATTAATTCAAAAAAGACATCAAGTTGCTCTAAATGCAGGATTTCAGAACTACAGAGATTATAAGTTTGAAGCAATGGGAAGGTTTGACTACAGCAAAGAAGATTGTTTTGCTTTTCACAATGCTATAAAGAAGTTAATTGTACCACTCGTCAAAAAAATAGCTTTAAAACATAAAGAAAAACTTAATGTATCAGTTTACAAACCATATGATACAGAGGTTGATCCAGAAGGGAGAGAACCATTAAAACCTTTTAACGATGGAAAAGACTTGTTATCGAACACAGTAAAAACACTCAATAAAATTGATCCATATTTCGGTAGTTGTTTAGCAACGATGGAGGAAATGAACCATTTAGATTTAGATTCTAAGCCCGGTAAATCTCCAGGAGGATACAATTATCCGCTTTACGAGGTGGGTGTACCCTTTATTTTTATGAACGCCGTTGGATCACAAAGAGATTTAGTAACTATGGTACATGAAGGTGGACATGCTATACATTCATTTTTAAGTAGAGATTTACCTTTAACTGGTTTTAAAAGTTTGCCATCAGAAGTAGCAGAACTTGCTTCAATGTCTATGGAATTATTATCTATGGATTATTGGGATACTTTTTATACAGATGAATCCGAATTGAATCGTGCGAAAAGAGAACAGTTAGAAACAATTTTAAAGATTTTACCTTGGATTGCAACCATAGATGAATTTCAACATTGGATATACGAGAATCCAGAGCATACTGTGGAAGAGAGACACCAACAATGGGATTTAATTAACGCGTCTTATGGAACAGGCTTAGTTGATTACTCAGGCTATGAGAAAGCCAAATCTACTTCATGGCAAAGACAGCTTCATTTGTTTGAAGTTCCTTTTTATTACATAGAGTACGCAATGGCTCAACTTGGAGCACTAGGGATTTGTAAAAATAGTAAAACAGACTTTAAACAAAGCATAGAGCATTATAAAAACGCCTTGCGTTTGGGGTATACCAAAACGATTCCAGAGATTTATAAAACGGCGGGAGTTCAATTTGATTTCTCTGAAAAATATGTGTCTGAACTGGCCGAATTTGTAGCCTTAGAATTAGAAAAACTTTAAAATTTAAGAGTGCATAAAAAAAGCCTGAAATTAATTTCAGGCTTTTCTTTCGTTTTTTATGTTTAATTGAATGTTCCGAAATTTTCAATTATTAATTCTGCTAATTCTACACCAATTCTAGCTTGCGCTTCTACGGTTGCAGCTCCAATGTGTGGAGTACAGGCAATTTTTTCATTCGTAAGTAATTCTCTTCTCGGTTTAGGCTCATTTTCGTAGACATCTAGTGCTACATTAGCTACCTTACCACTGGCAAGTGCAGAAAGTAAATCATCTTCATTAACAACTCCACCTCGCGCAGCATTTACAATTCTAGCACCTTCTTTCATTAAATCAAACTCTGGTTTAGCGATTACAGCGTCTCCATTGGCTTGTTTCGGAACGTGAATTGAAATAAAATCTGCTTGAGGTAATACAGAATGTAAGTCAGTACTTGGTTGGATATTTGCATTTACTTCTCCGACACCTTCAATTGAAACGGGAATAGAAATAGTTTCGCCTTTTCGGTCTAAACCAATCACTTTCATACCACATCCTAAAGCATAAGAAGCAAGCGCTTGTCCTATTCTTCCAAACCCAATAATAGCCAAGGTTTTACCTCTTAACTCTGTTCCTTTTCCGTATTTTTTCTTTAATGTTTTAAAGTCGCCATTTTCGGCATTTGGCATTTTGTTGTAAGAATCGTGTAAAGATCTAGAGATAGAAAACATCGCTCCCATTACCAATTCGGCAACAGATTGAGAAGAAGCAGCCGGCGTATTTGACACGGTAATTCCTTTACTTCTGCCGTATTCAACATCAATGTTGTCCATTCCAACACCACCACGACCAACAAATTTTAGATTTGGACATGCGTCCATTAACTCTTTTCTAACCGTAGTTGCAGATCTAACAAGAAGAACTTCGTAATTTTCTTTGTTAATTGCTTCAACTAATTGTTCTTGTGGTACATTATCTGTTATCACTTTATATCCTGCATTTTCTAATGCTACGATACCTTCTTTTGATATTCCGTCGTTTGCTAATACTTTCATTTTATGCGTTTTTTGAAGTGAAATCTTTCATACATTCTACTAAAACCTTTACACTTTCTTTACTTAAAGCATTATACATAGACGCTCTAAATCCACCAACAGATCGGTGTCCTTTCAATCCAACAATATTTGCTGCATTCCATGCTTTATTAAACGCATCTGTAAGAGAATCATCTTTACATTTAAACGTAACATTCATGTCTGATCTATCTTCTTTTGCTACAGTTCCTTCGAATAAAGGGTTACTGTCTATTTCAGCGTAAAGTAAATCAGCTTTTTCTCTAACGTCTTTGGCAATAGTTTCAACACCTCCGATGGAAAGCATATGGTTTAAGTTCAGATTAGATACAAAAACACTGAAAACTGGCGGAGTATTGAACATACTATCTTTATCCGTGTGTATGCTTAAATCTAAGTAACTAGGAATACCATCAGCTGTTGACTTACCTAGAATACTGTCTTTTACAATGTATAAAGTAGCTCCGGCTGGACCTAGATTTTTTTGAGCTCCAGCGTAAATTAGATCAAAATCTCCGACATTAATTTCTTTTGAAAAAATATCAGAAGACATATCACAAACAAGTGGTACGTTAGTTTTAGGGAATGCTTTAAACTGTGTTCCTACTATTGTATTGTTTGATGTGAAATGTAAGAAGTCAATATCATCAGGAATGTCAAATCCTTTTGGAATATATGAGAAACCTTTGTCTTTTGACGAAGCTAATTCAACAACATCAATTCCAATATTTTTAGCTTCTTTTATTGCTTTAGTAGACCATGTTCCCGTATTAATGTATCCAGCCTTCTTGTTTTTACCCATCATGTTGTAGGCAGCAATTAAAAATCCTAAACTTGCTCCACCTTGAAGAAATAAGACTGTATATCCTTCAGGAATATTGAGTGCTTTTTTAACATTTGCTCGGGCTTCGTCCATAACGGCAACGAAGTCTGCACTTCTATGCGATATCTCTAGAATAGATAATCCATTAAAATCTAATACGGCATCTGCTGCTTTTTTAAATACTTCTTGTGGTAAAATACAAGGTCCTGCTCCAAAATTGTGTTTCATGCTTCTGATGTTTTATACAAAGTTGATAAAAATAATGTAAATGGCTAAAAAATTCTATGTTAATATCTCTTCAACTTTATGTCAACCAACAATAACAAAACAAAAAAAACCTTGTAAATTTCTTTACAAGGCTTAATCGTATAATTCACTATTTTCTACTCTTCTTTTTCTGTTTTTTTAGAAGCTGTTTTTTTCGTAGCTGTTGCTTTTTTTGCAGTGGTAGTTTTCTTTTCTGCAGCAGCTTTTGTAGTAGTTGTTTTCTTTTTAGCAGTTGTTGTTGTTGCCTTAGGTTTGGCTGCTGTCTTTTTTGCGGTTGTTGCTTTTTTGGTTGTCTTTTTTTCTTCAGTAGCTTTTACAGCGCTTGTTCTTTTTGTTGTTCTAGCAGTACTTTTTTTCTGAGTTTCAGCGGTTGTAGTTTCAGCATTAACTGTTTGTGCAATTCCAGTTGTAGATTTACGTTTTCTTTTTATTCCAAAACTTCCTTTAAAGCGTTTACCTTTTCCAGTCTTTCTGTCTCCTTTTCCCATTTGTAATTAATTTTGGTTTTGGGTGAATATAAAGATTTAATCTTTAAAATCAAAAGATTAGAAAGTAAATAGGAATTTTAAACCTTTTTAACAAACTTTCAGAATTTGGTTGTAATCGAGGCAAAAGCATTGTACCTTCGTCTTCACACTAAAAATAAGCACATGCATTCACCCGTTGTTCTCACCGGAGGTACTGGATACCTTGGTTCACAAATCTTAATGTACTTACTAGAAAATAATTACGAAGTAAGGCTAACTGCTAGAGATAAGTCGAAAACTACTAATGAGTTGAGTCATTTATTATCAAACTATCCAGAACTACTCTCTGTTTGTGAAGCGGATTTAATGCAAGAAGGAAGTTTTGACGAGGTAATGCAAGGTGCAAAAGGTGTAATTCACTGCGCCAGTCCTTTTAAAATATCGGGTATTAAAAATCCAAGGAAAGAGCTAATTGAGCCTGCTGTTAAAGGAACGATTAATGTTTTAAACGCAGCCAACGATTCTAAAACTGTATTAAAAGTTGTGCTCACATCAAGTATAGCTGCTGTTTATGGTGATGCTGTAGATAAGCAATTGATTGAAAAAGACAGTTTTGATGAGTCACATTGGAACAAAACAAGTAGTATTTCACATCAACCTTATTCCTATTCAAAAACTTTGGCAGAAGAAGAAGCGTGGAAAATAGCCGAGAAAGCTAATTTTAAGTTGATTACTATTAATCCTGGTTTTATTCTTGGTCCTACACCCACAAAAAGAACCGATTCTGAAAGTATCGCTTTAATGTTAGATGTATTAAACGGTAAGTTTTCGAGCGGTATTCCACCACTTTACTTCGGTTTTGTGGATGTTAGAGATTGTGCCAGAGCACATCTATTGGCGTTAGAGAATAAAAGCAGTGCAGGTAGACACATTTGTGTGGGCGAAAATAGTAACATGCTAGAGGTTGCAAAAATTCTCAAAATAGAGTTTGGTAACAGATATAAAATTTCAACAAAAAAATTACCCAAAATTCTAATTTACATTTTTGGTCCTATCTTCAATGGTTTAAGTTGGAATTATCTAAAAAAGAACTTAAATATTCCACTTAAGTTCAACAATCAAAAAATAAAAGAAAGTTTTGATATGAGTTTTAGACCATTATCAGAAACAGTAATTGATCATGCTAAACAACTTATAAAAGATGAATTAGTTAAATAGCTTGTTCTTTTTTTTGTATTTTAGAGGTACAACTAAATACAATTAAACCATGTACAAGAATAAAACTTGCGCTACCTGCGCTATATCTATTAATGGAAGAAAGGATAAAATATTTTGTTCAAAAGAATGTCAAAATGCACATCATAAAATAGCAAAAGCGGAAACTGCTGTCATTCATCCTCGAAAAAGCAATAAATTTATTAAAAGAAATTATATTGTGTTGAGAGGATTAATGGGCTCATCTACCAAAAGAGTTTATATTCACAGAGATACACTTTTCAAGTATGGATTTAATCAAAATCATTTTTTGAAAAGAGTAAAGAGAAATAAAACAGTTTTTTATTTAATTAGAGAGTATCAGTTTCGATATGTTGGTCACGGAAGATACGAAGTTATACGAAATTCAAAAGGTCCAAGTTATTCAATCGAATTTTTGAGCCGATGGAATAGAGAATTTGGAGCCAATATGTGTATATACAGGAATGTTGAAATAGGATTTGATGAGGGTAGTGGGAGAAGTAGTTATCATATATTAGAGTTTAATGATTTCCCCTGTTTAGTCACTAAAGCATTGCTACTATTGAGAGGTAAAGTGTATAGCGTTTCAAAAACACAATAAAAACTTAAAATTCTAAACCTTAAAATTTAAACCTCTTTATAAAACCAAAACTGTAAAAATCATATAGCAAATCTTTTCTCGAGTAAATCGTTACTGTAATTTCCTTGCATCTTTTTTTCTAAACAATAAGCCATAAATTAAAAACGTAACACCAGATATAAATCTTAGCTTTGTAAAAAAAGTTTTATGTTATTTCAAGATTTAGGTGTAATCAATCAGTTGTTGAGTAGTCTTAAAAGCAGCAATTATCAAAATGCAACACCTATTCAAGAGCAAGCAATCCCTTTTATTTTTGCTAAAAAAGATATTCTAGGTATTGCCAAAACGGGTTCGGGTAAAACGTTGGCGTATACAGTTCCCGCACTTCAAAATAGCTTGGTAGCAAAAAAAACAATAGAAAATAGAGCAGTTCGATCACTTATATTAGTACCTACACGAGAATTAGCCGTACAAGTAGGAGATGTAATTTCTCAACTTTCAACTCCGTTAGATAAGCGAATTAAATCTATGTCTGTTTTTGGAGGAGTATCAATTAATCCTCAAATGCAAAAGCTAAATGGTATAGAAATTTTAGTTGCTACACCTGGTAGACTTTTAGAACTTGTAGAGAATAATGCGGTTAAACTAAGTTCAATAGAAATGTTGATTTTAGATGAAGCCGATAAAATGCTAAACCTTGGTTTTAAAAAAGAAATGGATGCTATTTTTAGGCTGCTACCGAGTAAACGACAAAATTTACTTTTCTCGGCTACCTTAAGTGAACAGATCGAAGCTTTAAAAACAATTCATTTAGACAAGCCAGAAATAATTAAAGTAAGCGAAGAAGATAATGATGTTAGTCTTATAACCCAATTGGCATACATGGTTAGTTCAGAGCAAAAAGGACCATTTCTTAGAAAGTTAATAATCGACAAAGAAATGAAACAAGTCTTAGTATTTGTTTCTAGTACCTATAACACAAAGCACGTAACAGCCAAGCTAATGCAAAACGGTATAGAAGCCGTTGCTATTAGTAGTAAGAAAACGCAAGGAGCAAGAAACAAAGCACTTAAAAACTTTAAAGAAGGTAAGTTACGCGTTTTGGTATCTACAGATTTATTGGGTAGAGGTATAGATATTGATTTCTTACCATTTGTTATCAATTATGAATTACCTCGATCTCCAAAAGATTACATTCATAGAATTGGTAGAACCGGTAGAGCAGAAAATCCAGGTACAGCCATTTCACTAATTTCGCCAGAAGAAGAACACCATTTTAAAGTGATTCAGAAAAAGATGAAGACCAAGGTAGACCTTTTACCAGCAGAATTTTAATTGATATTGATGAGTGAGATAGTAAAGAAAAAATCAAGATTACACCCAAATAATAAGCACCAAGGTCGATATAACTTTGACCAACTAATAAAAGCAAATAAGCAATTAGAAGTATTTGTTATTGAAAATAAGTTTGGTGTAACTTCTATAGATTTTTTTAGCCCAGAAGCAGTTAAAGAACTCAATAAAGCAATTTTATTTAAAGATTATCAGTTAGAATATTGGGATATTCCAGCTGGCTATCTTTGTCCACCAATACCGGGTAGGGCAGACTATATTCACCATTTGGCAGATTTACTCTTAACGTCTAATTTTGGTAAATTACCGTTGGGAGACAAAATTACTTGCGTAGACGTCGGTACAGGTGCTAACCTTATTTATCCAATAATTGGTACACAAGAATTTGGGTGGAACTTTATAGCAACCGATATCGAAGAGAAAAGTATTGAGAGCGCAAGCTTAATTGTAGAAAAAAATAAAAGATTAGAAGGAAAAGTGCAAGTGGTATTGCAGCCTAGCCCTAAAGATTTCTTTTATACCGTTATAGATAAAAGTCAAAAGTTTGATCTTACACTGTGTAACCCACCTTTTCATAGTTCTAAAGAAGATGCAGCCAAAGGTTCGCAAAGAAAAATAAAGAACTTAACCGGCAAAAACACCAAACAACCTGTTCTTAATTTTGCAGGACAATCAAATGAATTGTGGACCGATGGAGGTGAACTTCGTTTTATAACCAACATGATGAAACAAAGTAAAAAGTTTGGTGAAAATTGTTACTGGTTTTCTACCTTAGTCTCTAAACAAGCTCATCTAAATCAATTGATAAATACGTTAAAATCTTTGCACGTTACAGATTTTAAAGAAATTGAAATGGGACAAGGAAATAAAACTTCTAGAATCCTTGCATGGACATTCCTGTCTAAAAAAGAACAACTCAGTTGGAAGCAACAACGCTGGCAAAAGTAAATTAGAAAGACAATCTTCAGATATTCTAAAAGATTCTGTGAATAATTCAAATATTAACTATATATTTACCTAGGTAAATAAAAATAGAATTATGAAAAATCAAGAAGAGAGAAGAGGGTTTTTAAAGAAAGCTTCTATAGGTTTAACTTCGTTGGCAGCAATGCCTTTACTTGGTTTTGATAGATATAAAGAAAATAAAATGTCAGAAAATAAAGAGAAAAAACATCCTGTAAAAAAGATTAAAGCACTCGGTTTTCAATGGGAAACTCAAGATCCTTTCCTATTTTGTGTACACCATGATGATAAATTTCCAAAAGGAAACGAAAAAATGGGACCAGATACAGAACTCTTGAAAGGCCGACACATCGGACAAGATTTTATAATTAAAGATGGTTTTAGAATGTATCACGGTAAAGAAGTACCTGGTTTTCCGGGTCACCCACACCGCGGTTTCGAAACCATAACCGTTGTGAGAGAAGGCATGGTAGACCACGCAGATTCTACTGGTGCAGCAGGTAGATACGGAAATGGAGATGTACA
>ENA-OUOG01005154-OUOG01005154.1-marine-metagenome-genome-assembly--contig:-NODE-5154-length-10774-cov-3.662055_pt1 | contig 10774 bp, 12 predicted proteins | sample MGYA00248635_ERZ508505 | MGnify/ENA primary metagenome ERZ508505 (study PRJEB26176, sample SAMN06267871) | marine metagenome | isolation source: Saanich Inlet, British Columbia, Canada | place: Pacific...
CGTGCTAAAGCTCTTAAGTCTTTGTTCAGGATTTCTACACCATATCTCACAACACGAGATATTCCAATGATTGCAGTCAATCACACATACAAAGAAATTGGATTATTCCCAAGAGACATCATGTCTGGTGGTACAGGTATTTACTACTCAGCCAATCAGATCTTCTTTATGGGTCGTCAGCAAGAAAAAACTGGTACAGAAATTACTGGTTATAATTTCATGCTTGGTGTAGAAAAATCTCGCTTTGTACGTGAAAAGACTCGCTTACCATTGAGTATCTCATGGGAAGGTGGTATCAACAAATGGTCAGGCTTACTTGATGTAGGTCTAGACATTGGTTGGATTCAAAAACCATCTAACGGTTGGTACGAAGGTATTAATAAAATTACTGGAGAAGTGCTTACAGGTAAGACACGCCAAAAAGATACAAACACTGCAGAGTTTTGGTTACCACTACTTAAAGCTGGATTTGCTGATGCAATTCAACAAAGATTTGCAATTGGCTCAGTCAAAGCTGTAGTAGAGGATATTGAAGTAGAGGAGAGTAACAATGCCGAACCCGAAGAACTTTAGCCCATTCGTTGACCCAGATGGTGGTCAATGGATTGAGATTACAGGTGCATCTAAATACAAAGGTGTAGTCTGGCGTCCAGTCGATATTGAAATGTCAGAAGAAGATGATAAGCTAAAATTTGAAATTGAGTTTCTCACCATCAAAGGTACTGAAAGTATGTACATGCATGATGAAAACTTTCACAAATTGGCTGGTGATGTCATCTTAGATATTGTTAATGAAACTGTAAATCAAGCTGCCCCACAGGTATAATCTAATATGTCAGTAAACTCTCGTCAAATGCGGCTTGGCATTTTGTACAACTTAATGTTGTCTGAAGACTATTGCCGTAAAGTACTTCCATTCATACAGGAAGAATACTTTGAGACACAAGGTGAAAAGGTAATTGCTCAAGAGATTGCAAAGTATTTCAACAAATACAATACATCTCCATCTAAAGCAGCAATGTCTATTGAAGTCGAGTCTCGTACAGATCTGACTGAACCCATCTATAAAGAAGTTCAATCATTTCTTGAAAAAGCCGAAGAAGTACAAGCTATCGATAAACCTGAATGGCTGGTGGACAAGACTGAAGGTTGGTGTCAAGAGCGTGCCATTGTCAATGCCGTATACAAAGCGGTTGATGTCATTGGTGGTGATGACCATAAGACTCCTATGTCTGCACTTCCAGATCTTCTTCACCAAGCCATCGGCACATCATTTGACAAGTCTGTAGGTCACGACTATGTTGAAGATGTTGAAGATCGTTGGGAATTCTATAATCGTAAAGAAGAAAAACTCGAAACCGGTCTTGAACACTTTGATTATATCTTACGTGGCGGTATTCCAAAGAAAACACTTGGTGTTCTTATGGCCGGTACTGGTGTAGGTAAATCCTTGTTCATGTGTTCAATCACATCCAGTATTCTTGAACGTGGTCAGAATGTTCTATACATTACTATGGAAATGGCTGAAGAAAAGATTGCTCAGCGTATTGACCAAAATGTATTGAATCTTACTGGTGAAGAGCTTGACCAAATTGGTAAAGACTCATTCTTAAAACGATTTGCTAACTTACGTACCAAAACACAAGGCAAACTTGTTGTAAAAGAATATCCAACTGGTACTGCTGGTGCTGCTCATTTCCGTGCTCTTCTAAAAGAACTTGAAATGAAACGTAACTTTGTACCTGACCTTATCTGTATTGATTATCTCAATATCTGTAAATCTATGACTGCATCTAAAAATGCAAACTCATATGAGAAAATCAAATGTATTGCAGAAGAACTTCGTGCTCTTGCCATGGAATTTGGTTCACCTGTTCTTACTGCTACACAAACTAATCGTTCCGGTATGGAAGACACAGATGTTGGTATGACATCCGTATCAGAATCCTTCGGTCTTCCTATGACTGCAGATTACTTCTTTGCTATGACTACAACCGATAGACTTAGAGATGAAGGTGTAATCAGATTCAGCCAACTTAAGAACCGGTATGGTGACCCAGCCGATCGCAGAAATTGGCTACTCAATGTAGACTATTCTAAAATGCGTGTTACAGATCTCGAAGAACAGCCTACACATATTGAAGCATTGAACAATGCTGAAGTACAACCCGAAACACAAACATCAAGCATAATGGATATAAACTGGAGTTAATATGACACACGATAAATTATTCGGTACCTTTGATAAGGACCAACATAAGAAATATTGCAGACAAGAACATAGTGAATATGTATGGGAAGGTGATCTTTTGTTTAAAAAAACCTATGTCCGCAAGTATATACCTAATAGTAAAAACGGTTACACAGATCAATATACAAGCGAGTTAGTATGATTCTATTAGATTTTTCCAGCATTGCAATGTCATCTATCATGCCTCAAATCGATAAGTTTGAGGAAAACACTGATATGATCAGGCATATTATGATTAACATCATTCGTCGGTACAATGAAGAATATCGAGATGATTATGGTGAAATGGTCATTTGTATGGATGCTGGAAATAATTGGCGTAAGCAAGTATTCCCACAATACAAAGCCAATCGCCGTAAAAATCGTGATAATAGTATTCATGATTGGAATGCAATCTTTGGTATGATGAATCAGGTACGAGATGATATTCGCGAACTATCACCATTCCGTTGTGTATGGGTTGATGAATGTGAAGCTGATGATGCTATTGGTACTATTGTAGAAAAGCAGAACAACCCTGAGCCGTTCATGATTGTATCACCAGATGGTGACTTCAAACAATTACAGCGATATCCTAATGTCAAGCAGTGGTCTAATCTACAGAAAAAGTATGTAGTGTCTGAAAATCCATTGGATGAATTACACGAAAAATGCTGCCGTGGTGACACTGGCGATGGTGTTCCTAACTGCTTATCAGATGATGATGTATTGATTACAGAAGGTACACGCCAAACACCACTCAGCAAGAAAAAGATTGCTGCATTGAAAGAAGATCCGCATGCTCTTGGTGCTAGTACAGCAAGCCGCCTAGCACGCAATACTACAATGATCGATCTTACACGTACTCCAGACCGCCTTAAAGATTCTATCATGTCAGAATTTGATAAAGGTCCTAAAGGTAATATGATGTCTTGGATGAATTATCTGATGAAGAATCAGCTGAAACTACTTCTTGAATCAGCTTCAGACTTCGAAGTTAGAACACTTCAATAATAAATAGTTAGTCGACAATAAGAAAGAAGGAGACTCCAAATGCCATACGTAAAACCACGTGTTACACAAACGGGTGTTGGCGGTACATTTTCGGATAGTGATTACTTGGCCAGTGATCTAAACAATCTGGATAGTGATGCCGCTAAAGTATATGCTTCTAAAGGCGGTTTTGGTTATAAAAACGCCGATGGTACTTTTGAAGTACTAGATGCATTGCCACTCGGTAAATTAGCAACTGACTCAGATCTTCGAGTAACTGTAAGATATGACTCAGACACAGACAACATGACTAAAGGCTTTGATTCAGATCTGTTGGATTCTGCATATGTAGAAACGGCAGTTGGTCATACTGACTAATAATGTTAGCAGTCTTTACTTTTGGTAGAATGAATCCACCAACGGTTGGACACGAAAAGCTAGTCAATAAAGTAAGAACGGTTGCTCGCCAACAAGGTGGGCAACCGTTTATCTATTTGAGCCAAAGTCAGGATGCAAAGAAAAATCCACTTACATATATGGATAAAATTAAATTTGCTCAAAAAGCTTTTGGTAAAATAGCAATCCGAAGTAAAGCAAAGACAGTCATTCAAGTTCTTCAAGAATTAGAAAAGAAATATGATGATGTCATCATGGTTGTAGGCTCAGACCGTGTAGATAGCTTCCGAGATCTGCTAAATAAATATAATGGAAAAGACTATAATTTCAATAGTATAACCATTACGAGTGCTGGAGAACGTGACCCTGATGCAGAGGGTGTCTCTGGTATGTCAGCTTCTAAGATGAGAGAGCTGGCGAAAGATGAAGATGTAAAAGGTTTTGCTTCTGGCTTACCAGAGACATTGCAATCACATGCCAAAAAAGTATATGATAGTGTACGTAAAGGCATGAAACTATAATATGAAGGAAAAAATTATGAAAACGCGCGATTACCAAGTCTGGGAAGTCCTAGATGAAATTGAAAAACTCGAAACCGACATGGCTCGAGTAGACCGTCTGAGAGACTTTTCAGACCATACCCCATTACAATATATGTTAAAATGGAACTTCTGTGAAACAGTGCGTTCACTGCTACCAGAAGGTACACCACCATACAATAACGACCAAACAGATGGTCCGTCTCCAGCATCTTTGTGGTCATACTTGAAAGTATTTCCACGTTTTGTAGATTGCCCAGAAGGTAATTCTACATCAGCATTGCAGAGAGAACGTATGTTTATTGAGATGTTGGAAGCCGTAGATGTAGATGAGGCTGCAATGATTTGTCTGATGAAAGATGGTAATTACAACGGTATCGATCTTTCAGTAGTAAACACTGCATTTCCTGATCTTATCACCAATCCAAATGCTAAGGTGATTGAAAAAACATCAGAAGAGCGAGCAGAAGAGATGAAACTCTATGCCGAGCAGCTCAAAAAACAAGCAAAAGAATTAAATAGTCAAGCTAGACAGTTGACTGCCGAAGCTAAAGATCTCCTGAAATCGGAGGCCTAGTATGAAGCCGTTAAAGTCTGTAGACTTTCATCATGATGTTGGTGCTTTGAAGCCGTGTATTAGTGAAATTGGATTTGACATACACTTCAATAAAATCTACCAACAGTACATCAAAGACTTCAATAATGGAGTTGGAGATTTTGCGTTTAATAAAGCAGGTGCACACCTACATGGTTTGTACTTTGATAATATAAGAGAACGTAGGGAAAACAACCTACCAATTGGCAAGTCCGAACAAGTAATTTACAACCGTTATGGTTCATATGAGAACTTTAGAAAAACGGTACATGAACAAGCAAGTAGATTACAAGGTTCTGGATGGGTATTTATGAATACGGCTGGGTATGTTAATATCATTCCAAATAACCGTATTGTAGATAACGTTGCAATGATTATCGATTTATGGGAACATGCTTACGCGTATACTTTTGGTCATGATAGAGCACTCTATGTAGAGAATTTCTTAGATATCATTGATTGGGATGTTGTTAACTCACGTTTATTGGGTGAGTAAATGTGTGTCATAGCAGCTAAATATTTCAAAGACCACGGTTGGGTCATAGCTAAAAACCGAGACAGAAATTATCCGGTAGAAATTAAAATGGTACAGTCTCAACGCGGTGGTGTTGAGAGATTATTCTTACGCGATCTCACAACTGGTTACAGTGAAGGATTGAACGAACATGGTATCTCGATTATCTCAGCATCGGTTATGGTTAAGAAAGATGAAAAGGAAGGTGGTGGCAGAGCTAGTGATTCTCAAAACTGGACTAGTCCTGATGGCCAACGCATTAGAAGAGGGCTTTATCAACGCACCGTCCAGGGCGCTGTTAAGTCTCTTATTGAGTCTAAAATCCCTGGCAATACTTTCGTTACAGACGGTAAGAAACTTGTTCTTATCGAAGCTGGTCTTACCAATTATGGAAAAGAGAACGAAAAATATCATTACATTAAAAAAGAAATATCGACAAAAGAAATAGTAGTGAGAACAAATCATGGTATTCTGTTGCCTTGGACAGGTTACAAAATGTCTGATCCAGACCAAAAGGATAGCCGTATCTCATCTAACACGAGATTAAAAATTGCTACTCGTGAAGTCAAGAAAGCAAATGATCCACAAGAGTTGCTCAACGCCATTGGTGTGACTCCTGAAAAGGATAAACAAATGAATCCTATTCGTATCGATAAGGGCAAAGGTGTCATGAGAACGACTGGACAAATCCTGATAGTGCCACAAGATAAAGTCATGACATATAGACCTATATCTTCTAAAGTACACTTAGACAACTACAATAAAATTAACGGTGTATCGAGTAAGACATTTTTTGAAATCATTTCAAATAGAGAACTCATTACATTTGGTGCCTTTAAAGAAAGTTCTGAGTCTTGGGAAGCCGGTTACAAGCGGCGTGTAGTCAAAACGACTAAGCCTGAACATAAAGAAAAAGGTTACCAGTGGCGCATCAAAGGAAAAGATAGAGATGAAATTAGTATAAAGCTCTATAAGGATAAACCAAGTTTTGATGAATTCAAAAAGCAAATGGAACGAGTTGCGGGCCATGAATTTGGCGGTTAGGAATAAGATGAAAAATTTTAAAGATTTTATAGTTGAAGCTGCTGATAGTAAAGTAAACCTGCATCTTACACATGTTGATGAAGATATCTTTGAGCGTGGTAATAAGGGTGCTGATGCAGCCATCAAATCATTAGAAGATGTACTTCATAATCTCGGTAAAGGTACCACTAAATTGACTGTCAAATGGGATGGTGCACCAGCAATATTTGCTGGAAAAGATCCAGCTGATGGTAAATTCTTTGTAGGTACTAAGGCAGTCTTCAATAAGAATGCTAAACTTAATAAAACAAAAGATGATATTAAAGCAAATCACCAAGGTGAATTAGCCAAGAAATTGACGTATGCTCTCGAGCATTTTCCAAAGATTGGTATACCAGACGGTACAGTTCTACAAGGTGATTTAATGTTTTCCAAAGGTGATCAGAAGTATGAGACTATTGATGGTAAACGCTGGATTACAGCTCACCCTAACACTATCGTATATGCTTGGGAATCTGAAAGCGATGTCGGTAAGAAGATCCGTAAAGCAGATATTGGTGTCGTATGGCATACTACATACAAGGGTAAAGGTGATCTATCCACATATAGAGCGAGCTTTGGTGTAGATGTATTTAGGTTGAAACAGAACTCTGCAGTCTGGATGGATGATGCATACTTCAAAGCAGGTCATGTAGCATTTACGGAGCAGGAAGGTACATATATTGAAGGTATCATTCGAGCTGCTAAATCAACCAAGGGTGATTTTAATTCAATTGCCAAATTGATGTCTACACTACCAAGCGGTGCTGTTGGTGCTGGTGTAAAGACATTTGTGAACAGTAAGATCCGTAATGGTGAATTGCCAAATCCATCCACTGCCGCTAAAGAATATCTCGATTATGTAGAGAAATACTTCGAAGACAAGGTTGTGTCTAAAGTCAAGACAGATGCTGCTAAAGAACAAAAGCGCACAATGATGAAGCAGTTCATACAGACTGCAACCAACAACTTCCGTGACCTTGTAGCAGCATTTGAATTTGTTGACCTTATGACTAAAGGTAAAGTAGCCGTAATCAAGAAGCTTGAGAAAATCAATAGTCAAAAATCATTTGTTCGTACAAAAGATGGATTCAAGGTAACTGGTGCTGAAGGCTATGTTGCAATCAACCCGACAGAGGGCGAAGCTGTTAAGTTTGTTGATCGTATTGCCTTCAGCCATTTTAATTTTAGTGATAAATATATTAAAGGTTGGCAGAAATGATTCCATTCTATGAACATGCAGAATATCAACAGCTTTTGAATGAAGGCCGATATGACGACCTGAAGTCTATGGCCTTGAAATATATCAATGACTTAGACTCTTCAGCAGATTCAGCAAGAGCTCTTGAAGATGTCATGTCAGCATTGAATACACCAATCATCAATAAGAACCTTGACACATGGGCTAAACAATGCGGTTTAACTGGTCTGCCATTGATTGATGCTCTGAAGAGTATCTTCATTCGAGCTAATGAGTTGACATTTGAAGATAAGGTGAAGATGACTGAGCGTATGGCTTCTGGTGAGCCGCTCATGAGTGTACAGAAAATTATTAATGATTCGCACAAGGGTATTAAGAAAGTAAGTTCTTATTACACAGATAAAAAAGCATGTGAATTTGTAATGAATAAAACCCGCAACATGACAGATGCATCTTTGTTAAGAGCATCAACCAATATTGGTGCTGGTGAAGTATCTTTTATTGTATTGGGTAACCTATCTAAACCAAAGCTTGGTGACCTTGAGGTGCCAGGCATTGGTACTGTAGAAGTTAAAACACCTGGTGCCGGTATTGCACCTAAAAATCTTGTGCATCCGAGCAAGGTCATTTTAGATGTAGCAAAAAATGCAAAGAAAATTACAGGAATCAAAGACCTGAAATTCCCATCTGACTTTAAAGGTGCCGCTGCACTGATGTCAGTTAAGAAACTTAGAGCAAGTGGTAAACAACAATTCCCATTAGGTGATTACTTTCGTGAAAACAAGTACTCACTCAATGGTATGAAGAAGTTGTTTGACTATGCTCATGATAAAATCTATAAGAAAAGGCTCAATGTAAGTCAGTTTATTAATAGCGATTACAGCCTGAACTTTGATAAGTATGGTGCATATACATTCGTAGAAATGTTTATGGATTATAAAGAACAAACCAGGTTCGATACGCTAATGTATTATGATTACAATACTGAAAGAATGTATAGCATTACCAACAGAGGTGACGCAGAGGCATTTTACAAAAAGTATGGTCAAGTTGAACTTAGCTTTGGTGACAAGCACGGTCGTGATCAGAAATTCGGAGGTAAAATATCATCTGGTAAAACGGTATTTGCATGACAGATGTAAAGATGGTTTACGGTGATTTTACCTACGACAGTGCACTAGATGAAGATGATGATGTACGTAAGTATATGCATTATGTATATTATAAAGGTGAATTTGCAGGCATGATGCCGCACAGTAGTTATAGGCTACCTAACAAAGATGAATTTGTTAAGAATTGTTTCAAGATGATTGATCCAGAGATATTCACAGTTGTTTGTTCTACACCTGCTTATTTGAACATCATCAAAGGTACAACATCCAATGATGTTCTGAATAGATTAAGCGCTGGTGATAAGGAAGGAGCGATGATGACTATGGGGTGTAATGTAGATACATTTAATAATATAGTTGAACATGTGACTAAGGATCTTCACATGCAGCTTACTAATTTGGAGAATCAACTCGAGTATGTAAAAGGGTTGATGTTTCAGAGGGCATCTGATTTGGAAATTCAAAACAGAAGGATTGAGACAACTGAGAAAGATATAGATGAGGTTCGTAATAAGATTTCGATTATAGAAGAGAGAATGAAAGAACATTCCAATAGTTCATGTCCTATTTGCATGGATACTTTTAATGACCCTGTGTCTTGTGTATCTTGTTGTAATAATATGTTTTGTCTTCAATGCTTGACACAATGTTTATCAAGAAACAATAGGTGTCCCATGTGTAGGAGTGAAGTTAGTTCAGATAATATGAATATAATATATGATAAAAAACTGTCTGTAAGAAAAGACAATAGACCTACTAAAGAAGAAGCTCTTTTATCCCTTCTTAGAAAGAAAGATAGAAAATTCCTTGTATTTTCATCATATGATAATACATTTAAGAATCTTGAAAAAACTTTGACAACAAGTAATACGCGATATGCTAAGGTTGCTGGTAATGGTTATGTAATCCAATCTAATTTGAATAAATATAAAAACGGAGATTTGGATGTCTTGCTACTGAATAGTAATAATTATGGTTCTGGTATAAATCTCCAAAACACAACTGATGTTATTTTCTTTCATAAGATGTCTAAGGATATAGAGACACAGGTTATTGGTAGAGCTCAAAGATTCGGTAGAATAGATAGATTAAGAGTTCATTTTTTGTATTATGATCATGAAATATCTTAAACAACATAAGCAATAAATATCTTTATTAAAATACCTATCATGGGTGTCCCAAGTTTATTCAGAAATGTTGTTGAATACGACCCTTCTTCCTACACTTGGGATCAAAATGCAAAGACAGATCATTTGTATTTTGATTTCAACAATCTCATTCATTATTGTCGGGGTAAAATAAAACCTCAAACTGAAGAAGATCTTATAACAGAAGTTATTAAATATACTACTTATATTATTACTAAAGTTATCAAACCTCAGAAACTTGTTTATATTTCTTTTGATGGACCTGTTCCTTACGGTAAAATGATAAGACAACGAGCAAGGAGACATAAGAAAGTCCAAGATACGGCATATCTTAGAAAACTTCATAATAAATTCAATCTTGAACAAGAAGTGGTACTTGATTCTAATATCATCACACCAGGAACTTCATTTATGACAAAATTAAGTTCCAGATTAAGAAACTTTGTCAATCTCGGTGCTTTCAATAGACATGTTCCAAATGATAGAAAGTTTAATGTAATTATTAGCGATACAAGTATTCCTGGTGAAGGAGAGCATAAGATATTTCAATTTTTAAAGAAATCTCCTGAGAGAGCTAGATGTGTTATCTATGGAATGGATGCAGATCTTATCATTCTGTCTATGCAAAGTATGAAACCAGGCATTAGGTTGTTGCGTGAATCAGAAACACCAGACTCTGAATTTAAAACATTAGATGTTGATACAGTCAAGAAAAGCATTCTGCATTTGAATGACCTTGCTTCTTATGACGAACTCAGAGTTATTCAAGACTTTGTATATTTTAGCTCTCTAGGTGGCAATGACTTTGTTCCTGCTTCACCTTCTCTTCATATTAGAGATGATTCATTGGGATACATGTTCAAGAGTTATAAACAGATGCTAGAAAATAATGACGGTAAGTATCTTATCGACGAGAAAGATACCCCGAACCATCAAGTGCTGCAAGAATTCTTACAAATACTTGAAATGAATGAAACGGTCAGG